>SMER01000095.1_pt1 | contig 18958 bp, 20 predicted proteins | sample 2456411 | NCBI WGS metagenome assembly SMER01 (sample SAMN10132597, study PRJNA489261) | soil metagenome | isolation source: day1 antibiotic-silt loam soil ammended with raw manure from dairy cow... | place: USA | collected 2015-05-01 | reverse complement strand
TATAGCCCGCAGGAACAGCCGCTGGCGTTGCAGTTGGGCGGTAGTGATGCCGGGGAGCTGGCGCAATGCGCACGGTATGCCGAGCAGGCCGGTTACGCCGAGGTGAACCTGAATGTGGGTTGCCCCAGTGACCGGGTGCAGAACAATCTGATCGGTGCCTGCCTGATGGGGCATCCGCAGCTGGTGGTGGATGGGGTCAAGGCGATGCGGGATGCCTGCAGCATTCCGGTGACGGTCAAGCACCGCATCGGCATCAATGGCCGGGACAGTTATGAGCAACTGGTGGACTTTGTCGGCCAGGTGCATGAAGCCGGTTGCGAGAGTTTTATCGTGCATGCGCGCATCGCCATTCTCGAGGGGCTGTCGCCCAAGGAGAATCGGGATATCCCGCCGCTGCGCCATGAGGTGGTGCACCAGTTGAAGAAGGACTTTCCCCTGCTGTAAATCGTGCTCAATGGTGGGCTGACCAATCTGGACGAGATGCAGCAGCATATGCAGACGCTGGACGGTGTCATGGTCGGTCGTGAGGCTTACCATAATCCCTGGCTGCTTCGTAACGTTGACCATCAACTGTTTGGTGATGCGCAGCGCGAGATTTCTCGTACAGAAGTTCTGCAGCAACTGCGCCCTTACCTACTCCAATATATGGAGCAAGGCGGCAAAGCAACCCATGTTACACGGCATATTTTAGGTCTAGCGCAAGGCTTCCCAGGCGCGCGACGTTTTCGTCAGCTCTTATCTGCGGACATCTATAAAACAGACGACCCTATTCAGATCTTTGACCAAGCTGTAATCGGCCTTGAGGGCCGCTAATCACTTTAAAACAATTGCATCTAATTAAACTCTCGGCTATGTTCTGTGCACCTTTTTATGCCTAAATTATAGCGACGGCCATGACCTCAAAACTCGAACAACTTAAACGTTACACTACTGTGGTTGCCGATACCGGTGACCTCGACGCCATTTCCCGCTTGCAGCCGGTAGATGCCACAACCAACCCATCATTATTGCTAAAAGCAGCTACTTTTCCACGTTACGCACGCATGATGGCGCAAATTCAACAAGAGTTTCATGGCAACCCTGAGGCCGCCTGCGAGCAATTTGCAGTTGCTGTGGGCAAAGAAATTTTATCGCACATTCCAGGTCGCATCTCTACCGAAGTGGATGCCCGCCTATCCTTTGATGAGCAAGCCACCTACGAATCAGCCTTGCGCCTAATTGACCGTTACGAATTGCTTGGAATTGATCGCCAGCGGGTGTTAATTAAAATTGCCGCAACTTGGGAAGGGATTCAAGCCGCACGACGCTTAGAAAAACTTAACATCCAAACTAACCTCACTTTGCTTTTTTCATTTGCTCAGGCGGCTGCTTGTGCTGATGCTGGGGTTTACTTGATCTCGCCTTTTGTTGGCCGTATTTATGACTGGTATAAAAAGTCGCACAACCGTGACTACACTGGGTTTGAAGACCCCGGCGTACAATCAGTATCGCGTATTTATCGCTACTACAAAGGCAACAACTACCAAACCGTAGTCATGGGTGCGAGTTTTCGTAATCTAGGGCAAATTGAAGCCTTAGCCGGTTGCGACCGCCTCACCATTAGCCCCGAACTACTAGAGCAGCTCAGTAATACACAAGGACCTTTAGAGCGTCACCTGCATACCGACAACCCACCTGTCGAGCGCAGTTTTATTGACGAACAAAGTTTCCGTTGGGCACACAATGAAGATGCCATGGCAACTGAAAAGCTGGCCGAAGGGATTCGTGCATTCGCCCACGATCAAGAAAAACTAGAAAAGCTGTTTCGCTAAATACTGTTAGAGCTGTTAGGGCTGTAATAAGGGATATTGCGGGCGCGGGGCTTGCTAGGTGATAATTTTTGCATTTGCCATTTGCGGGCCAGCGGCCCGCGCTCCCATAGCTCCCAGAGCGCCAAGCAGCAGATTGCCAACGCATCCAAGTTGGGGATTACGCGCTGGAGCTTTCTAAAGCACTGACCAAGTCGCGAAACTCATCGCGATTGGACTGATTTAAACTCATTAAAATACGATGCGCCTCTAACACCCGCGCTTTAACCAGCTCTTCTGACTGATCCTGCTCAGGCAGATCATCCAAGCATTCAGGACAAGGTGTAGCGGTGTGTACTAAATTGAATACCTGATTAAACCCCATGGACTCAAGCACACGACTCACATCAGGATTGGTGCTGGCCAAGGTTGGCAGCATGCCGTACTTTCGTTTCGATAAAATCGAAAGCTTAGCCAACAAGCCCAAAGTGGTGCTGTCGATGCTGATCACCTCTGTTAAATCAATCACAATTGACTTAAACGCGTGAGTTTTCAGAATTTTCTCGATTACTTCATTCAGCGCTGAGCAAAAGGTTAACCGCACCTCGCCTATGCACTTTAAAATAAAGGTGTCACCGTATTCAGCACACTGAATTTTACCATCACTCATGCAAGATTCCTGCTCAGCACCAGCATGGCGATATCATCAGGCATATTGCTGCAGTTAGCTAGCCCAAGGCGCTGCACTATCTGCGCATACTCACCTTGCGCAGCACTAATTAACGCCGGTAAAGCTGCCTCACTGCCAACCAAACTGTCTTGTGGCTGCACATCAAAAATACCGTCGGAGAACAGGCTCAGACTAAAAGCCTGGGGCAGTTGCAACTGCTCATCAACATAACTGACCTGCTCAAACATACCCACTGGCTGCCCTTGTCCAGCTAAGAACTCAGCATGCCCAGCACTGTATAAAATGGGGGACGGTAAGTGCCCAGCAGCACTCCACTGCAACGTGTTTTCTTGGGTATTAATAATCATACAAATAAGGGTGATATGTCGGTCTGAGTCATAAGTGAGCAAACGCTGATTCAAATAGGTCAGCATCGATGCCGGGGTAATCTCTTCTGCAAGACCTGCAGTAAAGCTATAACTGCGCACAATACTTTTCAGTAGCATACTGATCAATGCTGCCGCAGTACCGCTGCCTGCTACATCCGCTAAGTAGAGCAAGATGCGCCCGTCGGGCAACTCAAAGTAGTCCAGTGAATCACCGGTCAAGTACAGCGCAGGAACCACACAGTGCTCAAACGTCAGGCCTTGCGCCTGCCAAGGTGTTTGTGGGCGCAACTGCTGCTGTAAGTGTTTGCCAGCAAGCTGATCAGTCAGCAGTAACGCCTGCTGTTTTTGCAGTAAGAGCAACTCTTCTGAGTCTGCAGCAGAGTTGTGTTGTCTTTCAAGAGAATCCATTACTTATCAATCGTAAATAGTGTTTAGGGGCAAAAGGTACTCTCATCATTGCGCTGATTCAAGCACTCTATAGCTGAGCAGTTTTGGCTCGACCGTTCAGGCGCAAAAGCATTGCCTTACAGCGCCAATCAGCTATAACTAGATAGATGAAATTCAGCAGAAAATAGAAGTGCAACACATAAAGATAAAGCGGCTAGCGAACACTTTACATTTGCTTGAAGGCAGGCAGTTTTATTGTTTTTAAACAGAAAAAAGAGGCTTGCAGCTGTTAGCACTAAAGCCACTCAAAATTAACCACTGGGAGTTAAACCATGCATCATTACAGCGAAAAGCGTGATTTTATCCGTATGCGTGTCGAAACGCCGATAACACTGCAGAGCAACGGACAAACCTACCAAGGTATTTGCACTGATTTATCCAGCACTGGTATGCAAGTTGGATTGAATAAGCCTGCCACCTTTAGCCATGGGCAAGCAGTGCATGCCAGTATTGTTTCCACGCATCCGCAACTGCCAGGTCTTGAGGCCGAAGCCACCATCTTACGTGTCGAAACTCTCGATGATGGCCGCCTCGCCTTAGGTCTTAAAATCACGGCAATACGTTGACCCTAGAACACCACAGGCGCTCTAGAAATCATCGACAACATTGCCGTCGCGCACTCGAAACTCGCGATTTTGCAGGAAAGCATTCCTTACAAAACGGTATCTGTCACCGACAATAAAACGCTCAGAGGACAGCAGGCTCGCACGTGCATCCACTATATTTAAAGCCAGCATGCTGTTGCGCACCGGCACATCATTAATGGCTCGATAAGGCACGGTATAGCTGTCTGGGTATAACGCAACTGCATCACGCACGGTGCTTGGACCTAAGAACGGCAGCACCACATATGGCCCGCTTTTTACGCCCCAAGCCCCTAAGGTTTGACCGAAGTCTTCATCATTGCGCTGCAGCCCCATTTTAGTTGCCACATCAAAAACACCTAACAGACCAAAGGTGGTGTTAAAGAAAAAACGTGCCGTATCAACACCAGCATCACGCAATTTAAACTGGAGCAGGTTATTCGCGAGGTTACTCGTTTCACCGATATTACGGAAAAAGTTATGCACACCATCTTCAACAATATCTGGCGTAACTGCTTGATAACCTTTAGCCAACGGCTTTAATGTCCAGCGGTCCACAGTATCGTTAAAACGAAAAATAGCGCGGTTGGTACGCTCCCACGGGTCTTCGTTTTCACCAAACTCTTGCCACTCGTTATCCAAGTCAGTGAAATCTGTTTCTTGCGCCAGAGCAGTGCTCGGCAAACTCAGGCATCCAGCCACTAACATGCCGCTCAAAATGCCGCGCATGGATTTAGTTATAACAAGCCGCATAAAGCCCCCACTGTTTTATTCAACAGTCATTTGGAAAAATTTAATAAGCTGCGCAGTAACATCCACGCAGCTCTTAGATAACCTTTTACTGATCAGCAAAACGCCAACCAGTGCCGTCTTTACCATCTTCTAGCACAATACCTAAAGCGGTTAGCTCATCACGTATGCGGTCCGACTCTGCCCAATCTTTGCTTTCGCGGGCAGCGATGCGTGCGGCAATCAAAGACTCAACCTGCGCGGCATCCACACGCTTCTCAGCACCGGCCTGCAAGAAGGCATCAGGCTGTAATTGCAAGATACCTAATACAGCGCCCAGCTCTTTGATGCGCGCTGCTAAACCTGCTGCAGTCTGTGGGTCTTGTTTATGCACACGGTTTACCTCACGGGCCATCTCAAACAAGATCGAGCACGCCTCTGGGGCATTAAAGTCGTCGTCCATGGCTTTGTTAAAGCGCTCAACATAAGCCTCTCCGCCCGCAGCAGGCACGCTCTCAACACCTTTAAATGTTTGGTAAAAGCGCTCTAACGCCGAACGTGCTTCACGCAAGTTGTCTTCCGAGTAATTAATCGGGCTGCGGTAATGGCTGGAGACTAAAAGATAACGCACCACTTCTGGATGGTATTTCTCCAGCACATCACGAATGGTGAAAAAATTACCCAAAGATTTGGACATTTTCTCGCCATCCACACGCACGGCTCCAGCATGCATCCATGTGGTTGCATACTGTTGACCTGTGGCAGCCTCGCTTTGTGCAATTTCATTCTCGTGGTGCGGGAACACCAAATCTGGCCCGCCACCATGAATATCAAAGCTATCGCCCAAGCAGCAAGTGGACATCACTGAGCACTCAATGTGCCAGCCTGGACGGCCTTTACCCCATGGCGAATCCCAGCTTGGCTCGCCCGCCTTGGCGGATTTCCAGAGTACGAAGTCCAATGGGTCTTCTTTCGCTTCGTCCACTTCAATACGCGCACCGATTTTTAAATCGCTGATTTTACGGCGCGATAACTTACCGTAACCGGCAAACTTAGCTACGCGATAATAAACATCGCCATTGTCGGCTGCATAAGCAAAGCCTTTATCAATTAAGGTTTGGATCATCTTAAACATGCCATCAATATGCCCTGTAGCGCGGGGTTCTTGATCAGGCCGCAGGACATTTAAACGTCCCTCGTCTTCATGCATGGCAGCAATCATACGCTCAACCAGCTGCTCAAATGGCTCTCCATTTTCTTGCGCACGTTGAATGATTTTGTCATCAATATCAGTGATATTACGCACATAAGTGACATCATAACCGCGATGGCGTAACCAGCGCGTCACGACATCAAAGGCCACCATGACGCGAGCATGGCCAATATGGCAGTAGTCGTACACGGTCATACCGCAGACATACATACGCACATGGTTGCCCTCTAAAGGCTGCAGCGGCTCTTTTTGTTTAGTTAGGGTGTTATAAATCGCTAAAGTCATGCTTTCCCCCATGAATCACGCAAAGTTACCGTGCGGTTAAAGACCAGCGCATCAGGCTTGCTATCGACGTTGTCTAAGCAAAAATACCCTTCACGTTCAAACTGAAAGCTCTCTCCAACCTGTGCTTGCAACAAAGAAGGCTCGGCACGACAACCCTTTAACACCACCAGTGACTCAGGGTTAATGTTATCCAAGAAGGATTCGCTGGTTTCACCCTCTGCATCTTTATCTGGATTAGCGGTGCTAAATAGACGGTCATACAGGCGCACTTCGCACTCAACACTTTGCGCAGCTGGAACCCAGTGAATTACGCCTTTAACTTTACGGCCTTCCGGGTTTTTACCGAGCGTTTCTGGATCATAAGAGCAACGCAACTCGACAATATTACCCTCAGCATCACGAATAGCTTCATCCGCACGGATCACATAGCTACCACGCAAACGCACTTCCGTACCCGGCATTAAACGACGGTAACCCTTGGGTGGGTTTTCTTCGTAGTCACTGGCATCAATATAAATCTCGCGAGCAAACGGCAACTCACGCACCCCTTCATCACGCTTAGGGTGGCGCGGCAATTGCAGCATCAGCTCTTGGTCTTCGGGGTAATTGGTAATCACCACTTTAAGCGGTTTAAGCACGCACATCGCCCGCGTAGCGTTGTAATCCAGATCTTCACGAATACAGAACTCAAGCATGCTTAAATCGACAATACCACCCGCACGGTTGACCCCAATCATGTCGCAGAAATTACGAATGGATGCTGGGGTAAAACCGCGGCGACGGAAGCCGCTAATAGTCGACATGCGCGGATCATCCCAGCCACTGACGTGCTGATCATCCACTAACTGTTTGAGCTTACGCTTACTGGTGATGGTGTAGTTCAAGTTAAGGCGAGCAAACTCATACTGACGCGGCTTAGCCGGCACTGGCAGCTGCTCTAAAAACCACTCATACAAAGGACGGTGATCTTCAAACTCTAAGGTACAGATCGAGTGAGTAATTAACTCAATGGCATCGGACTGACCGTGGGTAAAGTCATAACTTGGATAGATACACCAAGCATCACCGGTTTGGTGGTGATGGGCGTGACGAATACGGTACAAAATAGGATCACGCAAATTCATATTGGGTGAAGCCATATCTATTTTGGCGCGCAAAGCACAGGCGCCATCAGGAAACTCACCGGCACGCATACGCGTCAGTAAGTCTAAGTTTTCACTGACACTGCGCTCACGAAACGGACTGTTTTTACCCGGCTCAGTCAAACTGCCACGGTATTCACGGGCTTGCTCGGGAGACAAATCACACACATAGGCTTTGCCTTGCTCAACCAAATACACCGCCCACTGGTACAGCTGCTCAAAATAATCAGAGGCATAACGCACCTCACCATCCCACTGAAAGCCCAGCCAGCGCACATCATCTTTAATCGCATCGATGTACTCTTGCTCTTCTTTGGCGGGGTTAGTGTCATCAAAACGCAAATGACACACTCCACCAAATTCTTTGGCTAAACCAAAGTTAAGGCAGATGGATTTGGCGTGACCAATGTGCAAATAGCCATTGGGTTCGGGGGGGAAGCGCGTAACAATGCTACTGTGCTTGCCTGACTGCAAATCAGCTTGAACAATAGGACGAAGAAAGTTCGCGGCGACATTTACGGACGATTCAGACATGCTCATGGGCTCTTTAATACTCATTACTGCCTATTATGGGTAGGCTGGCTCAAATAAAGTGCTTATCATACCCGAACCTGCCACCTCTCTGACAGGTCTATGACTTTTTAGCTTTCTATGGATCAACTCAATGATTAAATTACACACCAATCACGGCGTTATCACTTTAAAACTTTTTGCTGACGAAGCCCCAGAAACAGCAGCCAACTTTATTCAGTACGTTAAAGACGGTCACTACGACAACACTATTTTTCATCGTGTGATCAGCAACTTCATGATTCAAGGCGGCGGTTTTGACACCGACATGCAACAGAAAAGCACCCGCGCGACAATTAAAAACGAAGCCAACAACGGTTTATCCAATAAAAAAGGCACCATTGCCATGGCACGCACTATGGAGCCACACTCAGCTTCAGCGCAGTTTTTCATTAACGTCCAAGACAATGACTTCCTCGATCACACTGCACCCACCACACAAGGTTGGGGTTATACCGTATTTGGTGAAGTGGTTGACGGCTTGGATGTGGTTGAAGCCATTAAAGGCGTTGCTACCACTAGCCGTAATGGCCACCAGGATGTGCCACGTGAAGATGTCATTATCGAAAAGGCAGAGATTGTCGAGTGATTCTGCTGATTTCTGATCTGCACTTGCACGAGGAGCGCCCGGACATCACCGGTGCGTTCCTTGCGTTTCTTGAGCAGCACGCCAAGCATGCGCAAGCACTGTATATTCTCGGTGATTTCTTTGAGGTGTGGATTGGTGATGACGCCATGACGCCCTTTCAGCGCTCAATTGCCACCGCCCTCAGCGCAGTAGCCGCCGGTGGGACGCAAGTCTATGTTATGCATGGCAACCGTGATTTTTTACTGGGCCACGACTTTTGTGAGCTGGCAGATTGTGAATTATTAAAAGACCCGAGCATCGTCAAGCTTGCTGGCAAGCCGGTGTTATTGATGCATGGCGACAGCCTGTGCACCAGCGATCGCAGCTACATTCGTTTACGTAGAGTGCTGCGCAACCCGCTGATACTCTTTATCTTACGCAACCTGCCGTTACGCACCCGCCAGCGTTTAGCCGGAGATTTACGACAAAAAAGCAAAACCAGCACCCGCATGAAAGCCATGGACATCACTGATGTGAACCCAGCCGCTGTTGAGCAAGTCATGGCGCACTACCAAGTTTGCACTCTAATTCACGGCCACACGCACCGCCCAGCCGTACATACTTTGGCCGAGGGCAAGCAGCGCATAGTACTTGGCGACTGGGACAGCCAAGGTTGGTTTATTAAAGCTGAGCACAACAGCCTCAAGCTGCAAGCATTGCCTTTCCCTAGCACGCCATAGCTTTTAGCGTGCTGCTTGGCTAGTTTGCGGCTTTGGGTCTACTTGTGGCTTTGGCACACCACTGTGGAACCTAAACTCGGTGTCATCTTCGGTTAAAATGGCTTGACGCTCAATTTCTGCAAAAAACGCCACGCGCTCTGCAATGGGCTTTTTGGCATACAACTCAGCCATGCGCAGGTAGCCCTCGAAATGCCGCGACTCTGACTTGAGCAAAGAGGTATAAAAGCGCCCCAACTCTTCATCTAAATGCGGTGCTAAACGATAAAAACGCTCGCAGGAACGTGCCTCAATAAAAGCCAAGACAATTAAAGTATCAATCAGCTTATCTGGCTCTTGCGCAGCAATATGCTGCTGTAAACGCCGCGCATAATGCGAGGGACTGAGCTGACGGTAGCGCATCCCACGCTTTTTCATTAAAGCAGTCACTTGCTCAAAGTGGCGCAACTCTTCCCGAGCCAGACGCGACAGGTACTGCTGCAATTCTTCACGTTCGGCATAACGAAACATAAGACTCAACGCCGTACCTGCTGCCTTCTTTTCACAGTTAGCATGATCGAGCAACAGCTCTTCAGGGTGATCCAGCGCACATTCAATCCAACCTTGCGGGGTTTGGCACTGTAAAAAAGCTTCAACTTCAGGTATTAACATAGACAGGTACTAAATAAGATAATGAATGCGGGCTATTATACGGGGCAACAGCAGAACAACCAGCCTCCTTAATTGTTTGACGGGTATCAATACCCAGCAGCTTGGAAAACTGGCACTCTATCTGGCATTCTACTCAGTACAGTGCTCTATATACTAAAAACGCAGGGAGACACACATGCAAGCTATCCGTAGCATCTTGGTCGTTATGACCCCCAACCAACCAGAAGCGCTAGCACTTAAACGTGCAAAATTAATCGCAGGGGTTACTCACTCACGCCTACACTTACTGGTCTGCGATAAGCGTGATGAACATGGCGAATACTTAGCTAAAATTGCCCAAGAGCTTAAAGAGGATGGCTACGAGGTCACCACCGAGCAAGCTTGGCATGAGTCTTTTCACCAAACCATTATTCAAGCTCAACAAGCGGAAAGCTGTGGCCTCGTGATCAAGCAGCATTTCCCAGAGAACCCTCTCAAACGCGCCCTACTAACCCCAGATGACTGGAAGTTACTGCGCTACTGCCCTAGCCCTGTACTGATTGCAAAAACCAAGCGTCCGTGGACTGAAGGCTCTATTCTGGCCGCAGTGGATGTGGGTAACAGCAGCGCCGAACATAAAGCCCTGCACGCCAGCCTAATCAACAATGCCTTTGAAGTGGCCGCTATTGCCAAAGCAACATTGCATGTATTGACTGCGCACCCGTCGCCAATGCTGTCAGCCTCTGACCCAACCTTCCAGCTGCGTGAAACCATTGAAGCACGCTACCGCGAGCAGTGCGCCAAGTTCATTAAAGAATACGAACTCACTGACGAGCAGATGCACATTAAAGAAGGCCCAGCGGATGTATTGATCCCACAGATGGCCAGCGAACTGGATGCAGTGGTTACTGTGATTGGTACAGTGGCGCGCACTGGCTTGTCCGGTGCTTTAATCGGTAATACTGCCGAGGTTGTGCTTGATGCTGTAGAAACTGACGTCCTAGTGCTCAAGCCAGAGTCAGTAATGATTCACTTGGAAACTCTACTTGAGCGCAAATAAGCGCTTTCAATTGAGCCGCTTAACTCCCTGTTCAAGCGGCTCAACTGCTGAGCTAACCCCTAGCACAGCCGAGCAAAAAATAGTATGAAAAACATGCTAGCTCAAGGTCTAAGACGTAAATCTATGCTAGAAACAGCGAATGCCCCTTAACTTTATAACGCTTTTGACTTAGAATAAGCCCGCCATTTTAGGCAACCATGTCCAAAGTCGAGGCTGTTTTCAAAGCGTCAAGGGTTGTATTTCTGAACGCTGCACGTAAATAGCAATGATATTTTTCTAAAAAATCTGCTGATGCGTGCCTGTAATACTTTGAAAACAGCTTCTGGATAAGCGCCCCTTCCTGTTTGGGGGCTAATGATGAGGATAAAATACTGTGCTTGAAGCCTACCGCAAACACGTAGCAGAACGCGCTGAACAGGGCATTGTCCCTCAGCCTCTCGATAGCGAACAAACCTCTGGTTTAGTTGAGCTATTAAAAAACCCACCCGCTGGTGAAGAAGAGTTCCTTCTGGACCTCATCACCAACCGTGTACCAGCAGGTGTTGACGAAGCCGCTTATGTTAAAGCTGGTTTCTTATCAGCCATCGCTAAAGGTGAAGCCACTTCACCACTTATTGATAAAGCGCACGCTGTTAAGTTGTTAGGCACCATGCAAGGTGGCTACAACATTGAAACTTTGGTCGCTCTTTTAGATAACGCTGAATTAGCAGAATTAGCTGCTACCGAACTCAAGCACACCTTGCTGATGTTTGACGCGTTCCACGACGTTGCTGAAAAAGCTAAAGCGGGCAATGCCAACGCTAAAGCAGTGATGCAGTCATGGGCTGACGGCGAGTGGTTCAAAGCCCGCCCAGCTCTAGAAGAAAAGATTTCTTTAAGCGTCTTTAAAGTAACCGGCGAAACCAACACTGATGACCTGTCACCAGCCCCTGATGCATGGTCACGTCCTGACATCCCTTTGCACGCATTAGCGATGTTGAAAATGGAGCGCGACGGTATCAACCCTGACGTTCCAGGTTCAGTTGGTCCAATCAAACAAATGGAAGCACTGAAAGCTAAAGGCTTCCCAGTTGCTTACGTTGGTGATGTTGTTGGTACCGGTTCTTCACGTAAGTCAGCAACCAACTCCGTGCTGTGGTTCTTCGGTGACGATATCCCGAATGTACCTAACAAGCGCGCTGGTGGTTTCTGCTTCGGTACTAAAATTGCACCTATCTTCTACAACACCATGGAAGATGCCGGTGCTCTGCCAATCGAATTCGATTGCACTGATTTAAACATGGGCGACGTGATTGACGTTTACCCATACAAAGGCGAAGTACGTCGCAATGGTTCTGACGAATTAGTCACCACCTTTGAATTAAAAACTGACGTTCTGCTTGATGAAGTACGTGCCGGCGGCCGTATTCCATTGATCATTGGCCGTGGTTTGACTGAAAAAGCCCGTGCTGAGCTTGGCTTAGAGCCTTCAGACTTATTCAAAAAGCCTGTACCACCAGCAGGTAGCGATAAAGGCTTTACTTTAGCGCAGAAAATGGTTGGTCGCGCTTGCGGCTTAGCAGAAGGTCAAGGCGTACGCCCTGGCACCTACTGTGAGCCAAAAATGACCACCGTTGGTTCGCAAGACACCACTGGTCCAATGACCCGTGACGAGTTGAAAGACTTAGCTTGCTTAGGCTTCTCTGCTGACTTGGTAATGCAGTCATTCTGCCACACCTCAGCCTATCCAAAGCCAATTGACGAAATCACGCACCACACGCTGCCTGACTTCATCATGAACCGCGGCGGTGTTTCCTTGCGCCCAGGCGACGGTATCATCCACAGCTGGTTGAACCGCATGTTATTGCCTGACACCGTTGGTACTGGTGGTGACTCACACACCCGCTTCCCAATTGGTATCTCCTTCCCTGCAGGTTCTGGCTTGGTTGCGTTCGCCGCAGCTACCGGTGTAATGCCACTGGATATGCCTGAGTCAGTATTGGTTCGCTTTAAAGGTAAAATGAAGCCTGGTATCACTTTACGTGACCTAGTGCATGCGATTCCTTACCGCGCGATTCAAGAAGGTCACCTGACCGTTGAGAAAAAAGGCAAGAAGAACATCTTCTCTGGCCGTATTCTCGAAATCGAAGGCTTGGACAACCTCACCGTTGAGCAAGCGTTTGAACTGTCTGACGCATCTGCTGAGCGTTCCGCTGCTGGTTGCACCATTAAACTGCCAGAAGACGTAATCGCTGAGTACCTGCGCTCCAACATCACCATGCTACGCTGGATGATCTCTGAAGGTTACGGCGATGCACGTACCATCGAGCGTCGCGCACAAGCTATGGAAGCATGGTTAGCCAAGCCTGAGCTGATGCAAGCAGACGCTAACGCAGAGTACGCTGCAGTAATCGAAATTGATCTAAATGAAATCAATGAGCCGATTCTGTGCGCACCAAACGACCCAGACGATGCACGTCTTCTGTCTGACGTCCAAGGCCGTAAAATTGATGAAGTGTTCATCGGTTCGTGCATGACCAACATTGGTCACTTCCGCGCGGCAGGTAAACTACTACAGAAAGTTGAAGGCGAAATGCCAACCCGTCTGTGGCTAGCACCACCAACCCGTATGGATAAGTACCAGCTGACTGAAGAAGGCTACTACGAGACCTACAAAAAAGCCGGCGCGCGTATTGAAGAGCCAGGCTGCTCACTGTGCATGGGTAACCAAGCACGTGTTGAGACAGGTACCACTGTAGTTTCAACGTCTACCCGTAACTTCCCCAACCGTTTAGGTGACAACACTGACGTGTTCTTGGCCTCGGCTGAGCTTGCGGCTGTTGCCTCAATCACGGGTAAGTTGCCAACAGTTGAAGAGTACATGGCTTACGCTGCAGACATCGATAGCATGTCCGCTGATGTATACCGCTACCTCAACTTCGACCAAATGGCGAACTACACAGAAGCCGCTGCTAAAGCGACTATCCCTGTGCTAGAAGTGTAATTTAGCGTCGATTGCAACACAAAATGCCCTGCTTAATGCGGGGCATTTTTGTTTTCAGAGTGTGTTTTTGGTGTGCTAGAAGTGAGTGTAAAAAACCACGGCAACAGCAGCCCAGCCCGCAGTGGCACGCTGGGTTTTGCAGTGATGCTGTCTAGATCCGACGCTGAACTGAACAGTCCAGCGCACAGACGTTAGCTACTTATCTTTATTGCGGATGATTTTGATTTTATAGGTAAAATCAGGCTTGCGAGTCACGCTAATAGCCTTACGCGTTACAGTGTCTATGGTGATATTCCAATTACCGCTGCTGGGCACCTTAATACGCGCCGGAAAGTCTTCAAACGCCCCACCATAGTAAGTATGCCGACCACCATTTTTATAACTGCGAAAATTGCGGTCATTCATCAGGCGGATATTGCAGGTTTGCGAGCAATGGATAACCACAGTGTCATCTTCATTTAAAAGTTCTCGCTGATGTACAAACTTCATAATACCTATCACAAATCAATTATTTGCGCGTAATATATCACGTTAGCTGTCATGCATTTGCATTTCTCTTGCGCCACACTGGGCCTTTCTTCCTAATTAAATGACTAAAACTATGCTTCCCCGCTCTGCTTTACAGCATGCTTGGCACCTGTGCAGCTTTGATCACGGCCTGTTGCACCTGTGGTAATTGCACCTCTTAGAATAAAAAATTTTATTTCCTATGAGTTAAATCACCATGTTTGCTATGAAATCCAGTACTGATTCCTTGTTATTCAATATTCTCGCATCCCGTATCGGCTATTTTATTGCCGGTTTTGGCCTGTCCGTATGGGCCCCTTTAGTGCCTTATGTGCGCCGCAATATCAGCATGAGCGATGCCACCTTTGGTTTAATGCTGCTATGCATTGGCGTGGGCTCACTGTGCTGCATGCCAATTTCAGCAGCACTGACCAACCGCTTCAGCATCCGCCGCTGCTTGTTTGTTATGACCTTGCTACTGCTAATAGCCCTCATCGGCATGGCTATGGCCCCGTCGTTGTGGCTACTGGGCATCGCTTTATTTGCCTTTGGTGGCAGTCTTGGCGTGCTGGATGTAATTCTCAATATCCAAGGTTTAAGCATTGAGAACCGCGCCAACCGCAGCATGATGTCCAACTTTCATGGCATGTTTAGCTTAGGCACCATTGTCGGCGCGGGTTCCATGATTGTGTTGCTGATGCTCGGTTTATCGGCACTGCTCAGCACTCTGGTGGTGGTTGGCTTAATCCTGATTTTGAGTCTCTATGCGGTCACAGGCTACTTGGATGAACGCACCTTGCGCGGCGAAGATGCCTTCATGTGGCCCAACGGCTGGATCTTACTGGTGGGCTTAATGTGCTTTATTGTCTATCTCGCGGAAGGGGTTATTTTAGATTGGAGTGCATTGTTTTTAATCGAAGAAAAACAAATTGCCACTGCCCAAGCTGGTCTGGGCTACGCAAGCTTTGCTGTACTGGTGGCGCTAGGACGCTTCTTAGGTGACGCCCTAGTGGAAATGTTTGGTCGTGTGCGCATCATCACTGGCGGTGGTTTGCTGGCCGCAGGCGGCATTGTATTAAGCATATTAAGCCCACACTGGGGCTTAGCATTAGTTGGCTACGCCTTGTGCGGACTGGGCTGCGCCAACGTCTCGCCGGTACTGATTTCGTCCTTAAGCAAACAAACCCACATGCCCACCCACCTCGCAATCACTGCTGCCACCACCATTGGCTTTGCCGGGGTACTAGCAGGACCCGCCATGATGGGCGCGGTAGCTCATTACAGCTCACTTAGCGCTGCCTTTGCTGTACTGGCTGCGGCCTTACTCATCGTTGCCGCTTGCGGACCACGCTTTAAATAAAGCCATTTCTTAGACAGCAACAAGAGTCGCAAAGCCGGTAAGTTAAGCTCTGCGGCATAAAGAGGTATCATGGTTGCAGTTGAGGCGATTTATTAGGTGGACGCGACTTAGACGCCACCTGCAAAACTTAGGATAAGGCTGTTAAGTCAGCTGCATGGCTACCTTTAGCGCAAACCTGCTTAATGGCCAGCCTCCCGAGCCAATAGCGCCTCAGAGAAAACACTGAATCGCACCAAGAAAAACAAATCAAAAATTCAGCTAAAAAATATCGGATACGCTTGGCTAACCGCATTACTACGTGTAACCGTCAAAATAGAGGGAAGATAAAAGATAATATGAAAATTGTAATCTTAGAATCTTTAGGCATTAGTGATACAGAGTTCAATTTAATTACAAAACCTTTAGCCGATCATGGCCACGAGTTAATTGCATATACCGATGGCAAATTAGATGACGACACTCTTAAAACAAGAATCAAAGACGCTGATATTATAGTGATCGCCAATACACCACTGAGCGGTGAAGTGATCGATGCTGCAGAAAACTTAAAATATATTTCAGTGGCATTCACAGGTTTTAATCATATCGATTTAGACAAGTGCCAAGAGAAAGGGATTAAAGTCTCCAATGCTGCGGGTTACAGCACCAACTCTGTAGCAGAAATTACGTTTGGGCTGATCATTTCACTGCTACGCAATATTGTACCTTTAGAGGCAGTCACCAGAAGCGGCGGCACCAAAGATGGCTACAGACAGCTTGACTTAAAAGGTAAAACTTTAGGCATCATAGGCACTGGAGATATAGGGGGCGCAGTAGCAAAGCTAGGCTTGGCGTTCGGCTGCAAAGTTATTGCTTATAACCGAAGTGAAAAGCCAGACTTAATCAGTAAAGGTGTTGAGTACAAATCGCTCGATGACGTCTTAAAAAACAGCGATATCGTTACCCTCCACACCCCACTCACCCCTGAAACCCAACACTTAATTGATAAAGATAAACTGGCATTAATGAAAACCAGCTCACTCTTAATCAATACCGCAGTGGGCCCGATTGTTGATAATGATGCATTGGCACAAGCTCTGCGCAACGGAACAATCGCTGGCGCAGGCTTAGATAGAGTCGATATGGAACCACCGGTTCCTGCAGATTACCCAATCCTAGATGCGCCAAATACAGTACTACTGCCACACATCGGCTTTGCCACAGAAGAAGCCATGGTCCGCAGAGCCGAAATCACCTTTGAAAATATTGTCAAATGGGAAAAAGGCGAGCAGGAAAATACAGTTCTTTAAGGCCGAGTAACACAAACCTATCGCCGCGGTAGGTTTGTGTTTTTTACGCGCTGGTATAGCGGTGTAAGTGGATGTTTGTCTGGCTTAGGTTATTGCTTGTTATTAATGAGCCATCAGTGCTTGCGCCGAAGCGCACCGGTGACTTTGACGCAGCAAAGCGGAGACAAGGGCACCGCGTGCCGTGTCTGGTTAGCTGCTCTCCAGCATGTAAGCACGAAGCTGCCGCTCCTCTCGCATGACATATAGGATAAGAACCCGCTTATCATCTTCTCGATAAAAAATGCGACACGGAGTCACTACTACCTCCCTGTATACGGAATTGGGCAGTCCTGGAGGAACCCGTCCAGATTGGGGAAAATTCTCTAGACGCTCAATTTTATCAAACACTTTTTCGACCAAATGGCTGGCCGCTTCAGGATTATCCAACGCTACATACTCAGCGAGAGCATCCAGTTCATGAAGGGCTGGCTCCGTCCAGATTATTTCAGCCATTTACTCATTTTCTCCCTAGCCTCACTTTGGCTGTACGTTCTTCCCTCAAGCACAGCGCGCTCTCCCCGTGAGAGCCCCTCAAGCAGTTCAAGCCGACGCTGCATAAACTCGTAATCCTGCACATCAACGAGATAAGCGGATGGCTGACCATGTTCAGTGATCAGTACCGGTTCTTTGGACAAACGCAGATCTGCCAAGATTTTTGTGGCTTGGCGCTTAAGGTTTGTAACAAGCTCAACTTTCATGGACGCACCCTGATTAAGACTAACAGTGACACTATAGTATCACTATACGGGTGAAGCAATCACAGCTAACGCCCGGCACAGCGGAAACCGTAACGGAGCGAATTTTTGTGTAAAAATGAGCGCCAGCGAATACACAAAAAGGCGCGTAGTGTAGGTTTTCCGGCTGGTGCCGATTGTTATCTGCATTCAATGTCCTGGCTCCCACTCCGAATACGCCACAATGTGGGAGCCATATTCTAGCCAGGGGACTTCGTGCGATCTCCAAATCTGACGCTCAGGTCTGCTGAGTGGGTCTTCATCAAGGCTGGCCACCCGCAAAATTACACGAGGACTTCCCTCTTTGTACGCGACCAGTTGTGAACCGCAGTTTGAGCAAAAGAAGCGGAATTTTCCGGGAGAGGATTCGAAGCTTTTTAACATTTCCTCGCCCTTCGTCCACCGGAAATGCTCGTGAAGGACTCCCGCTCCGGTATTGAATGCCGCCGAATGAGCTTTCCGGCACGTGCTACAAGAACAGTGCTGAATCGGGGTGTCCAATCGGTCCACCTCGTAACTAACTCCGCCGCAAAGGCAACTCCCTTTCATTTCTCATTCTCCGATGATCCGACACAGATAACGCCGCCAGCACCCGGCCTTTTTTGTGGAGGCAAAGCCGGAGCAAAAATGGCTCGGGTGGCTGGCCTTGTTATGAATTTTTATTTTGCGTACCCGGTCAATAATTCATCAATCATTGGTAGAATTTTTTTCTCAGCGCCCTGCCATTTCATTAAGGAAAATCCGCCACCACCTTTTAAATGATAATTACCGTAAGCTACCTGCTCTCCTGATTTATGAATCCAAATTTCGGCGTCCTTTAAAACCATAGCCATATCCCACGTTTGCGTTGCTGTGTACGTTACTACGTAATCACAACTTTCCGGCACAGCATCCCTATAGACGGTTGTGTTTATTCCATGCTTTTTGAAACCCTTTTGAATAGTCGGCAGCATATCGCCACGAATAACCTTAGGATTCTCCTGAATGCATACGTGCTCGATCTTGGCTTGTCTACTCACAGGTTCTACGGAGATTGAAGTACAACCACCAAGCCCAAACCCAGCTACAACCAACATTACTTTCGCAGATACTTTCATCAAATTCTTCCTTATACTTATTTTGTAAATTTAGACTTTCTTCATAACGCCTCAAACACCGGTACAGCTTTGCTGTGTCCGAGTGCTTTGACTTGTTATGGCTTTTATACCAAAATATAATAAATATTGGTACTTCTG
>SMER01000094.1_pt1 | contig 19162 bp, 18 predicted proteins | sample 2456411 | NCBI WGS metagenome assembly SMER01 (sample SAMN10132597, study PRJNA489261) | soil metagenome | isolation source: day1 antibiotic-silt loam soil ammended with raw manure from dairy cow... | place: USA | collected 2015-05-01 | reverse complement strand
CTAAAAGTCCATTTTTAAATTCCATACGCATGGATATGCGGCAGAAAGGTTACGCGCTTAAAACTGAAAAAACTTACCTGCACTGGATTAAGCGTTTTATTCTATTTCACAAAAAACGTCATCCTCAGACTATGGGCAGTGAAGAGGTCAGGCAGTTTTTATCCAGCTTAGCAAACGACAGACATGTAGCCATAAACACGCAGAAAATCGCATTAAATGCCCTAGCTTTTTTGTACAACAGGTTTTTACAACAGCCATTGGGCGATATTGATTATATCCCTGCAAGCAAGCCTAGACGGCTACCTTCTGTTATCTCTGCCAATGAAGTGCAACGCATTTTGCAGGTCATGAATACTCGCAACCAAGTTATTTTTGCGCTGCTGTATGGTGCTGGATTACGCATCAATGAGTGCCTGCGCTTACGGGTTAAAGATTTCGACTTTGACAACGGCTGTATAGCCATACATGACGGCAAAGGCGGAAAAAGCAGAAACAGTCTGCTTCCTGCTCGGCTAGTTCCAGCCATCAAGCAGTTGATTGAGCAAGCGTTGACTATTCAGCGGGATGACAATGCTCAAGGTGTAGGGCCGTCTTTGCCTGCTGCTTTAGATCGTAAATACCCAGCAGCTTATCGTCAGCCCGCATGGATGTTTATTTTCCCCTCCACTACGCTGTGCCAGCACCCACATAATGGCAAGCTTTGCCGTCATCATCTACATGATTCAGTAGCTAGAAAGGTGCTGAAAATTGCGGTACAAAAAGCAAGTATTGTTAATAAGCGCATCACCTGTCATACCTTTCGTCACACATTTGCCACGCATTTACTACAAGCTGGACGCGATATTCGCACTGTACAAGAGTTGCTAGGTCATACCGATGTCAAAACCACACAAATTTATACGCACGTATTAGGTCAGCACTTTGCTGGTACAACCAGTCCTGTAGATGGATTGATGCTTCCTATCAATCAGTAGCATTGGATAAAACTCCTTTGAATGCTGAACCCCAACATTCAAGCTTTCACTCCAGGAACCGATACAAAGGGGTGGATGGTTAAGGCTCAGCCAACGCAATGAGCGAGCCACTTTGATTGGAGTACGCCACGCTATGCAGATTAAACCAAACCTGCCTTCTTTTAGCTCTAGAGATATACCCACTGGCCACACTCAGCAGGCGATTATGGGTGAGCGGGACGAAAGTCACGCAGGTAAGGTGCTGTTCGAGCGGCGCAAGAAGCAGATGCACGATATGCAAACGGCTGTGACTAAGCTGCAAGAGATGAAGAAAAACGCCTCGCCTAAAAAAATGGCCAGTCAACGTGCGGCTTTACTGAAACAGCGCTTGGATACTTTAAAGTCCATCATGGCAAAATTGCCACCCGGCAATTACAAAGCGCTGGCACAGGAGCTCAAGCAAATCGCCAAGGAGCTGGCAGCGCTGGGTAAGCAGATGGGTAACTCCGGCGGCAGCTTGGGAAACATGCCAGCTATGTCGGCCGCCTTAGGTGAGGCGATGGCAGATAGCGCCAGCGAGGAAACCGTAGGGATAGACGCCAATGCTTATATGGCCAGCAGCATGCCCGATATTGATGTTACTGCAGAATTAAACACGGCAGTCGAGGTGCAAACCACTGCAGAGCAAGCAGCACAAGTAGAAGCACGGCAAGCTGAAAGTCTATCTGCAGAGGTTGAGCGCGACCTTAACGCCAAAGATAACGAACAGCACGATGCCAAGGTGAATAAGCCGCGTATAGCGGGTTTGCATCAAAATGAAGATGCTGATGATAAAGCCCTGCGCGCCATCCTCACTGAAGCCAGCAAAACACTCAAAGAAGTGCTGAACCTGCTGAAAGCCAAACACCAAGTGGATGACAAAGAATCGCGCAAGCTGTTTGCCCGTATTGAAAGTGAACTGGACACTCTGGATCAGTCCCTGCAGCAGGGTGCGCTCACCGCCTCTGACTATGAGCCAGTTGCATCTGGAAATATTGAATCAGGTAACAGCGCAAATATGGGCGGCTTTGTCGATATCAGTGTTTAGCTTTTAACTGACTCATTCAGCCAAATAAACAGCCTCACAGATAACACAATAACCACAATCCAACATGCAAAAACTAAAAAGGCGCTCCCATGTGGCCGCGCCTTTTTATTTACCTGAAAAGCTTCAAGTGTTAAATAGTCGGCATCCCTGCCCGTCCTTTATACCGCCTTGGCATATTCCTTACGTAACTGCTTTGCCGCCGCAACCATGTGCTCCAGCGCTGCTTTGGTTTCTGGCCAGCCGCGGGTTTTCAGGCCGCAATCGGGGTTGACCCAGAGTTGCTCAACGGCAATACGTTTGGCTGCTTTGCGTAGCAAGTTGGCCATTTCTTCGCTGTCTGGCACCCGTGGCGAGTGAATGTCATACACACCCGGGCCAATGTCATTGGGGTAATGGAAAGTCTCGAAAGCGTCCAGCAACTCCATTTGCGAGCGCGAAGTTTCAATAGTGATGACGTCGGCATCCATGGCAGCGATGGAATCAATCACGTCGTTAAATTCGCTGTAGCACATGTGAGTGTGAATCTGGGTTTCATCACACACACCGCTGGCAGTGAGGCGAAAAGACTCAGTGGCCCAATCCAGATAGGCTTGCCATTCAGCGCGGCGCAGCGGTAATCCCTCACGGAAGGCGGCTTCGTCAATCTGAATAATTTTAATACCCGCCGCTTCCAAATCCACCACTTCATCGCGAATCGCCAGCGCCAGTTGCCGTGCCTGCTGTTCACGGGACAGATCTTCGCGCGGAAACGACCACATCAGCATGGTCACCGGGCCGGTCAGCATGCCTTTAAGCACCTTGTCTGTCTGCTGCTGGGCGTAGGCGATCCACTCCACAGTCATAGCTTGCGGGCGGGTAATGTCGCCGTAAATCACCGCCGGTTTTACGCAGCGCGTGCCATAGCTTTGCACCCAACCAAAACGGGTAAACAGGTAGCCGTCCAGCTGCTCGGCAAAGTATTCCACCATGTCGTTACGCTCAGCTTCTCCGTGTACAAGCACATCTAAGCCTAACTCTTCCTGCACTTTAACCGCGTGCTGGATTTCAGCCTGCATGGCTTTTTGGTAATCAGCTTGGTTCAGCTTGCCCTGACGGAAGGCTAAACGGGCGGCGCGAATATCTTGCGTCTGTGGGAACGAACCAATGGTAGTGGTTGGGAACAGCGGCAAATCCAAACGCTCACGCTGCAATTTAATGCGCTCTGCAAACACAGAGGTGCGCTGACTATCGGCTGCCGTTACTGCGGCCAGACGCGCTTGCACTTGCGGCTTGTGAATGCGCGGCGAGTTAGCACGGCTTTCTTGTACTGTACGGCTCTGCGCCAGCGCGGCCTGCACTTTGGCGCAGTCTGGGTTGTTCAGCGCTTGCGCTAAAATGGCCACTTCTTCGGTTTTCTGTACGGCAAAGGCGAGCCAGCTTTGCAACTCTTCATCGAGCTGCTCTTCACGGGCTAAATCCACGGGGCTGTGCAACAGTGAGCAGGATGGCGCGACCCATAATCGGTCACCTAAACGTTCATGGGCATGTTTAAGGGTGGCTAACACTTTTTCTAAATCACAGCGCCACACGTTGCGGCCATTGACCACACCCAGCGATAAGATTTTGTACGCAGGCAGACGGTCGAGAATGGTGGGGTATTGCTCTGGCGCACGGACCAAGTCGAGGTGTAAACCATCTACCGGCAAACCAGCGGCCAAGCCTAGATTATCTTCAAGGCCTGAGAAATAGGTCGCAATCAGCTTTTTAACCGGCTCGGCTTGCAGCAAGTTATAGGCGCGCTCAAAGGCATTTTTCCAGTCTTGCGGCAGGTCAAGACTTAAAATCGGCTCATCAATCTGCACCCACTCCACACCTTGCGCGGCTAAGCGTTGGAATATCTGACCATAAATAGGCAGCAGTTTTTCGAGTAAATCCAGCTTATTAAACTCTTCACCTTTAACTTTACCCAGCCACAACCAAGTCAAAGGACCGATGACCACAGGTTTCACCTTATGACCTAGCGCCAGCGCTTCATCAACCTCTTCAAACAGTTGCTCCCAGCTCAATGCGAACTCTAAATCAGCAGTCAGCTCAGGAACCAGGTAGTGGTAGTTGGTATCAAACCATTTGGTCATTTCTTGCGCATGGGCACCACCACAGCAGCTGCTTTCTACCACACCACGGGCCATAGCAAACAACGTATCTAACGTGGGCTTCTCACCGGCCGTAGCAAAACGCTCTGGCACCACACCAAAGGTTAATGAGTGGGTCAATACTTGGTCATACCAAGCAAAATCACCCACAGGTACTAAATCAATGCCAGCGTCTTTTTGTAGCTGCCAGTGTTTGGCCCGCAACTCACGACCCACTTGGCGCAAGTTGTCTTCAGTGATGTCGCCTTTCCAGTAGGCTTCAACGGCTTTCTTCAGTTCACGGTCACCACCAATGCGGGGGAAACCTAAGTTATGTGCTACGGCCACGAGAACTCTCCTATTAAGTTAATGAAGCTATTCTCGACTCTTGGCGTCTAATGAGACAAACTAAATAAATTACTGATCATCAACAGTTTTTCTCATGTTGTTTCTTAAGGGATTCTTATGCTGGATATTCGTCATTTAAAAACACTGGCCGCACTGCGTGATGCAGGTAGCTTAGTCGATGCCGCAGAACGCCTGCACCTTACCCAGTCCGCCCTGTCCCATCAGTTTAAGGAAATGGAAGAGCGCTTGGAGATGCCGTTATTTGTGCGCAAAACTAAACCAGTGCGCTTTACCAGTGCTGGCTTGCGTTTACTCCGACTGGCTGATGAGGTCTTACCGCTGATGCGCAGTGCCGCTCGCGATATCGCCCGCCTGCAAGGTGGCTCGGCTGGACGCTTACATATGGCGATTGAATGTCACAGCTGTTTTCAGTGGCTGATGCCCACCATTGACCAGTTTCGTGATGCTTGGCCCGAGGTGGAATTGGATTTAGCCTCTGGCTTTGCCTTTGCACCGTTGCCAGCCTTGGCCCGTGGCGATCTGGATTTGGTGGTCACCTCTGACCCCATTGAGTTAACAGGTATCAGCTATATTCCCTTGTTTGCTTATGAAGCCTTATTAGCCGTGGCCAAGCAGCATCCGCTCGCACAAAAAGCCTATGTAGAACCTGAAGACTTACGCGAGGAAACTCTAATTATCTATCCGGTTGAGCATGACCGTTTAGATATTTTTAATCACTTTTTAGAACCAGCCGATGTGGAGCCAGCACAGGTGCGCACCTCAGAGCTAACGGTCATGATGATGCAATTGGTTGCCAGTGGCCGCGGTGTGTGCTGTTTGCCGAATTGGGCCATGCATGAGTACAGCTCCAAAGGCTATGTCAGCGCACGCCGTTTAGGTGAGGAAGGTTTGTTTTCCACTTTATATGCAGCGGTACGCACCGATATGCTTGATGCCGCGTTTATGCGCGACTTTTTGCTCACTGCCAAAGACACATCCTTTACCACGCTGGCCGGTGTCAGTGCAGTTAAAGAATCTTAAGCGTGGGTTCGATGGAGATAGCGTAACTTAGCCCAGCAGGATAATGGCCCAGACAGCGGCAATCATGCTCATGCCGATCATTTGTGCAGCACTGCCCATATCTTTAGCGTTTTTCGACAAGGGATGTCGTTCTAAAGAAATACGATCAATCGCCGCTTCAATGGCCGAGTTAAACAACTCGATAATTAATGATAATAAACACACCGCCACCATTAAAGCGCGCTCTACCGCGGAAACTTCAAGGAAGAAACTAACGGGGATTAAAATGGCGCTGAGCAAGAGCAATTGACGAAAAGCGGCTTCGCCAATAAAGGCGGCACGCAAACCGGCTAATGAATAGCCCGTGGCATTGATGATACGGCGTACACCGGATTGGCCTTTAAATGGCGACATAGACACCTTGGTGATGAGGTCATGTAACGGATATTTCAGTAGCGTGGCGTCCTTGCCAACATCACACTACCAAACAATGCATGTTATTCGCTTTGTGGAATGGATTCCATTTGCTGCAGGAGCAGTGCTGCTTGAGTGCGGGTGCGTACATTCAGCTTGCGGAAAATAGCAGTCACGTGGGCTTTGACAGTGGCTTCTGAGACATTTAAGTCATAGGCAATTTGCTTATTAAGCAAACCATCACACACCATGGTCAGCACGCGAAATTGTTGCGGTGTTAAGCTGGCTAAACCAGCACTGGCAGCCTTTTCTTCGGCGGTCACGGCAGCAGTAGCAGCGGTTTGTGCTGGCCACCAAACTTCACCATCCAAAACAATCTGCACAGCTTTTTGAATATCTTCTAGAGGACTGGATTTAGGAATAAAACCGCTGGCTCCAAATTCACGCGCACGGGCCATAACAGTTGCTTCTTCTTGCGCAGAAATCATGACAACTGGTACCTGTGGATACTGCCCCCGCAGTAACACTAATCCAGAAAAACCATGTGCTCCTGGCATATTTAAATCAAGTAGCACTAAATCCCAATCTGCTTTTTCCTGTAAGCAACTTTCTAGTTCAGCAATATTTTCAGCTTCAACAAGGCGTATAGTGCTTCCCAAGCTTAGCGTCAGCGCTTGGCGTAAAGCACTGCGAAAGAGCGGGTGGTCATCTGCAATCAGTATTTCATAGGCAGCCATCATTTAGGGTCCTGTTTCTTTATTTATTATAATAATGCGGTGTCACTTGCCGTTCCGTGATGAATCGGTCACATATAGTACCATAGAGTCCAGCTTGCACTTTTACTGCAAGCACTCTGCAACTCATGTGCCGCAATATTCTGTCTTACAATCCAGCGCTCATACTACATAAATCTTAGCCAAAGGTCTTATACAGCGTGAATTAATTGCAAAATATCGCGCAGAAAACCCTGCCCTGTGTCATCAGTAGCGGATAAAGTGCTCGCGGTAATACTTCAGCTCAGCAATTGAGTCTTGAATATCGGCTAAAGCTAAATGCACCTCACCCTTTTTAAAGCCATTACGCACCTCGGGCGCCCAACGCGCGGCGAGTTCTTTAACGGTGGACACATCCAAATTGCGGTAGTGGAAATAGGCTTCTAGCTTAGGCATATGGCGGTATAAAAAACGGCGATCTTGGCAAATGCTATTACCACAAATGGGTGATGCACCCGCTGGCACCCACTTTTCTAAAAAGGCCAGAGTTTGTGCCTCGGCTTCGGCTTCGCTGATAGTGCTCTCACGCACCCGTTGAGTTAGACCACTGCCGCCATGTTGGCGCGTATTCCACTCATCCATGCCAGCCAATACCTCATCGGCCTGATGAATCGCCAGCACTGGCCCTTCAGCAAGGATATTGAGCTGGCTATCGGTAATGATGGTAGCCATTTCAATGATCAGATCATTATCTGTATCGAGTCCGGTCATTTCCAAATCAATCCAGATTAAATTTTGTGCGCTGTACATGGCTTACCTCATAATATTTGAATGCGCTCACTCAAGTCAGCGCGGTATTTAAATGCAGCGTTGCAACGCATCAATTAACGCTTGGTTCTGCTCTTCAGTACCGATGCTAATGCGTAAGAACTGATCAATGCGCGGCTGTTTAAAGTGGCGCACCAGCACCCCTTGCTCGCGTAGTTCAGCAGCCAGCTCAGCACCGTCGCGCTCAGAGTGACGAGCAAAGACAAAGTTAGCAGCAGATGGCAGTACTTCAAAACCTAAGGCGATCAGAGCTTCTATCACCCACTCACGACTGGCAATCACTTTATTGCGGGTGCTGTGGAAGTAGTCTGCATCAGCAAAGGCAGCCGCCGCTCCAGCAATTGCTGCACGGTCGAGCGGGTAAGAGTTAAAGCTGTTTTTAATGCGCTCTAAACCCTCAATCAAATCAGGGTGGCCAACGGCAATCCCCACACGCAAGCCAGCCAGTGAGCGCGATTTGGATAAGGTTTGCGTCACCAACAAGTTATCGTATTTTTTCACCAAGCTAATGGCTGACTCACCGCCAAAATCAATATAGGCCTCGTCCACCAATACCACGGAGTCTGGGTTGGCTTGCAATACCTGTTCAATTTTATCCAACTCTAATAAGCAGCCAGTGGGCGCATTCGGGTTGGGGAAAATAATGCCGCCATTGGGTTGCTGATAGTCGGCAACACAAATTTGAAAGTCATCATCCAGCGCCACAGGTTTTTGCTCAATGCCGTATAAGCCGCAGTACACAGGGTAAAAGCTGTAGCTGATATCGGGAAATAACAACGGCTTATCGTGCTGAAATAAACCATGAAAAGCATGGGCCAGCACTTCATCAGAGCCATTGCCAACAAACACATACTGCGGGCCAACTGAATAATAATCAGCGACCGCATGCTTGAGCTGATCGCAATTAGGATCGGGGTATAAACGCAAGTCATCATTGATTTGCGCTTGCATTGCCGCGATCGCTTTAGGCGATGGACCATAAGGGTTTTCGTTGGTATTGAGCTTGATTAACCGCTCGATCTTCGGTTGTTCGCCAGGTACATAAGGCACCAGAGCTTTAACAAAAGGACTCCAAAACTTGCTCACGTATTGCGCTCCTTAACTGAGTCATCTGCCACGCTTGGCGCAGCAGTTTAAATGCTCGATCACCGCCTAGTTTGCGGCTACTGCGCCGTTTTAATCGGCTTTAATACGGTACTCTGCTGAACGTGCGTGGGCAGTTAATGACTCACCACGGGCCAGCACTGAAGCGACTTTACCCAACTCTGAGGCTCCCTCAGGGCTGCAATAAATAATTGATGAGCGCTTCTGGAAATCATACACACCTAATGGCGAAGAAAAACGCGCAGTTCCTGAGGTTGGTAAAACGTGGTTTGGTCCTGCACAGTAATCACCCAAGGCTTCTGCAGTGTAGCGCCCCATAAAGATGGCCCCGGCATGACGGATCTGCGGCAAGAGCTCCTCTGGGTTCTCCACTGACAGCTCTAAGTGCTCTGGTGCAATGCGATTGGCCACTGCGACTGCTTGTGCCATATCAGCCACATGGATCAAAGCCCCGCGCTCGCGCAGCGATATGCGGGCAATCTCTTCACGCTCTAGGGTGGGCAGTAAGCGCTGCATACTGGCTTCAACCTGATCTAAGAAATCCGCATCTGGGCTGAGCAAAATCGACTGCGCATCTTCATCGTGTTCTGCTTGGGAGAACAGGTCCATAGCAATCCAATCGGGATCGGTTTTGCCATCGCAAATCACTAGGATCTCTGAAGGACCGGCAATCATATCAATGCCAACCTTGCCAAACACATGGCGTTTGGCCGTGGCCACATAAATATTGCCCGGCCCTACTATTTTATCCACGGGTGGGACACTTTCTGTGCCGTAGGCTAAAGCCGCCACCGCTTGTGCGCCACCAATGGTAAAGACGCGATCCACCCCGGCAATTGCCGCAGCAGCCAAGACCAACTCATTGATTTCACCACGCGGCGTGGGCACTACCATGACCACTTCCGGTACCCCTGCAACTTTGGCAGGAATGGCATTCATTAACACCGATGAGGGATAAGAGGCTTTACCACCTGGCACATAAAGTCCAGCGCGATCTAAAGGTGTGACTTGCTGGCCTAGCACGGTGCCGTTAGCTTCGGTATAACGCCAGGAGTCTTGCACTTGTTTTTCATGGTATTGACGCACACGCTGCGCTGCTGTTTCTAACGCAGTGCGTTGCTCAGCAGTGATGCGCGTCAGGGCTAATTCAAGACGCTCGCGCGGCAAAATTAAGTCGCTCATCTGCGCCACATCTAAGCCATCAAACTGGCGCGTGTAGTCAATCAGTGCTGCATCGCCGCGGCTGCGTACGTTATCGATGATATCCAGCACACGCTGATTAATAGTGGCGTCGGAGACACTCTCCCAGCTCAGGAGCTGATCAAGTTGGGTATTGAAATCTGTCGCTTGGGCATTTAAACGTCGCGTAATAGTTCCGGCAGTCATAGCGGGCCTCTATAATAAACAAACATTCGGGCGCCGCCAGACTAACAAACCTTCTGCGCGGGCACCCGATCAATTCGGCTATGACGCAGATAGGCTGTGTGTATCAACACACCAGCAGAGGCTACTATCAGTGTCGTGCGTTTACCGCAGCACTTAAGGTATCAATCAAGGTTTGAATATCAGTGTGCTTCATTTTCATTGAAGCGCGGTTGACGATTAAGCGTGAAGTAATGTGGGCGATCAGCTCTTGTGGCTCCAAACCATTGGCGCGCAGCGTATTCCCCGTATCCACTACGTCAATAATCTTGTCGGCTAAACCCACTAAGGGTGCTAACTCCATTGAGCCATAGAGTTTGATGATATCCACTTGGCGACCCTGCTCAGCATAGTAACGCTTAGCGACATTGACGAACTTAGTCGCAACACGTAAACGCCCAGTTGGCTCCGGAGTATCAACGGGGCCGGCAGTCATTAACTTGCAACGTGCAATTTGCAAGTCGAGCGGCTCATATAAGCCTTGACCACCGTACTCGAGCAATACGTCTTTACCGGCCACACCTAAATCAGCCGCCCCTAATTCAACATAGGTTGGCACATCAGTGGCGCGAACGATCAGCAAGCGAACATCGTCACGGGTGGTGGGAATAATCAGCTTACGACTTTTTTCTGGATTTTCAGTCGGCACAATACCCGCCTGCTCTAATAGCGGCAGGGTATCGTCTAAAATGCGACCTTTTGACAGCGCAATAGTTAACATAAAACTAGCTCGGTACTCGGCGGATTTTCGCACCAAGGAGTTGCATTTTTTCCTCGATACATTCGTAACCGCGATCAATGTGATAAATGCGGTCAATCAGGGTATCGCCCTCTGCCATTAACGCAGCAATTACCAAGCTGGCAGATGCGCGTAAGTCAGTGGCCATAACAGGCGCAGCTTTCAGCTGGGGGATACCGGTGACAATTGCGGTGTTGCCTTCAATTTGAATTTTCGCACCCATGCGCTGCATTTCTAAAGCATGCATAAAGCGGTTTTCAAAAATAGTTTCAATGACCGTGCCAGAGCCTTCAGCCAAGGCATTCAGGGCAATAAACTGCGCCTGCATATCGGTTGGAAAGGCTGGGTATGGCGCCGTACGCACGTTAACCGCAGTTGGGCGTTTGCCATGCATATCCAGTTCAATCCAATCCTCACCTGTGGTGATTTCCGCACCAGCCTCTTGCAGCTTAGCCAGCACGGCCTCAAGAATAGTGGGATCGGTGTCTTTAAGCTTAACGCGACCACCGGTGACCGCAGCGGCAACTAAATAAGTGCCGGTTTCAATTCGGTCTGGCATCACGTTATAAATCGCGCCACCCAGCTTCTCAACACCATCAATAATAATGGTGTCGGTACCAGCGCCTTGGATCTTGGCACCCATGGCTATTAAGCAGTTGGCTAAGTCGACAATCTCAGGTTCGCGGGCAGCGTTTTCAAGAACGGTACGGCCCTTGGCTAAAGTGGCGGCCATGAGAATGTTTTCAGTTCCGGTCACACTGACAATATCAAAAAAGAAATTACCACCGCGTAAACCACCTTCGGGCGCTTTAGCCTTGATGTAGCCATCTTCAACCGTGATCTCTGCACCCAGAGCTTCTAAACCACGGATGTGTAAATCCACTGGGCGCGAACCAATTGCACAACCGCCTGGTAAGGCTACTTCTGCCTGACCAAAATGCGCCACCATAGGACCTAACACTAAAATAGACGCCCGCATGGTTTTCACCAAGTCGTAGGGTGCTATCAATGTTTTAATGGTGCGCGGATCAATTTCTACACTGAGCTTTTCATCAATTATCGGCTCAATGCCCATACGACCAAACAACTCGATCATCGTGGTAATGTCATGCAGGTGCGGTAAATTGCACACTGTGACAGGGGCGCTGGCCAACAAGGTCGCTGCTAAAATAGGTAACGCAGCATTTTTTGCGCCTGAAATACGAATTTCACCGTCTAAACGATGTCCTCCGCTAATAATTAGCTTATCCATTAAGAGTCTCTTTGAGTTGCTTTAAGAGCGTTCGGCCCAAGCCGTGCGAGTATAAAATTTCATCGTAACTGCGTGGATACTGCCATCAGCAATCCAAGGGTTAATCACAGCATAAACTTGCTGCTGACGCTTAACCGGACCTAAGGCTGCGAGCTCGTCACTGATAATATTGAGCTGAAAATTGCAGCCTTCGCCCTCAACCTCAACTTGGGTGTTCGCTAATTTCTCTTCTAATAATTCTTTTACTGCTACAGCTTGCATAATTAACCTCATTAACAGCAGCCGGCATAGTCTGCGGCCGCTACATTAACATTTATTCAGTCTTTACTGCATGCGAACCGGCATGGCTCAATTCCGAGAATCTCAGTTAAGTCACAGACTTGGGCGATCTTGCGCATATCTTCTGGTAACTGCACCAGCTCAACATCTTTGCCAGCACCGCGGCCATCACGCAAAAAAGCCAGTAATAACGCCAAACCCACACTGCTCGACTTTTCAACGCCAGAACAGTTGATTTGCAGTGCGTTGCCTGCACTTTGCGCAATCAGTGCTTGGCCCTGTTTGCGCAACAATGGACCTGTGTTGTAGTCCAGTACGCCCTTCAGGTACAGCACACCTTGCTCATCAACAGTCACACTGGCCTGACTCACATGCCCTCCTGCGCGGCACGTGTTTTCGCCACGGTCTCGACCCAGTTATCAATCACGCGATCAAGGTCTTGCGCATTACGCTGCATTGCTTCAGAAAACTGGTCACGGAACAGTTTGCCCAAGTTAATGCCATTAATAATCACGTTGCGCATACGCCACTGACCATCAATATCCACCATAGTGTAAGACACAGGGTAAATCACCCCTTGGTTATCCGTCACTTCCATGCGTACTTCGGCACGTTTATCGCCCTGGGCAATGCTGTTGGGTAAAACGCGGATGCTTTGATTATCGTACTCCAGCAAGGCATTGCCATAAAACTGCATCAGGCTGCGCTTAAAGTTTTCTTGGAAACGCTGCATTTGCTCTGGGGTAGCGCGGCGCGAGTAGCGCACTGTCATGACACTGCGAGAAATGCCATCAGCATCCACCACTTCGCCTAAAATACTATCCATGGCGTTATAGAATGCACTTGGATCATTGCGATAGGTGTCTTTATTGGCTTTTAAATCAGCCAGCAACCGGTCAGTGGTTTGCTTAACCACCGCACGCGCATCAGCGGTTGCGGCAAAACTGAAACCGCTAAAGGCCAATAAAGCAGATAAAAGGCTATAACGTAAAATTGCTAACATAACGATTAATCCTGATTAACTGTGTTCATTAAAAACTTGCCAATCAACTCTTCTAGCACCAACGAAGACTGAGTGTCATAAATCACATCTCCGTCCACTAAGACGTCTTCTTCGCCGCCGATACTAAGGCTGATGTATTTCTCACCGAGCAAGCCTGCCGTTAAAATCGAAGCTGTGGTGTCGGTTGGCAAGTTATCGACACGACGCTGCACTTCCATAACAACTTTTGCTGAGTAGGTTTGGGTATCAAAATCAATACTCACTACTTTACCCACTGTCACGCCCGCCATAGTGACTTTAGCGCGAGTAGTTAAGCCAGCAATATTATCAAAGTGCGCGGTTAACTTATAAGTATCAGCACTGCTGGCAACAGTTAAGCCACTGACTCTGAGAGCCAATAACAATAATGCGAGGATGCCTGCCAACAAGAACACTCCCACACTTATCTCTACGGCACGGATTCGCATTAGAAATCTCCAAACATTAAAGCTGTCAAAATAAAGTCCAATCCCAACACTGCTAACGAGGCATAGACCACGGTTCGCGTTGTGGCTCGGCTGATACCTTCAGAGGTTGGCTCGCAATCATAGCCTTGGAATACCGCAATCCAAGTCACTACAAAGGCAAACACCACACTTTTAATCGCGCCATTGAGCACATCATTATAAAAATCTACGCTGCTGACCATATTGCCCCAGTACGAGCCCTCATAGACGCCCAGCCAGTCCACAGCCACCATTGCCCCACCCCAAATACCAACCACGGAAAAGATCGCGGCCAATAACGGCATAGAAATAAACCCAGCCCAGAGGCGTGGTGCAATAATGTATTTAAGCGGGTCCACCCCAATCATTTCCAAACTGGAGAGTTGCTCCGTGGATTTCATATTGCCGATTTCCGCAGTTAAAGCGGAGCCAGCCCGACCGGCAAACAATAAAGCTGTCACTACGGGGCCCAGTTCACGCAATAACGTCAGCGCAACCATTTGCCCAACGGCCTGCTCAGAACCAAAGTCCACTAAAATGCTATAGCCCTGTAGCGCCAGCACCATGCCGATAAATAGGCCTGAAACAATAATAATTGCCAGTGAGAGCACACCCACCGAGTACAGCTGTTTGATTAGCAAATGCCAACCGGTACCCGCACCACTGCGCCCCAGCAGCACGTTCCAGAGAAACACGAGCGAGCGCCCCATGGCCTGGATAATATCTAAACCAGAACGTCCAAATAGAGCAAGGCGGTCCAGTAACGTCTTACGCGACATTTATCGACCTCCTAATAAGTCATCACTGTAGTTCGGTGCAGCGAAGTGAAATGGCACTGGACCATCGGGAATACCCTGCATAAACTGCAAAATACGTGGGTTATCTGAGTTCATTAACTCATCTGGCGTACCCTGTCCTAACACCTCACCGTCACCAATCACATAGAGGTAATCAGCAATACTGGCGGTTTCTGCCAAGTCATGGGACACAACCACGCTGGTAATGCCTAAAGCGTCATTGAGCAAACGAATTAAACGCACCAAGACGCCTTTAGCGATTGGGTCTTGCCCCACAAAAGGTTCGTCATACAACAAAATATCTGGATCCAAAGCAATCGCACGCGCCAAAGCTACGCGACGTTTCATACCACCAGATAGCTCATCAGGCATCAAATCAACGGCGCCACGTAAACCCACCGCCTGCAGTTTCATCAAGACAATGTCGCGAATCATTTCATCTGGCAGCTGGGTATGCACCCGAAGCGGGAAAGCAACGTTCTCAAACACATTCAAATCAGTGAATAGCGCACCACTTTGAAAAAGCACACCAAACTGTTTGCGCATATCAAATAAATCACTGCGCGATAAATCAGGTAAGTTTTGTCCGTTAACCCAAACCTCACCTTGTTCAGGCTTAAGTTGAGCGGCCATTAAACGCAACAGTGTCGTCTTACCGCAACCAGATGGTCCCATAACCCCGGTGACCTTACCGCGCGGAAAACTGATATCGACATTGTTGAATATCTTTCGTGAGCCGCGGCGAAAGACCAGGCCTTTAAGCTCTACGGCGAAAGCATCGTCAACTGACATTTAAACTCCCGCTAAATAAGATTAGTTTGTTGGAACATGGGGCACCCACATAACATTGCGTCTGTAACCAACGGGGCAATATAGCACTGTCAGGGCTGACACCCAATAGAGAAACACTGCCATTGCACAGAACTGTGCGCCATTTTGCCGCAGCTGAAAACAATAAAGGCACTTAAAAGTGCCTTTATTGGGTATTTGCACTCAGTTTAGCAATCAGTGTTGGTGTCCACCTTCACCGTGCACATGGCCGTGCGCAATTTCTTCTTCGCTGGCAGCGCGGACGGTTGCAATCTTAACTTTAAAGTTAAGCTGCTGGCCGGCTAGCGGGTGATTGCCATCAATGGTCACTTCGTCCCCATCAATATCGCGAATTGTTACAATCTGCATGCCACCGTCGGGTGCTGAAGCATGAAACTGCATACCCACTTGCAGCTCATCAACGCCTTCAAACATTTCACGACCGATAGTAGAGATCAGCTCAGCACTGTACTCACCGTAAGCGTCTTGCGGCTCGATACTGACTTCCAGCTCATCGCCGACAGCTTTGCCGGTCAATGCGTTTTCTAAACCAGCAATAATATTGCCTGCGCCATGCAAATAAACCAACGGCTCTGCACCTGCAGAACTGTCAATCACTTCGCCAGCTTCGTTTGTAAGCGTATAGTCAATGGCGACAACGTGTTGGTCGGCGATCAGCATAAAATAAAAACCTTTATCAGAATGAATGTAAGCGAAAGTTTACCTACTCATGCGACGTAATGCGACTTTAGAATAAATAGACCAATGCAGACTTGACCTAACCTTATGCCGCCATGAAGATTGGGAAACCTTATAAATGATCCGGCCTTTATAAATATCAGTATTCGGTCGCATCCAACTCTTACTTCTGTATCACAAGGATTACCAATGTCGTCTCGAAATGTACTGGTTATTAATAGCGGCAGCTCGTCAATTAAATTTGCTTTAGTCAATGAAGACAGCGAGCAATTTCCAATCCAAGGCTTAGCCGAGCGCTTAGGCAGCAGCGATGCTGTATTGAACTGGCAGTTAGGTGATGAAAAACATGTTGCACAGCTGCATGGCGCAGACCATAAAGAAGCCTTCGAGCGCTTATTACCTTTAGTACAAAAAGCCAGCCAAGGAAAGCTGACTGGCATTGGTCACCGTGTGGTGCATGGCGGTGCGCACTTTACTGAAGCCTCAGCATTAAACCGCGAAGTTATTGATGTGATTCGCTGCGCTGCGGTACTGGCACCCTTGCACAACCCAGCTGGCTTAATTGGTATTGAAGCGGCTATGGCGCTGTATCCAGAGCTCACCCAGGTGGCTGTGTTTGATACCGCATTCCACCAAACCATGCCTGCCCATGCTTACCGCTATGCGGTACCAGAGCATTTATACACTGACCACAACGTGCGCCGTTATGGATTCCACGGCACCAGTCATATGTATGTCAGCCGTAAAGCTGCCGTCATGACGGGTTTGCCTGTAGAAGATAGCTGCTGGCTCACCGCCCACTTAGGCAACGGCTGCTCCACTGCTGCAGTAGTCAACGGTGAAAGTTTAGACACCAGTATGGGCTTAACACCACTGGAAGGCTTAGTGATGGGCACCCGCAGTGGCGATGTTGACCCAAGCCTGCACAACCACCTCGCCCGCACTTTAGGTTGGGACACCCAGCGCATTGAAACCGTATTAACCAAAGAAAGTGGCCTATTGGGTCTGTCGGGCTTATCCAACGATATGCGCACCTTAATCGAAGCGCGAGAAAAAGGTGATGAGCGCGCCACTCTGGCTATTGAAGTTTTCTGCTACCGCTTAGCGAAGTCTTTAGCCGGTATGGCCTGCGCTTTACCACGGCTTGACGGCCTTATTTTCACTGGCGGCATTGGTGAAAATGCCAGCTTAGTGCGCAGCAAAACCCTCGACTACATGCGCCTATTCAACTTTAAGCTGGACGAAGCAGCCAACCAGAAGTGTGTACGCGGTGAAGGCGGTATCATCAGTGCCGAAAACCACCCGCGCGTATTGGTCATCCCAACCAACGAAGAACGCCAGATTGCTATTGAAACTCTGGCTTTAATCGACGCTCACGCTTAATACAGGACGTTTGATTCATGCATACATTTTTACTTGCGCCAACTGGGTTTGGCGTTGGCTTATCCTCGATTAGCCTCGGTGTTGTTCAAAGTCTTTTACGCTCTGGCTTAAAAGTTGGTTTCTTTAAACCCATCGCTCAGCCGCATTCCGGTGACACCGGCCCTGAACGTTCCAGCGCATTAATGGAAGCAGCGCACGGCATTCGCCAGCCCAAAGCCTTGTCTTTAGCTTATGTTGAACGCTTGATCGGTAATGGCCAGCTCGATGAGCTGATGGAAGAAATTGTCAGCATGCATCAGCAAATTCAAGCTGAGTACGACATTATTATTGTTGAGGGCATGACCCCCTCACGCCAAGCCAACTACGCTGAGCGGATCAACGCCTATTTAGCTAAAACCCTTGATGCTGAAGTGATTTTAGTCAGTGCCCCCACCAGCGATGACCTTAACGAGCTGTCCGACCGCATTGAAATGCAAGCACAGCTGTTTGGTGGCACCAAGGATCCAAAAGTACTTGGCGTTATTATTAACAAAGTAAATGACGCGCCAATTGCCGGCTTTATTGAGCGTTTAAAAAGCCACCTACCGGCACTGCGCAAAGGCGACCTGCACCTCATTGGCTGTATTGCAGCCAAAGAAGAGCTCAACAATGCCCGCACCAGCGACTTCGCTGAGTTGATCAAAGCTAAAGTGCACAATGCCGGTGATATTGAGCAACGTCGCGTCCAAAAAGTCATTCTTTGCTCACGCACCGTGGCCAATATCGTGCCTTTACTGCAGCCTGGTGTGTTAGTGGTGTGCCCGGGTGACCGTGACGATATTATTTTAGCCACCAGCTTGGCGGAAATGAACGGAGTGTTATTGGCCGGTTTATTATTGACCGGTGACCTAACGCCCAACCCCAGCATTATAGATATTGGTGAGCGCGCCCTTAAAGGCGGCTTACCAGTTATGAGCGTACCCACTGGCTCTTACGATACTGCTTACAACCTAACCCGTTTGTACAAAGGTATTCCAATCAGCGATACCGAGCGGGCCAAAGCAGTGACCGACTACATTGCTGGCCACTTGGACCAAGACTGGCTCGCCGCGCGCTGCAAAACCACACGCCAATTGTTGTTATCACCGCCAGCGTTTCGCCATCAACTGGTTAAACGCGCACAAGCAGCCAACAAGCGCATTGTCTTACCTGAGGGTAATGAGCCGCGCACTATTCAAGCGGCGGCAATTTGCCAAAAACGTGGCATCGCCCGTTGCGTGCTGATTGCTAAGCCTGATGAAGTACACGCGATTGCTAAAGCACAAGGCATTGATTTGCCAGCTGACTTAGAAATTATCGACCCAGATAGCATTCGCCAGCGCTTTATCGCGCCCATGGTAGAGCTGCGTAAAGACAAAGGCTTAACCCCGCAACTGGCCAATGTGCAACTGGAAGATACTGTGGTGTTAGCCACCATGATGCTGGCAGAAGATGAAGTTGACGGTTTAGTTTCTGGCGCTGTGCATACCACGGCCAGCACCATCCGCCCTGCTCTGCAATTGATTAAAACTGCACCAGGCTACAACTTGGTGTCGTCAGTATTCTTTATGCTGCTGCCTGACCAAGTGCTGGTGTACGGTGACTGCGCAGTGAACCCTGATCCCAATGCCACACAACTGGCTGAAATTGCTCTGCAAAGTGCTGAATCGGCGCAAGCCTTTGGTATTGATCCCCGT
>SMER01000131.1_pt1 | contig 19358 bp, 19 predicted proteins | sample 2456411 | NCBI WGS metagenome assembly SMER01 (sample SAMN10132597, study PRJNA489261) | soil metagenome | isolation source: day1 antibiotic-silt loam soil ammended with raw manure from dairy cow... | place: USA | collected 2015-05-01 | reverse complement strand
TCTAGTGAAATTGGATCCTTCGCAGCACTTTACTAAGCCGCCAGCGCGTTACAGCGAAGCCAGTTTAGTTAAAGAGTTGGAGAAGCAAGGTATTGGTCGCCCTTCAACCTATGCGGCGATTATTTCTACCATTCAAGACCGAGGCTATGTGGCGCTACAAAATCGTCGCTTCTATGCCGAGAAAATGGGCGACATTGTCACTGAGCGTCTTGGTGAAAGCTTTGCTAATCTGATGGATTATGGCTTTACTGCGCAGATGGAAGAGCGTTTAGATAGTGTTGCCCATGGCGAGTTGCAGTGGAAACAGTTGCTCGATGAGTTTTATAAAGATTTTAAGAAAAAATTAGAAACTGCGGATTCAGCAGAAAATGGCATGCGTGAAAACACGCCAACCATGACTGACATTGCTTGCAAAGAATGCGGGCGTCCGATGATGATTCGCACTGCATCGACCGGTGTGTTCTTGGGTTGTTCAGGTTATGCCTTGCCACCTAAAGAGCGTTGCAAGTCGACCATGAACCTGGTGCCGGGCAACGAGATTGCGGCGGATGATGAAGGTGAGTCTGAATCATTACTGTTACGTCATAAGCGCCGTTGTGCGAAGTGCGGTACAGCAATGGATGCTTACTTGCTCGATGAAACTCGTAAGCTGCATGTGTGTGGTAATAATCCAGATTGCAGTGGTTTTGAGCTTGAAGAAGGGCAGTTCCGCATTAAAGGCTATGAAGGTCCAAGCCTTGAGTGTGATAAGTGCGGCAGTGAGATGCAGTTGAAAACCGGCCGCTTTGGTAAGTATTTCGGTTGCACCAATACTGAGTGTAAAAACACCCGCAAACTTCTGCGCAGCGGCGAAGCAGCACCGCCAAAAATGGATCCGGTGCCGATGCCAGAACTGCAGTGTGTCAATGTTGATGACACCTATGTGCTGCGCGATGGTGCTTCGGGCATGTTCTTAGCTGCCAGCCAGTTTCCGAAAAAGCGTGAAACCCGTGCGCCCTTGGTGCTGGAGTTGATTCCGCATAAAGCAGAAATCGATCCCAAATACCATTACTTGCTTACCGCACCTCAGCATGACCCAGATGGTCTGCCTACGGTGATTCGTTACAGCCGTAAAACCAAAGAGCAATATGTGCAGTCAGAAATTGAAGGCAAGCCTAGCGGTTGGAAAGCTTTTTACGATGGTAAAAAGTGGCAGGTTGACGATAAGCGCAAAAATAAATAAGTAATTTAAGCATGCAACAAGGTCGCTTAGCGGCCTTGTTCTGTTTTATTTAATGTTAAGAGTTGTTTATGTCCAGTGCGTTTTTGGAAATTGTTGAGTTACCTGACGGTCGCATTGTTTTGCGCCGCTCGGAAGAGGATGGCGCTTTAGTCACTCTGACGTTCTCAAGTGAAGCCCGTGGCTTTTTGAAAGCACGCTACATTGATGTGGCCAAAGAAATGTTTCATGCAGGTTTATTAGCAGCTGGGCATTTAGCCGAAGAAGAAGCGCTGAATGAAAGCGATCCTGATGATGCAACTGAGCACACCCTGCATTAATTCACATGAGCCATTCTAATCTGCTTGGCGCAAGCCAAGTGCGCTTGCCTGATCAGCCGTACACCCTAGTCTTGGATTTTTTGAGCGAGCGCTTCGCCGCGATCGGTCGTGAAGTTTGGCGTCAGCGCATGCTCAGTGGCAAAGTTCTCGATGCCGAACAGCGCTGTGTGCTGCCAGCTGCGGCCTATCAGCCAGGCGCTTTGCTGTATTACTTTCGGGAAGTGCCTGAAGAAGCAGTGGTGCCTTTCACGGAAAGCATTCTCTACCAAGATGAGCATCTGCTGGCGGTGGATAAGCCGCATTTTTTAGCGACACTACCTGCCGGTCGCTATGTCGAAGAAACAGTATTGCGCCGCCTGATGAAGCGTTTAGACAATCCAGATATTGTGCCGATTCATCGTCTTGACCGTTTAACTGCTGGCGTTTTGTTGTTTTCGTTAAGCCCTAGCAGTCGCGATGCCTATCAGCGTTTATTTCGTGAGCGCAAAGTATTTAAGTGTTATGAGGCGTTAGCACCTGCATTGCCTGATTTGCAATGGCCATATCGGCATCGCAGTCGCCTTGAGCCAGCAGAGCAGTTTTTTCGTATGCAAGAAGTCGCGGGCCTTGCCAATAGCGATACGCTGATTGAAGTTGAAGAGCAGAGTGAGGATATTTGGCGCTATCGTTTATATCCGGTGACTGGGCGTAAGCATCAGTTGCGGGTGCACTTGGCTGCTTTAGGTGCGCCGATTGTTAATGATCCTCTGTATCCGGAGTTGCAAAAAGAGGCTGGGCAGGAAGATTATGCGAGGCCGTTGCAATTGCTTGCCAAACAAATCAGCTTTATTGATCCTTTTAGCGGCATTTTGCGCAGTTTTAAAAGCCAATTAACCTTATCTATGTGATTGAGTTAACAAGTGCTAGTCAAAATCAGTTGAAAGGGCCTATAATACGCGCCGGCCTTACTGGCCCCGTTAAGGTTACTGCAATATCCCGAAGCGCAGCTTCGACTGCTTGTCCTGTACAGGACTATCCTAGACGTTTTTTCTAAACAGCGTTCTCGCAAATACTCGCAAACAGGCTGCCAAAGGGCGACCATTATGGTCTTTCATGGCGTGTGCAGCTTTCATGGGTCTTTGCGGATGCACATGAGGCATACCATGACCCAAGAAATCAGTACTACTCCAGACGTTGGCACAGCTGCAGAAATTGGTAATTTTTCTACACTTGGCCTACACCCTTCAGTTCTTGCTGCTATTACTGCAGTCGGCTATGAAGAACCATCACCGATTCAGACCAAATCGATTCCGTTGATTATGGCTGGCCACGATATGATCGGTCAGGCCCAAACCGGTACCGGTAAAACCGCTGCGTTTGCGTTACCTATTTTATCGCGCATTGATGCAGCCCGTCGTGAAGCACAGGTGTTGGTATTAGCACCGACCCGCGAACTGGCCCTGCAAGTTGCAACTGCTTTTGAAAGCTTTGCTGCGCAGATGTCTAGCGTTAACGTTGTTGCGATTTACGGTGGTGCGCCGATGGGCCCACAGCTGAAAGCTATTCGTAATGGCGCACAAGTGATCGTGGCAACGCCAGGTCGTCTGGTTGACCACCTCAGCCGTAACGGTGGCTTACTGTCTACCATTAAATTTTTAGTTCTTGATGAAGCCGATGAGATGTTAAAGCTCGGCTTTATGGATGACTTAGAAGTTATTTTCAATGCCATGCCTGATGAGCGCCAGACTGTGTTGTTCTCGGCAACCTTGCCAGCATCAATTCGTGGCATTGCAGAAAAACATTTGCGCAATCCACAGCAAGTTAAAATTGCTAGCAAAACGCAAACCGTTGCGCGTATTGAACAAGCGCACCTGATGGTGCATGCAGATCAAAAAGTAAACGCCGTATTGCGTTTGCTCGAAGTTGAAGACTTTGATGCCATGATTGGTTTCGTGCGCACCAAGCAAGCGACCTTAGACATCGCAGCAGCACTTGAAGCGAAAGGCTACAAGGTTGCGGCGCTCAATGGTGACATCGCGCAAAACCAACGTGAGCGCGTTATCGAGTCATTAAAAGATGGCCGCTTAAACATCGTCATCGCCACTGACGTTGCCGCGCGTGGACTTGATGTGCCGCGTATTACTCACGTTTTCAACATCGATATGCCGTATGACCCAGAGTCTTATGTGCACCGTATCGGTCGTACTGGCCGTGCCGGTCGTGATGGTCGTGCGTTGTTGTTAGTGACGCCGCGTGAGCGTCGTATGTTGCAGGTGATTGAGCGTGTAACAGGCCAGAAAGTCGCTGAGATTTTATTGCCGGATGCTAAAGTAATTCTGCAAGCACGTATTCGTCGTTTGACTCAGGATTTAGCTCCGCGCGTTAAAGACAAAGAGAACAAAAACGTTGAGCTATTAACGCATCTGACCACTGAGCTTGGTTGCACAGTTGAAGATTTAGCCTTGGCTTTGTTGGCTAAAACCACTGAAGGCCAAGCCTTCACTGTAGACGGTGTTGAGCGTGAGCAGCCAACCATCGCTCCACGTAGTCGTGATGATCGTGGGGATCGTGGCGATCGCGGTGACCGTGGCAGTCGTCCACCACGTGAAGGTGGTCGTGATGGCGGCCGCGATAGTGGTTCTCGTGGTCCTCGTGAGCCATTAGCACTGAGCGAAGGTAAAGTACGTTGCCGTACTGCATTGGGAACTCGTGATGGTGTTGCTGCACGCAACTTGCTCGGTGCGATCCTCAATGAGGGCGGTTTACAGCGTGATGCGATTGGTCGTATTCAGATTCGCGAAAGCTTTAGTTTGGTTGAATTACCAGAAGAAGGTCTTGAGCGTTTATTGGGTAAGTTAAAAGACACCCGTGTCGGTGGTAAAGCACTTAAGCTGCGTCGCTATCGCGAAGATTAAGATGCACCATTGCTTAAGTACTGCTTAAGCTTTGTTTGCTGAGATAAAGCCGGTTTGACTGAAAAGTTGAATCGGCTTTTTTTTTTGCGCTGTTAAAACAGCTTTCTTTTAATTTTTTCGATCTATTTAGACCTGCAGACTGTGCTTAAGGTACTCTATACTGTGCTTTTGATCAGTGGTTTTGAGGTGCGTTGATGACCTTACGAATATGTATTTTAGAGTCGGATGATTTACATCCAACCATGCAAGATAGCTTTATCGGCTTTGGCCAGATGTTTAAGCAGTTGTTTGCCGGCCAAGATGCAAGTGTCGTATGCCAAGTATTTAATGTGGTGCGAGGCGAATATCCTGCGGCCAGCGAGCAATTTGACGCTTATTTAGTCACAGGTAGCAAAGCGGACTCCTTTGCCAATGATCCGTGGATTGTTACTTTGCGCGCTTACTTGCGTGAGCGTTTTCAGCAGGGCGATGTGTTGCTGGGAATTTGCTTTGGCCATCAAATCCTAGCGTTGGTGCTCGGTGGTGATACACAGCGTTCTAATAAAGGCTGGGGTATTGGTGTGCACCGTTACCGCTTAGCTTATAAGCCGCAGTGGTTGCCTGAGGCGCTTGATGAGTTTCAATTATTGATCAGTCACCGTGATCAAGTTACCGCTTTACCGGCTGGTGCGACTTTATTAGCACAGAGTGAATTCTGTGAAAACGCTGCCTTTATCATCGGGCAACAGGTTTTATGCTTTCAAGGGCATCCTGAGTTTACCCATGATTTTTCTAGACAGTTATTGCAAATCCGCCAAGCTGTTTATTGCCCTGATGAGTATCAGGCCGCCTGTAACAGCTTGCAGGATGCACACGATGGTCAGGCCATTGCACAGTGGATGCTGTGCTTTGTTCAAGCCGCTAAAGACGCGCGCAAAGCCTCTGACGCTATCGATGCAGTAACTGATTCAGTAAGCGAGCCTCTATGCTTGGTCTAACAGGGCAGGAATTAACCCAGTATGCTGCGCCATTAGTGCTTGGCGTGATTGTCTTGGCAGTGGCTGTGCTGCAGTTTATCCGTGGCCAGAAATTACAGCAGCAACTCAATGCCAGCCAGACTGCACTGCTTAGCGCGCAGCAACAATTGCATGAGCAGGATACTGATTTGCAAGTGCTAGGTAGCCAGCAAGATCAGTTGCATGCGCAGTTACAGCGGCGTGAAGCAGATTACCAGCAGCTGCATGCTGAGCAGCGCTCGGCACAAGAGCAGCTATTACAAGTGCGAGGGGTTGCTGATGCGGCGCGTGCAGCCTATCGAGAGTTAAAAGAGCAACAGTTGCTGCGCGAAAAAGCGTTGACCGAGCAGCAGGCTAGCTATCTTGAATTGCAGCAAACGCATCAAAACTTGCAGCAAGAACATGTGTCACTGCGAGGATTGACTGCGCAAAAAGAGCAGCATTTACTTGAGCAGCAGCAACTGCTTAAAGACAGTCGCGAGCAATTGAAACTGGAATTTGAACAGTTAGCCGGACAGATTTTTGAAGCGCGCGGCCAGTCGCTCACCCAGACCAGTCAGCAGTCCTTAGAAGCCATGCTCAAGCCTTTTCGTGAGCAGATTGAAGGGTTTCGCCAAAAAGTTGAAGACATTCACCATAAAGATGTGCAGCAGCAGGCGTCTTTGCAGCAGCAATTATTGCAATTAAAAGAGCTTAATCAGCAAATTACTCAAGAAGCCCATGAGTTGAGTTCGGCTTTGCGTGGGCAGAAGAAAGCCCAAGGTAATTGGGGTGAGCTGATTCTAGAAAATGTTTTAGAGCGCGCCGGTTTGCAGCTCGGAGTGGATTTTGCTCGCGAGGTGAGTTTTACCACCAGCGAAGGGCGTAAACGTCCGGATGCGATTATTTACTTACCGCAAAATAAGCATTTAATTATTGATGCCAAAGTCTCGCTCAATGCCTACCTGCGCTACGTGAATGCTGAAGATGATAACTTGCGCGCGCAGGCGCTGCGCGAGCATGTCAGTGCTTTTTCGGCGCGCGTGCTTGAGTTGGCTGAGCGCGATTACGCGGCGCTGCCAGGCTTGAATGCACCAGATATGGTGGTGATGTTTGTTCCCATTGAATCGGCGTTTGCAGATGCGGTACGTGCCGATGAGGGCTTGTTACAGCGCGCTATTGAGCAAAACATTCTGATTGCTACGCCAAGTACCTTATTGGCCAGCTTAACCATCGTGAGGCAGCTCTGGCGCTTTGAGGAGCAAAGCCGCAGTACCGCTGAGTTGGCTGATCGAGCCAGTAAAGTGTATGACAAATTACGCATCTTTCTTGGCAGCATGGATGGCATTGGTAGCAGTTTGGAGCGCGCGCAAGAAGCCTATCGTAAAGCCTGCGATCAGTTGGTCAGCGGTCGTGGCAACTTGATTAAGCAAGCCAGTGATTTCCAGCAGTTAGGTGTTGCCGTGAAGACGGAAATACCTGAACAGTGGCAAGATCGCGCGCGACTTGAACTGACCCATGCAGATATTGATAGCGCCGACTAAGACGCCTGCAGGTGATTAAGCAGCTGCTGGACTGCGCGAACTGACTCTTGCTTATGTTTGAGTTCAAGTTCAGCCAGCAGTTTTTGAAAAGGTTTCTTTTCAGCGCTGCTCAGTTGACGCCAAGCGTCGTGGGTGGGTATTTGCTCGGTGGCAGTAAAAACCTTTTGCAGGACTTGGTAGTCGTTGTGCATGCCCATCTCAGCATCGTAGTGATCTAAGATGACTTTGATGCGAATACAACCTTCCGCCCAAGGCATCTGCCCACTTAAAAAGCCATTGCTCAAAACGATTAGATCGTCATGACGCTGAGCTTTTTGTAAGCTGAGTTGCTGTTGACGTTGTTGTTTTGCTTGCCAAACACGACGCCAAAGAATAGCCGCATAAGCGGCTAAACCGAGAATACAAACAGCACCAGCAAGCAGCCAAACATTAGAAAATGTTTGCACGTTAGGCTCCGTGACACTTTTTGTATTTTTTCTCACTGCCACATGGGCAAGGATCATTACGACCAATTTCTTTTAGAGGGTTGCGTACTGGTTCGTGATGGGCGTGGCCGCAATGCGGGCCGTGCACGTGTGGCGCGGGTGCATGGCTGTGTTGATGATCATCATGTTGGCAGTCAGGGCCGTGAACGTGTTCTGTAGAAGACATAGTAATTACTCGCGAATATAGTCGCCGGGAATGATATCACCGTGACGAACGATATTGATTTTTTTGCTAAACAAAAGCCCGGTTTTTACATCAGCATGCAGTGCGTAATGAATCGGCTGATCAGGTTTTTCTAGCATGCGTACCACAACTTTCATGTGCCGCCAGAGATTGGTGTGCACGGGAATTTTAAAATAGGCATGGCCATTGGCTGGAACGGTGAGCCATTGGTTATTACTGCCAGTAGCAAGCGGGGTGTCATTCAGCAAAAGACGATAATTGATGCTACGCATGGGCAAACTTTTCGAGTTCGGATTGTCTACGCGAAAATGTAAAACAAATTGCTGCTCGAGTAATTTAGCGTGCACCAGTTCGACATCCACCAGTTGTAAGTCTGGCTTTTTAAAGTTTCCTGTTAGCCATGTTGAGCAACCGCTCACTGAGCCTAATAATGCTAATAAAACCAATAATGCCGGTGTTTTTTTTATAGTTGCCAAATAGCTCATTGATTAACTCCAAATCTCACGGCAGTGTATCAAGCAAATGTTGGACGTGGTAAATAGGACATGCACAGTGCCTGTTTACGTAACATATATCAATTAGATTGCTACGTGGGTTATCAATTTTAGAGGATTGAGTATGCAACAGTTCGAAATTGCTTTTTCTGGCGAGATTTTACCAGGCGCTCAGCTTGAGCAAGTTAAGGCAGCGATTGCGCGCTTATTCCAAGCGGATGATGCTCTCTTAGCGCGATTGTTTTCCGGCCAGCGCGTGGTAATAAAGCAGAGTGTTGATGCAACAGCTGCAGGCAAGTACCAAGCGGCTTTTCAGCGGGCTGGTGCTGTCCTTGATGTGCGTGATTTAAACGCAGAACTGATTGAAGAAATAACTCCAGGTTTGCCGGTAGAAGAAACGGTGGCGGAGTCTGCTGCAGCTGTGGCTTCTAGCGCAACAGTTGCGATGCTGAATGTGGCGCCGCGTGATGAATACATGGCAGCATTTAGTAATGTGCAGGCACCGGATTTTGGCATTGCGCCATTAGGTGATGACTTGCAACCTACACCTGCTGAGAAGCCTGCGCCCAACTTGGATCTCTCTGGTATTTCTATCGCGCCGGTGGGTAGCGATATGGGGCAGTTACCGGGTGCTGCGGCCATTGTGGCGCCAGATGTTTCGCATATTAAATTAGCTGACGAGTAGTCTGTGATCATTGCGCTGACAACTTTTATAGGTGGGCAGCGCAGCATTTTTTGAACTTGAGACGACTGCCGCACGGGCAAGGTGCATTGCGTTCTGCACGCAGTGGCACGTTAGGATCATAAAAATACCATTGCTCGGCAGGCCTGATAAATAACGATGTTTCTTGATGTTGATGCTGACCTTCAGCATCTTGCCAGTGTGCAATAAACTCGACAGTGGCATGTCGTTGATCAGCATGGATGCGCTCAGCTAGCACCTCTAAGCCTAACCATTGGCTGTTCTGACTCCAGTCGGTAATCGCTGCCATATCCAACTGCGCTTGCTGCGCCGGCAAGCTGGTATCTCTTATAAATTCAACATTGTGCTGGGCATACGCGCTGTAGCGTGCGCGCATTAAATCTTCTGCAGCGGCAGGCTTAGCGCCTGCATGGTAGCGTGCGCAGCAATTTTGATAATCAAGACTGGAGTTGCAAGGGCAGGCAATTGCAGCGGTCATAAGTAATCCGTAAAGCACAAAACGTATAAGCAGGCTATTATACGTTTTTAAACAGGCACTGAACAAACATACAGTTCGATTAAGTGGAAGCAGCATGCTCAGCGATGAATTAAAAAACACTATTCAAGGCGCTTACACACGCTTTTTAGACAAGAAAGGCCTTAAGGCGCGTTATGGTCAGCGTTTGATGATTGCTGAAGTAGCGAAAGTCTTAGGCAATATTGCCGTCGATGAAGAGGGTAAGCGCTCGGGTGAGCCTGCCGTGGTCGCCATCGAAGCAGGTACGGGAACCGGTAAAACTGTAGCCTACAGTTTGGCCGCTATTGCGGCTGCGCGTGCTGCGGGTAAGCGTTTGGTGATCGCCACAGCCACCGTCGCTCTGCAAGAGCAGATCGTCGATAAAGATTTACCCGATATCATTAAAAACAGTGGTTTGCATTTCACTTATGCCTTAGCCAAAGGCCGTGGCCGTTACCTGTGCTTATCTAAATTGGATGCACTGTCACAGCACGGTGAAGCAGAGCAGGCGACTGCGCAGATGTTTGCCGATGACGGCTACCATATTGATGTGGATAGCGAGAGCGAAAAACTCTTTAGCGAGATGATTACTAAGCTCGCCAGCAACCGCTGGGACGGTGACCGTGATAGCTGGCCACAGGTTCTCGAAGATGTTACTTGGTCGCGGGTGACCACTGATCATACCCAGTGCACGGGTCGCCATTGCGCTAACTTTCAGCAGTGTGCTTTTTACAAAGCCCGTGAAGGCATGACCAAAGTGGATGTGATTGTGACCAATCACGATATGGTTTTGGCTGATTTGGCGCTAGGTGGTGGCGCAGTGTTACCGGATCCGCGCGAAACCATTTATGTCTTCGATGAAGGCCATCACCTGCCAGATAAAGCTATCGGTCACTTTGCGCATTTCACTCGTTTGCGTTCGACCGCTGACTGGCTGGGGCAAGTGGATAAGAATCTCACCCGTTTGCTTGCGCAAAACCCATTGCCTGGAGAGTTTGGTCGCTTGCTTGAAGCAGTGCCGGAAATGGCGAAAAGTCTGCGTACACAAATGCAATTTATGTTTACTTTCTGTGAGCAATTGGCTGAGTTTCGTCCTAATAGCGATCCCGACAGTTATGAGAAGCCGCGCTACCGTTTTGTCGGTGGGGTGATACCCAGTGAAATGGCTGAGCTTGGGATTGAACTGAAAAAAGAGTTCTCTAAACTGACCGATATTTTCAGTCGCGTCGCTGAGTTATTAAAGAAAGCCATGGATGATGAGCCGGGTTTAGGTGTGCCCAGTCATCAGGCAGAAGAGTGGTATCCGTTGTTTGGTAGTTTATTGGCGCGCGCGCAAAATAACCAAGAACTCTGGACTGCCTTTACCGCTGAAGATCCGGAGAAAAGCCCACCCATGGCGCGCTGGTTGTCACTGGCTGACAGTGGTGGCTCTTTTGATATTGACGTCAATGCCAGTCCGATTTTGGCGGCAGAAACGCTACGCCGCCATTTATGGAATGTTGCCCATGGCGCGTTAGTCACCTCGGCCACTTTAACTGCGCTGGGTACTTTTGATCGTTTCAATATGCGCGCCGGTTTGCCTTACGATGCAAAGAAAGCCGTGGTGCCTAGCCCCTTTAAATATGCTGAGGCGGGCGTGCTTAGAGTGCCAGACCTGCGAGCTGATCCGCGCGATGCTGATGCGCATACGCAGGCGATTATTCGCGAACTGCCGAGTATCTTAGAGGGCGCACAGGGCAGTTTAGTGTTGTTTTCTTCGCGCCGACAAATGCAAGATGTGTTTGCTGGCGTCGATGCTGAGTGGCGCAAGCGCGTATTGATGCAGGGTGGTTTATCACGTCAAGAAACCTTGGCTAAGCACAAAGCGCAGATTGATAAAGAGCAGATCAGCGTGTTGTTTGGCTTGGCCAGTTTTGCTGAAGGCATCGACTTGCCAGGCGCTTATTGCCAACACGTGGTGATTGCCAAGATTCCTTTTGCCGTGCCGGATGATCCAGTCGAGGCGGCGTTGTCTGAGTGGATTGAAGCACGCGGCGGTAACCCATTTATGGAAATTGCTGTACCGGATGCATCTTTACGCTTGATTCAGGCTTGTGGTCGTTTGCTGCGTAATGAGCAAGATATTGGCAGTATTACTTTGCTGGATCGACGTCTGGTGACGCAGCGTTACGGCAAAGCTATTTTGAATTCATTGCCGCCGTTTCGGCGTGAAATTGATTAAGTTTTTAGCGTTATAAATAGAGGTCAGCATGCATATTGATGGTCGCAGCGACAGTGCGTTTTCTAACGTTCTTGATGTGTTTAGCCAGATTCTGGAAGACCCAGAACAACGCGGTGCCGCTTTGTGCGTGCAAGTTGCCGGTGAAACGGTCATTGATGTCTGGGGTGGGGTGATTGACCGCCATGCCGAACAGTTATGGCAGCGCGATACGCTGGTGAATATTTTCTCCAGCGGTAAACCGGTTGCGGCTGTGGTGTTGCTGCAGTTGGTGGCAGAAGGGCGTTTGCAGCTGGATACGCCGATAGCTGAGTACTGGCCAGAATTTGCCAGGCAAGGTAAACAGCGGATTACTCTGCGTCATGTTTTGAGCCATCAAGCTGGTTTGTCTGCGGTACTTGAGCCGTTAGCGCCAGAGACCTTGTTTGATTGGCAGCAGATGGTCAGTGCGGTAGAAAATACTCCGCCATGGTGGACGCCGGGCAGTGCGCATGGTTATGCGCCAATGACTTACGGATGGTTGGTAGGAGAGTTGATTCGTCGTGTCGATGGCTGTGAGCCGGGAGAGGCGATTGCTAAACGTATCGCCGAACCCCTGCAGCTGGAGCTTTATCTAGGGCTGAGCGCGCAAGAATTGCCACATGTCGGCGATGTGATGCGCATGAAGGGTGTGTATGGTGATGCTGCTTCAATGCGTTTAATGCAAGCCATTGGTAGTGATCCGCGCGGTATGACTGCTAAGGCTTTTGCTAATCCGCCTTCGATGTTGACCAGTACCAATAAGCTCGAATGGCGTCAGATGCAGCAACCAGCAGCGAATGCGCACAGTACTGCGCGCGGCTTGGCTGGTTTCTATACGGGATTGCTGCAGGGTAAATTACTCGACACTGAGATGCTCAAGGAAATGCTGACTGAGCACAGTGCAGGTGCGGATCTAACTTTACTTACCTCAACCCGCTTTGGCTTGGGCTGTATGCTAGAGCAAGTGGATCAATTACCGGCCAGCTATGCACTGGGTGCGCACAGTTATGGTCATCCGGGTGCGGGCGGTACTTTAGGTTGTGCCGACCCTGAGCGTGAGGTCAGTGTGGCGTTTATTACCAACAGCCTCGGTGCCAGCGTATTGATGGATCCGCGTGCGCAGAAAATTAATGCCATGCTAAAGAAGTGCTTATAACGTTTTTTATGTGTGGCACATGAAGGCGCTAGGTAAAGTTTGTGCCGTATCCTGCTATTTCTGAATGAGCCTTGCACAGATAGTGCTAACGGCGCCGTTGCTTAATGAGTGCTTCGCAGTTGCTGTGGTGAGCGAGCCAGGGATGGCGGAGCGCCGGAGTTGAACCCTGGATGGGTTCATCGACGGATAAACAGCAATTTCGGAGTACGGCCTACTCGGCCTATCAGTTAGTTTGTAAGCTAAAAATCAAAAGCATCAAGGATTATCTATGCATGGCGCAGCGTGCAAGTGCCGCTTATCCCTCAACGAGGCATCCTGCCTCGATTCGGGCGCTGCGCCATCCTTGGCGCGCTTACCGCGTCACCTGCACGGTGCTCGTTGACCATTAGTGTTGTTTTCAAGCCTGTAGCATGGCTCTTTTAAAGCCAAAGCCTTGATCATCGGGATGCATTGCTAGCCTTCTAGCGGGCTAGCAAATCAAATCTATAAAGCGAGAGCCTATAAAAAGATGATTTGAGCAGTCAGAGCGAGCATGAATCGGCGCGGCGCTTATTGTTCTGCTTGCTCACAGGCTTGTAAGGTATTTTCCAGTAAGCAGGCGCGGGTCATTGGGCCAACACCACCAGGTACTGGAGTGATCCAGGCTGCGCGCTTAATCGCTTCGTCAAAGCCAACGTCACCAATCAATTGACCATTGTCTTGGCGGTTGATACCGACGTCGATCACAATCGCGCCTGGCTTGATCCATTCGCCTTTAACTAAGTTCGGAATACCTACGGCGACGACAACTAGGTCAGCGCGGCGTACATGGCTTTCTAAATCTTTAGTAAAACGATGAGTGATGGTTGTAGTACAGCCGGCTAGCAACAGCTCCAGTGCCATTGGACGACCGACAATATTGGATGCGCCAACAATCACGGCATCTAAGCCATGCAAATCAACACCGGTATGCTCGAGCAGGGTCATGATGCCTTTTGGCGTGCATGAGCGCAGTAACGGAATGCGCTGGGCTAAACGGCCGACATTATAGGGGTGAAAACCATCGACATCTTTACTTGGGCTGATGCGCTCAAGCAGTAATGATGAGTCTAAGTGCTTAGGTAATGGCAGCTGTACCAAAATACCGTCAACCGTTGCATCGTTATTAAGTTGATCAATCAGATCAAGTAACTCGACCTGCGTGGTGGTTTCCGCGAGATCGTAAGCCTGTGATTGAAAACCCACTTGCTCGCAGTCTTTGCGCTTGTGTGACACGTAAACTTCTGAGGCCGGATCGCTGCCAACTAAAATCACCGCTAAGCCGGGAGCACGTAAACCTTTATTAAGACGGTCTTGTACTTGTTGAGCGATATTTTTTCGAATATCTGCGGCGATCTGTTTGCCGTCAATCAATTGTGCTGTCATGGGTGGTTTGGCCATAATCATAGAGTAAAAAAAGATGGTGGCTATTCTCGCATGAGCAGCGCCATGGGGCAAAGATGCACGAGAGGTATTTTATGCTTTATCACTATCTAATTGATTCTTTTGAAAATAGTGGTTGACGGCATAGGGTGATCTATATAATATTCGCCCCGCTTACCAAGTACAGCCTGAAGCTGGATACGAAAGCTGAACAAGTCATATTGGACAGTAATCGAGCCTTGAGTCAGTAACTCAAATTGAGTGCAGACACCAGGCGCCCGTAGCTCAGTCGGATAGAGCACCCGCCTTCTAAGCGGGTGGTCGCAGGTTCGAATCCTGCCGGGCGCGCCATTAGGCGAAGCTTGTAAGTGTAGTAAGTTATATGTAACATGCGCAGCGCAATATGGTGGGCGTAGCTCAGTTGGTAGAGCACGGGATTGTGATTCCCGGTGTCGTGGGTTCGAAACCCATCGTCCACCCCATATTTTACAAAGCAGATTAATTTTGCTTTGTTTCTAGATTGACTGCGGACGTGGTGGAATTGGTAGACACACCAGATTTAGGTTCTGGCGCCGCGAGGTGTGAGAGTTCGAGTCTCTCCGTCCGCACCATCTAAAGGTTTTACATGTTTCGACATGAATGAGAAAACCACTTTAAAACCCGCCTTGTGCGGGTTTTTTAGTTTCTAGGCTAATCATTTAATACTTCTGTTTTGAATCAAGTGTACGCACTGTGGTTAACGCTAGACTGTGGGCGATCGGAGCAAATTGCTTCTTATTCCTGTGCTGGGTTCGCCATCACCCGTTTGCCTGATCAGCTTTGTGTGTAAGCGTGCTTATGCAGAACGTTGTGGGAAGGGCTGGAGGAGTTATGTTAGCTGAGCATTACCTGTTAATTAAAAATATTCATATTGGCTTAGCATTATTAAGCGGCAGCTTATTTGTTGCGCGTGGCTTGTGGGTGTTGCTGGCTGGCAGTGGTGCGCCGTGGCAGCGCAGAGTGAATCGCATCAGCTATATGGTTGATACGGGTCTGTTACTGGCTGCTTTGCTGCTGTTAATTATTTTCAGTTTTGCGCCGCTGTCAGCCGCTTGGCTGCAGGCTAAGTTATTGTTATTGGTGCTCTATGTTGTCTTCGGGGCACTGGCATTTCGCGATAAATACACATTAAGTATGCGCTGGCTGGCTTATTTGGCGGCGCTGTTATGCTTTGCTGGAATGTACTATTCGGCACGCTTGCATCAACCTTTTGCCGGAGTGTTTGCTTAATTGGCGCAGGCTCAAAGGTTTTGCTGAGTAGGCTATTGTAAATGCCTGCCGCGCAGCTTGCGTAGCGCTCTGCTGAAATTGACTGGAAACTTTTGCTGAAGGCGACGTGTTTGTGACAGAAGCTTATCTTGAAACGGTTGATTTAGCCTGCGAGCGTGACTGGCGCCTATTGTTTGAGCGCTTAAATGTTCGCGTGCAGCCGGGTGACATGCTGCAAGTCAGTGGCCCCAATGGCAGTGGTAAAACCAGTTTGCTGCGCTTGCTGTCTGGATTGATGCATCCGAGTGCTGGCGATGTGTTAATTAAAGGCGAGAGTATTCAGCAGCAACGCGGTGAGCTGGCGCGCAACTTGTTGTGGCTTGGGCATGCAGCGGGCATTAAAGGGTTGCTGACGGCAGAAGAAAACTTAAGTTGGCTCGCGGCCTTACATCATGGCGCCAGTCGCGAACAAATTTGGCAAGCGCTGGCGGATGTCGGCCTGAAAGGCTTTGAAGATGTACCTTGTCACACCTTGTCTGCCGGCCAGCAACGCCGCGTTGCTTTAGCCCGACTTTATTTAGACGCTCCGGCTTTGTGGATTCTTGATGAGCCCTTTACCGCTTTAGATAAACAAGCTGTGACACAGTTGGAGCGCCATTTAGCGCAGCACTGTGAGCAAGGTGGCATGGTGATCTTTACAACCCACCATCACTTGCAAGACCGTCCAGCAACATTTCGCGAACTTGATTTAGGACAGACTGCTTTATGAGTAATGTCTTTACCCTGTTGCTTGTACGGGAAACACGTTTGATGTTTCGACGACCGGCTGAGTTGGTGAATCCATTGGTGTTTTTTTCCATCGTGATTGCCTTGTTTCCATTGGCAGTTGGCCCAGAATCGCAATTGTTACAAACCATCTCCCCAGGTTTGCTCTGGGTGGCAGCCTTGCTCGCGGTCTTGTTATCATTGGACGGATTATTTCGCAGTGATTTTGAAGATGGCTCGCTGGAGCAATGGGTCGTTTCGCCGCATCCGTTAGTGGTGATGGTTCTTGCTAAGGTGCTGGCGCATTGGCTGTATTGTGGTTTGGCATTGGTGATGTTGTCACCCTTGTTGGCCTTGATGTTAGGCCTGCCAACGCAGCACATACCGACTTTATTATTGTCACTGTTATTAGGTACCGCAGTCGGTGCGGCCTTGACCGTAGGTTTAAAGCGCGGCGGAATATTATTGGCATTGTTGATTTTACCGTTATACATTCCCGTGCTGATTTTAGGCAGTGGGGTGATTCAAGCGGCTTTGCAAGGACTGCCAACCGCCGGTTACCTGTTATGGATGGCCAGTTTGACCATGTTGACTCTGACGCTAGCACCGTTTGCGATTGCTGCGGGCTTGCGCATCAGCGTGGCAGAGTAAAGGGTGTAACAAATTGAATGCGGCATGATAAAAACCTCGGCAGTTCAGCGCTAAGGTTGTCATGCAAGACATAATTGAATTGAATAACTGTGAGTATCTCGATGAATTGGACGTGGTTTCACAAACTGGGCTCGCCAAAGTGGTTTTACGAAATCAGCGGACGCTGGTTGCCGTGGTTGAGCATCAGTGCAGCTTTGTTGATTCTGGTTGGCGCGGTGATGGGCTTGGCCTTTGCACCACCTGATTATCAGCAGGGCAATAGTTTTCGGATTATTTATATCCATGTTCCTGCGGCTTTCTTAGCGCAATCGACGTATATCTCGCTGGCAATTGCCGGCATCGTCGGCTTAGTCTGGAAAATGAAAATTGCTGATGTTGCAGTCCAGCAAGCTGCGCCGATTGGTGCCTGGATGACCGTTATTGCGCTGCTGACTGGCGCTGTTTGGGGCAAGCCAACTTGGGGCGCGTGGTGGGTGTGGGATATTATTGCCTTAGGGCATGCCATCAGCAATCGCGACAGCGCGGCCAAGGCTTGCGCTATTTTAGCGATTGTCGGTGTTGTTAATATTCCCATCATCAAGTACTCGGTAGACTGGTGGAATACGTTGCACCAGCCCGCGACTTTTACCATTACGGAAAAGCCTGCGATGCCGATGGAAATGTGGTTGCCGCTGTTGATCATGACGATTGGTTTTTATTGTTTTTTCGCCGCGGTGCTATTGATGCGTATGCGTATTGAAGTGTTGCGCCGTGAGTCGCGCACACGCTGGGCGCAAGCTGAAGTGGCACGGCAGATTGGGAGAAGCGCATGAGTTTTGATTCGTTTTCTGAGTTTTTAGCGATGGGCAATCACGGGGTTTACGTGTGGTCATCCTATGGCATCAGTTTTGCAATCTTAGTATTAAATGTGGCTCTACCCATTTTGGCCCGTCAACGTTATTTGAAAAATGAGGCGCGTCGTTTGCGTCGGGAGGCTCAACAGTGAATCCGGTTCGTAAAAAACGTCTAATTATTATCGTTGCCATTTTGTTAGGAGTGGCAGCAACCGTTGGCCTAGGCCTGACAGCCTTACAACAAAACATCAATTTATTTTACACCCCAACCCAGATTGCTAACGGCGAGGCACCACAAGGCGCGCGTATTCGTGCTGGTGGCCTAGTGAAAGAAGGCTCGCTGACCCGTAGTGAAGATTCGTTGACGGTTGATTTTGTCGTGACTGACGGTGATGCCGACACCGGTATTCAATACCGCGGCATCCTGCCTGACTTGTTCCGCGAGGGGCAGGGCATTGTTGCTTTAGGTCGTTTAAATGAGAACGGCGTATTGATCGCTGATGAAGTACTGGCCAAGCATGATGAAAACTACATGCCGCCTGAAGTCAGCAGCGCCTTAGAAAAAACCGGCATGCTGAAACATTATGAAGATGGCCAAAAGGAAGCAAGAAAATGAGTAATGCGGCGTTGTTTGTGCCGGAGTTGGGACACTTAGCAATGATTCTTGCTTTGTGTTTTGCTGTGGTGCAGTCATTTTTTCCTTTGGTTGGCGCATGGCGCGGCGATCATAAATGGATGAGCCTCGGCCAGCCAGCCGCTTGGGGACAGTTCTTGTTTCTGGCGTTTGCGTTTGGTTGTTTGACTTGGTCATTTATGGCCGATGATTTCTCGGTGGCTTACACCGCATCTAACTCCAACAGTGCGCTGCCTTGGTTTTACAAGTTCAGTGCAGTGTGGGGGGCGCATGAAGGCTCCTTGCTGTTATGGGCGCTGATTTTGTCGGGCTGGACCTTTGCCGTGGCGATTTTCTCACGTCAACTACCAGAAGAAATGCTGGCGCGAGTCCTGTCGGTAATGGGCATGGTCAGTGTTGGCTTCTTATTGTTCTTGATCGTGACCTCCAATCCGTTTGAGCGTTTATTGCCACAAATGCCGCTTGATGGTCGCGACCTTAACCCTCTGCTACAAGACTTTGGCTTGGTCGTGCATCCACCCATGTTGTACATGGGCTATGTCGGCTTCTCAGTTGCTTTTGCCTTTGCTATTGCTGCCTTGCTTGGCGGTAAGCTGGATGCCGCTTGGGCGCGCTGGTCACGTCCGTGGACATTAGTGGCTTGGGCGTTTTTAGGCATAGGTATTGGCCTTGGCTCTTGGTGGGCCTACTACGAACTCGGTTGGGGCGGCTGGTGGTTCTGGGATCCAGTAGAAAATGCGTCCTTTATGCCTTGGCTCGTCGGTACGGCACTGATTCACTCATTGGCAGTGACGGAAAAGCGTGGTGTCTTTAAGAACTGGACCGTGTTGTTGGCGATTGCAGCCTTCTCATTGAGCTTGCTTGGTACTTTCTTAGTACGTTCCGGCGTACTGACCTCAGTACACGCCTTTGCTGCTGACCCTGAGCGCGGTGTATTTATCTTGGTGTTCTTGCTGGTGGTTGTAGGTGCATCCTTAACCTTGTTTGTGATGCGCGCGCCGGTAGTGAAAAGTAAAGTAGGTTTTGGTTTCTGGTCAAAAGAAACGCTACTGCTGATCAATAACATCATTTTAGTCGTGGCTACCGCGATGGTGCTGTTGGGTACGCTGTATCCGCTG
>SMER01000310.1_pt1 | contig 19552 bp, 20 predicted proteins | sample 2456411 | NCBI WGS metagenome assembly SMER01 (sample SAMN10132597, study PRJNA489261) | soil metagenome | isolation source: day1 antibiotic-silt loam soil ammended with raw manure from dairy cow... | place: USA | collected 2015-05-01 | reverse complement strand
GCAGGCAAATCAGCTACCGTTAAGCGCTTTGCCGCCAACGGCATAGGTGGACCATCCGCAGCGCGTGCAAACACAAATACCGTATCAGTGCCAGCCAACTGAGCGCTCAACTCATCACCGAGCGCCACATCAATCACCAACTGATACTCACCAGAGCTCGCCGCATCAACGCTAGGTACGGCACTGTCACTGGCTTGTGGGGTGCTGGCGAGACTGGCACGCGCACGCTCAATACCGGTCTGAATCGCTGCATAAGAAGGGTCTTGTTGATCAAGGCCACTGGCGAGGCGAGTCCAAGCATCGATAGCCTCTTGATAACGCTGACTTTCAAAAGCAGCAATACCGACTAAACCTAAGCTGGTGGCTTCGTTCGGATCTTGACGCAGCGCTTCATCGACCAAGTCTTGCAGCTGACCGCTCCACTGCTTGTTATTGGTAAAGTACATGGCTTGTGCTAACTGGCCGAGCACCTCTGGACGACGACCCACCAACTCCATGGTTTTCTCAAACGCATTGACGGCTTCTTGGTGGCGTTGCTCACCCATATAAGTACGCGCTAAGAAGTACCAAGCATCGACTGAATCAGGCTGCAGGCGCACTGTCTCTTCAAGGCGTACCAGCATTTCTTCAACCGTTTTAGGTTGCTCTTGCAAGCTGAGGGTTAAAGCAACTTTGTCACTTGAACCCCAATAAAAATACAAACCTAAACCACAAACCGGCACCAAGAGCGCAGCAATTAAAGGTAACGCACTGCCCAGATTTGCACTTTGCTTGGGACGCCCGACATCGGTGTCATCCAGCAATTCACGACTGGCTTCGATACGACCTTCTTCCAGCTGCTCTAACGTCATCGCGCCGCTTTCATGCTGCGCTTCAAGCTCAACAATATGCTCTTCATACAAAGCGATGTTAAGCGCGGTGCGGTCTTCTTCAGCTTGGTCTTTACGCACACGCAAAACAGGTATTAACAATAACAGTAGCGCCACAATAAGTAGCAACACTGCAAAAATCCAAAACTGTGTCATAACGATTAGGTGTCCTGCTTAAGTTTCTTGAGGTCTGAGATGCGACTTTGCTCTTCACTGGTCAAGGCTTGCTTAGCATCGACTTGTTGACTGTCGCGACGACGAAACACAATCACCGCCACCATGAGAAAACCAATCACTAATAAGGCTGCGGGGCCATACCACAAGATCAAAGTGCTTTTATTTACCGGTGGTTTGTAGCGCACAAAATCGCCGTAGCGATCCACCAAAAAGCCGACAATCTCTTCGTTGCTTTGCCCTTCTTCAAGCTTTTTAAAGATTTCATCGCGCATATCCATGGCAATAGGCGCATCAGAATCCGCAATGTTTTGATTTTGACATTTTGGGCAACGCAACTCCTCAACTAAGGTGCGATAACGATCTCGTTCAGCCTGAGTTGAAAAGTCATAGGTATCAATGGAGGCTTGTGCTAGGCCAAGACTAGCCAGCATCAAACCCACAGCATATAGAATGCGCTTCATTGGTCGAGTAACTCCTGGTACATGGGGGCAAACTTCTCACGCCACATACGCTCATCAATCACGCCAGTATGGCGGTGCACAATCTGACCGTTTTTATCCACTAAAAAGGTTTCTGGTGCACCATACACGCCTAATTCAAAACCTAGAGTCCCTTTAGGGTCACTGATATTTAACTGGTAAGGGTTTAAATAGTCTTTTAACCAGCGCTTAGCATCGTCAGTATTGTCTTTGTAGTTAATCCCATGGATCACCACACCTTGTTCTGCTAAGTCATTAAACACTGGGTGCTCAATTTTGCACTCAACGCACCAAGTCGCCCAAACGTTAACCAGGGCTGGACGACCGACGATATCCGCCTCGGTAATTTCAACCGCGGGATCATCCAACGAGCTGGCTGTGAAGGCTGGGAATGCTTTACCCACTAAAGCTGACGGCAATTTACTTGGGTCATTGTTAATGCCAAAGATTGCCATAGCGGCGAACAGCACCACACCAAATACCACGCCTAGCAAGGCGATTAAACGACCTTTAGACATGCGCGCGTTCCTCTTTCTCAGCCAAACCTAGGGTTTCCTTAACTTTCTTAGTCACCTTAACCCGGTAGCGTCTATCCATAGCTGACAACACACCACCAAAAGCGGTTAAGAAGGCGCCCAACCAAATCCAACGTACAAAAGGCTTGATGTGCACACGAATAGCCCAAGCACCATCACCAAGCGGCTCACCCATCGCAACATACAAGTCGCGGGTAAAGCCTGGATCAATACCGGCCTCAGTCATAGGCATTTGCTGTACGACATACAGGCGCTTTTCTGGGTGCAGCAAAGCAATTTCACGGTCATTTTTAAACACGCGAATACTGCCTTTATCAGAAATAAAGTTCGGTCCTTCGTAGTGCTCAGCACCTTCAAAAAAGAAGCGATACCCTCCCATATCTAAGGCGTCACCTGGTGACATTTTTAAATCCCGCTCATCACTGTACTGGCTGGACAGCACTACGCCCACAGCCATCACCACCATGCCTAGGTGACCTAACTGCATCCCCCAGTAACTGCGCGTTAATGAGCGCATACCACGCCATAAGCCGCGATGACGAGTTTTATCGAGGATGTCGCGCACACTGGCTAACAGCACCCAAGCACAGACAAAGAACAGCGCTAACACAGCAATATTAAAGTCGCGGTACAGCACGCTACCAATGCCGCTTAGCACCGCACTTAAAAGTAGAACTGGGCCCAGCATTTTAATTAACCACTGACCAGGCGTGTTCTTCCAGCGCGTAATAATACCCACCCCCATGGCGAGCATCAGCACTGCCATCAAGGGTACAAACAAAGCATTAAAGTACGGTGGGCCAACCGAAAGTTTGGCCCCAGTTAATGAGTCAAGAATCAATGGATACAAAGTACCCAACAACACCATTGCGGTGGCGACCACAAGAATAATATTGTTGATCAGCAACAGTGTTTCTTTTGACCAAAAACCAAAGCCAACTTTGCTTTTCACCACCGGCGCACGCAGCACAAACAGCGCTAAAGAGGCTCCCACCACGACCAACAAGAACACTAAGAGAAACACCCCGCGCTCAGGGTCAGCAGCAAAAGCGTGCACCGAGGTTAAAACACCAGAGCGTACTAAGAAGGCGCCGAGCAAGCTTAGCGAGAAAGCAGCAATGGCCAAAAGTACGGTCCAGTTTTTAAACACACCGCGTTTTTCTGTTACGGCCAAAGAGTGAATTAACGCAGTACCGACCAACCATGGCATAAAGGATGCGTTTTCCACAGGGTCCCAGAACCACCAGCCGCCCCAGCCTAATTCGTAGTACGCCCACCATGAGCCCAAGGCAATACCTATGCCTAAAAATGCCCAGGCCACTAATGTCCAAGGGCGCGACCAGCGTGCCCAAGCGGCGTCCAACTTACCGCCCAGTAACGCAGCAATCGCAAAGGCAAAGGCAACCGAGAAGCCCACATAGCCCATATAGAGCATTGGCGGGTGAATAATCAAACCAAAATCCTGCAGCAGCGGGTTAAGGTCACGGCCATCCATCGGCATTTGCGGCAACAAGCGCTCAAAAGGGTTTGAAGTCACAATCAGAAACAGCAAGAAGCCAATACTGATGATACCCATTACCGCTAATACGCGGGCCAGCATTTCTTCCGGTAGTTGCCGCGAAAAGATCGCCACAGCAAAGGTCCAGCCGGCCAAAATCACTGTCCACAACAGCAAAGACCCTTCATGCGCGCCCCAAACCGCACTGAACTTGTAATACCAAGGCAGAGCACTGTTTGAGTTAGAAGCAACATAAGCCACTGAAAAGTCATCAAGCATAAATGACCACGTTAAGCATGCCAGCGCAAATGCTAGAAACAGAAATTGTCCCCAAGCTGCAGGCTGTCCTAAACTCATCCAGCGGTGATCACCGCGCCAAGCGCCCACTAAAGGAAAGAACGCCTGCACAGCAGCAAAACACAATGCAAGGATCAGAGCTAAGTGACCCAACTCCGGCACATACAACGCCGCACTACTCATTTTGTTTTTTCCTTTTGGCCTTCTTCATAATGTTTGAGCATGCCAGTTTTCTCTAACGCACTGCTCACTTCTGGCGGCATGTAGTTTTCATCATGCTTAGCCAGTACTTGCTCAGCAATCAAAACACCGGAATCATTGAGACGCCCAAGCGCGACAATGCCTTGCCCCTCGCGGAACAAGTCCGGCAGGATACCGCCATAGCGAATGGTCACATCAGCATCACCATCGGTCACCACAAAATCCACATCTAGGGTGTCTGAGTCACGGTGTACCGACCCTACTTTAACCAGCCCGCCGGCACGCAAGCGCACATTTTCCGGTGCCTCACCCGCAGCAATTTGCGTTGGTGTATAAAACAGATTGATATTTTGCTGCATGGCATACAAACCCAAACCCACTGTTGCCGCGACACCCAATAAGATCGCGATAATAATGGTTAAACGTTTCTTACGAATAGGATTCACTGCTGAGCCTCCCGACGCAAACGTCGCGCCTCATTTTTAAAGTACCGTTGACGGGCCAAAAGCGGCAACACCACATTCAACACTAAGATTGCACAACTAATACCATAGGCCGTCCATACATAAAGCCCATGGTTACCCATCGCTAAAAACTCAGAAAACGAATCAAAACTCATACTTTTCTCCCAATCTGCCGTGCCACCTCAGCTTGCGCCCAACGGGTGCGTGATTCTCGGCGTAAAACCTCAAGACGCATCCGCACTAGCAATACCGCGGCAAAGAAACAATAAAAACCAATGGTCATGATCAGTAACGGCAACCACATTTCCATGGGCATGGCCGGCTTTTTAGTCACAGTAAAAGTTGCGGGCTGATGCAGAGTATTCCACCAGTCTACCGAGTACTTGATGATGGGAATATTAACAACACCCACAATAGCCAAAATCGCGCACGCCTTAGCGGCACTATCGCGATTAGTAATGGCCTGCCCTAAGGCAATAATTCCGAAATACAAAAACAACAAAATCAACATAGCGGTTAGGCGCGCATCCCACACCCACCAAGCGCCCCACGTGGGCTTCCCCCAAATTGCACCAGTGACCAAGGCAATAACCGTCATCCACGCACCAATGGGCGCAGCTTGCTGCACAGCCACATCAGCAATTTTCATTTTCCAAACCAAGCCCACGATGCCGGCAATGGCCAAGGAAATATAAGTGGATTGCGCTAAAAAAGCGGCAGGCACATGAATATAAATAATACGAAAGCTATTGCCCTGCTGATAGTCAGGTGGCGCATAGGCCAAACCTAAGACACCGCCAATAACAATCAAAAGCGCAGCGCTGACACTGAGCCAAGGTAGCCAGCGCCCACTTATTTCGTAAAACCACTTAGGCGAGCCTAATTTATGAAACCACGTCCAGTTCATCGAGATACTCACAATTATTCAATATCAACCCTGCAATGCCTGACAGCCGCACTTGCTGTGTCGAGCTTAGTATTACGTATAAAAACATTCAGTTTGGCGCTTATTATTCCCCAACGCTAATGCGCAAACCTGCAGCAATAGCAAAAGGTGCCAACGTCAGGGTCAGCATCATTAGGCTGGCCATCCACAATAAGTACCCTGCGGTGGGCAAGCCTTGTAAAGCTGCTTGAATAACGCCACTGCCTAAAATCAGCACAGGAATGTATAGCGGTAAAATTAATAATGCCAACAATATCCCCCCACGCTTCAAGCCAACGGTCAATGCTGCACCCACGGCACCCAGCAAACTCAAGACTGGCGTACCCAGCAACAAAGACAGCAACAACGTTGGAATACGATCAGCCGGCAAGCCCAGCATTAAAGCCAATAAGGGTGACAACATTACTAAAGCCAAACCACAATACAGCCAATGGGCCAACACCTTAGCAAGAACCAAGACGACCAACGGATGCGGCGAAACGACCCATTGCTCAAGGGAGCCATCTTCAAAGTCACTGCGAAACAAACCGTCCAATGATAACAATACCGCTAACAAAGCTGCTACCCATAGCAAGCCTGGCGATAAGGTTTGTAATAATTGCGACTCTGGACCAACCGCCAAAGGAAAAAGCGCAATCACGATAGCAAAAAACACCAGTGGATTGACCAATTCTGCTGGGCGTCGAAACATCAGGCGAGTCTCGCGCAGCAGCATCAAGGTGAAGACATTGCTCATGATAGCGCCACCTGCCCTAAATCCAGCTCTCGAAATGTACTGGGGACATTTTGTATAGGGTGATGCGTGGTTAACACCACCATCCCGCCATTATTACAATGCTCAGCCAGATGTTTTTCCAGCTGCGTGACCGCATCTTTATCCAGGGCTGTAAAAGGTTCGTCTAAAATCCATAGCGCCGGTGCATCAAGGTATAAGCGTGCTAAACCGACGCGGCGCTGCTGCCCAGCGGATAAAGTGTGACAAGGCACATCCTCAAAACCAGCCAAGCCTACAGCAGCAAGGGCTTGCCAGATTTGCTCACGACTTGCACCATTGTGCAAAGCAGCCAGCCATGTAAGATTTTCTTCAGCAGTTAATAAACCTTTAATCCCAGCGGCATGGCCCAGCCATAACAAATTATGCGCCAATTCATTACGTTGCTGCTCAATACTGATACCTTTAATCAATACATCACCTGCAGTCGGGCGCATAAGACCAGACATCAAGCGCAGCAAGCTGGTTTTACCACTGCCATTGGGGCCACTGATTTGCAGCATATCTTTAGGCTTTACACTGACCTGCAGATGCTCAAACAATAGGCGCCAATCACGCTCACAGGCTAAATCAACAGTTTCAAGATAAGCATCGGTCACAAACACGCCGCCTTGCGTAAAAAACCAAGTCAATTGTATAGAGCAGCTATACTGCCGCTACAGACACTATAAATAAGTTGCGATTATACACAGCTATACAGTTAGCGCAGCGGGCATTTACAAAGCATTTACAATAGGTTGCAATCCAAATGGCCAGTAAAATCCCTTCCTCTCCTCCACCGCCTAGCACCAGCAATGCACAGCGTCCGAGTGCAGCAGTGGCTAATCCGGTATTGCAATTACAGGGCGCTCTACCCGCTCAGTTCAAGACTGGTGACTCGGCACAAGCCCAAGTCCTGGCTTTACGTGAAGCCCAACAAGCCTTTCAAGTGATGCTGCGCTTGTCACTGAATAACGGCCAGCAACGCACCATTGAAGTACAAACCAGTCAGCCCCTAGCAACTGGCAGCACCCTGAGTGTCACCGCTATATCTACACACCAGCTGAGCTTTAATTTGATCCCTACCCAGCAGGCAGCCGCAGCTACGCGCATTGATACCAGCGCACTGCCACCCGGATCTCTAGTTGAAGGAAAAGTAACTCAGGTTACAGCCAACCCACAAGGCGGCTTTAAAACAGTAATCAGCCTGACCAGTGGCGCCCTAGCCGGACAGCAACTGCAGCTTGATAGTCCTAAGTTATTGCCCCTCAACAGCTTAATCAATGCCCGAGTTGACAATGCCCAGCAACTGACTTTTCAGCCTGTCAATATACGCTTGGAACCTCTAGCAATTAATCAAGAACTGCAAAAACAGTTCAGTCAGCAAGGCTCACTCAGCCAGTTGTTTAGCAGCCTCAGCGGCGTTGCATTATCCAGCCTTTCACCAGAAGCTCAAAAGACCTTGCAACAATTACTTGGCACGCTAATGCCTCTAGATCAGCTTAGCGATCCCAAAAAGCTTGCACAAAGCCTTATTAATAGCGGTGCACAACTGGAAAATCGTTTAGCCAGCGGCGCACTCGACAGCGCCAACCAAGACGTAAAAGCCAACCTTTTGCGCTTAATTGCGCAGCTCATGCCGATGCTACCCAACAGCAACCCTGGCTTAGCCACAACACAAAGCGCAGTACTCGCACAAGCCTTGCCCAGCCTGCTGCGTGATCAACTACTGGGGAATACCCAGGCGCAACTGCACGAACAAGCTTTACGCTTTCCGCTCCCCAGTCGCGTGTTGCAATCTCTAGACAATCCCAATGACTTAGGCGCGCTCTTACGCTTGGCGGCAGCGGCCGTCTCCCGTCTACAGACCCACCAGTTATCAAGCCTTGGGCAAACCCATACCAACAGCGAAGGCACTCAGGTCACGGTTTGGCAAATTGAAATCCCAACCCGCGACCAACACCAGATTGTGCCTTTGCAAATCAAATTTCAGCACGAAGAACCTGCACAAAGTAATGCCGACGAACCTGCAGAAGCTGTGTGGAAAATCGATTTAAGCTTTGATTTAGAGCCGCTGGGGCCGCTGCACATCCAGGCCAACTTACAAGGTGGCGCAATCTCTGGGCAACTTTGGGCGCAACATGGCCCCACCGCTGAGTTAATTGACCATGAGCTCGAGTACTTACGTGAGCGCTTACTGGGTATCGGTCTCACCGTAAAAGATTTAAGCTGCCGCCAAGGCGTACCTGCTCAGGGTGCGAAAACTGCTCTACAGCAACGTTGGATTGATGATTTAGCATGACTAAAGCCAGTGAAAAACAAGCTATTGCCTTAAAATATGATGGCGAAAACGCTCCCAACCTAACGGCCAAAGGCAATGACGCCCTCGCTGAAGAAATTTTACAAATTGCCCGTGAAAACGATGTTCCCATTTATGAAAACGCTGATTTAGTGCGCTTACTGGCGCGCTTAGAGCTCGGCGACGCCATTCCAGAATCCCTGTACCACACCATCGCTGAAATTATCGCCTTCGCTTGGTACTTAAAAGGCAAAGCACCAAAAGGCTTTTACAGCAAGAAGCCCAACGCCGACACGACTTTATTACTGCCACAGCCGCCGCGAAATGACAGCAAGTAGCCTGCAGCCTAAGCAATCACTGCAGCGCTCAACCGAATAGCCCGGCAAACGGTTGATGCATGCGTGCCGAGTAATACATCCCAGCAAAACAGCATAAAGCTGCGATATAGGCCAACCAGCGCAGCTTTAAACTGTACTTATGCCGAAAGGCTAGCACCCCAAACAACACATACAGCACCAGCAGTACGAGCTTTGCTTGCAACCAAGCTGCCGACAAAGGTGCAAAATTTAGCGTCAATAAAAGCCATAGTGCTGCCAGCAGCAAACAGCTGTCCACTACATAGCTGCCGCGATTAACCTGTCGCTGCAGCACACCACCAGCACCCAACAGCAAAACCCACAAACCGCGCAGCACAAACAAAGTACCGCTCAGTATCGCTAGGCCAATGTGTATATTTTTAATCAGCAAATAGTGCTCGGCAAACATATTCTTCCCCTTGACTGCAGTTGGCACTCGAACGCTAGGCACACCGAGGCATACCTCTGCACCCACTCAACCACAGTCTAAGGCTTAAATATCGACGCAAGCTTGATTAAAAACAGGGGTATTAAATTGATTACTCTGCACTGGGCGGCTATTACTCCAACCACTCAGCAAGCACAATGCACTCTACTCAGCGGTTTCAGCCCAAAAATAAGGGTTAACTGCGGAATCAAAAGAAGGGAAATAAACGAGCAGGCATAAAAAAACCTCAATTAAGAGGCTTTTTATTCACAGGCTTAACAGCCTTTAGATGGTGCGGACAGAGAGACTCGAACTCTCACACCTCGCGGCGCCAGAACCTAAATCTGGTGTGTCTACCAATTCCACCAATTATGTTTTCAAAATATGGGGTGGACGATGGGTCTCGAACCCACGACACCGGGAATCACAATCCCGTGCTCTACCAACTGAGCTACGCCCACCATATTGCGTTGCGTATCTTACATCAAACTTTCCTAACTTACCAGCCTCGCCTATTGGCGCGCCCGGCAGGATTCGAACCTGCGACCACCCGCTTAGAAGGCGGGTGCTCTATCCGACTGAGCTACGGGCGCTTGTTGCCGTTACCTATAAATAAGTAACTGACTCAAGGCTCGATTACTGAGCAATAAATTGTTCAGCTTTCGTATCCAGCTTCAGGCTGTACTGGGTAAGCGGGGTGAATATTACAGAGCTACTGACATGCCGTCAACTATTATTTTCAAAAGAATCAAATAGATACTGCAGAGAGATAAAATACCTCGCATGTATCTTTGCCGGATCCGGCCGGTCGTGCGAGAATAGCCCACATCTTTTTTATTGATATCAGTATGGCTAATGACCCCATGACCGCACAATTGATTGACGGCAAACAGATCGCCGCAAATATTCGTCAAAATATTGCTCAAAAAGTACAGACTCGTCTCAGCCAAGGTTTACGCGCACCGGGCTTAGCAGTGATTTTAGTCGGTAATGATCCGGCTTCTGAAGTTTATGTTGCGCACAAACGCAAAGATTGCGAGCAAGTAGGCTTCCAATCCCAAGCCTATGATTTGCCAGCAAGCACCACACAAGCTCAGTTACTGGATTTAATTGATCAGTTAAATGCTGACGACAGTGTTGATGGCATTCTTGTTCAACTCCCCCTGCCTGCCCACCTCGACTCATCTTTATTGCTGGAGCGCATCAGCCCCTTCAAAGATGTGGACGGCTTCCATCCTTATAACGTAGGCCGTTTAGCGCAACGCATGCCTTTACTGCGCTCTTGCACTCCCAAAGGCATCATGACTTTACTGGAGCACACTGGCGTTGACTTACACGGTTTGGATGCTGTCGTTGTTGGTGCTTCCAATATTGTGGGTCGCCCAATGGCACTTGAGCTACTGCTGGCTGGCTGCACCACCACCATCACCCACCGCTTTACTGAAGATTTAGCCAGCCATGTGCGCCGCGCCGACCTAGTTGTAGTGGCCGTGGGTATTCCAGACTTAGTCAAAGGCGAATGGATCAAGCCCGGCGCCATAGTGATTGATGTGGGCATCAACCGCCAAGCTGACGGCAAGCTGGTCGGTGATGTCGGTTTCGCTGCAGCCTTAGAACGTGCTGCCTGGATCACCCCTGTACCAGGCGGCGTTGGACCAATGACCCGTGCTTGCTTGCTGGAAAATACTTTACAAGCCTGCGAACACGCAGAGCAAAGCAGCTAACCAGCCGCCTAAACAGCCGACAATTGTTGCGCGTATACACCGTGCTCAATTGTCGGTCTGGCGCTAACGCATTAACCGGGGTTTAGCGATACAGCATCAGCCCAACCAAACTCAAACCCTGCCCACAAAACAGTCCTGCGCACTGTACAACTGCCTATAGACACTTCTTCAACGCTGCGTTAATTTTCTGTGCCCGCGGATCCATAAGCACACTAGCACCTAAGCTATTGGTGACAAACGCTACGCTCACTTCGCGCTCCGGGTCAGCGCAGCCTAAAGTACCGCCAGCACCAGGATGACCAAAACTGTGCGGCCCTAAGGCATAACTGGCAGGCAACTGATCTGCCTGCTCCAGCATGCAACCCAAGCCAAAACGCGTGTTAGTCAACAAAGTTAAATCCGCGCCTGCACTGTGCTCTGTCAGCATCGCATTGAGCAACTCCTCATCAAGCAATTGCCCTTGCAGCAGGCCTGTATAAAAACCAGCCAAACCTCGCGCAGTAGCATGCATATTCGCCGCGGGTTGCTGCATCAGACGCCACTCTGACTTATTGGTGCTCGTCATCATCGATGTCGGATTGGCAAAAGCCTTAGCACTCATGCTTTGCGGATTGCTACCTATAGTTTGCATCAAACGCATTGCCGCAGTATCAACTACTGCACCTTTCATCCGCATGACATCACCCACTTGCGCCAACTGCTGCTCACTGACGCCCAAATGCAAGGCCAATTGCAGCGGCTCAGCAATACGCTTGGCAATTGCAGTGCGTGGATCACAGCCGTCAATGCGCTGAATCAACTCCCCCACTAGCCACCCATAGGTCATTGGCGCATAACCATGCGCCTGTCCAGGCGTCCACCAAGGCGGGGTATTTTCTAAAGCTGCCAGCATCTGCGACCAATCATAAAGCGCTTCTGCTGCCAGTGGCTCCAGTATCGCCGGTAAGCCTGCCTGATGACTGAGCACATGGCGCAAAGTAATGTGCTGCTGACCTTGCTGAGCCAGTTCCGGCCAATACTCCTGCAAAGGTGTGTCCAGTTGCAAGCGCCCTTCGGCGACCATCTGCAATAGCACAACAGCAGCCACAGGCTTGCCGCTGGAAAAAATATTGACCAGGGTATCGCGCTGCCACAGTTGCTCGCCATGGCGATCAATTACGCCACCCCAGACATCCAGCACAGTCTCCCCAGCAACCTGCACACACAGCGATGCACCACGCTGCTCTGGATCTTCTAAAAGCTGACTGAATACGTCAAGCACACTGGAAAATGCGCTGTCACTGCTGCCATCAAGATGCATACTGACCTCTATCTATAACTGTGAATACTTAGTCAATTTCACGCCGAAATGGCGGCAGTGAATTTAAAATCGCTTTGCCGTAGCGCTGCGTGACCAGACGCCGATCCAGCAAGGTGATACTGCCGGTATCTTGCTCATTGCGCAGCAAGCGTCCGCAGGCTTGTACCAAACGTAACGAGGCATCTGGCACGGCAATTTCCATAAAGGGATTACCACCGCGGGCCTCAATCCATTCCGCTAATGCTGCTTCCACAGGATCATCAGGAACCGCAAACGGGATTTTAGCTATCACTACATGCTGACAGTAGGCTCCAGGCAAGTCGATGCCTTCAGCAAAACTGGCTAAACCAAAGAGCACACTGACTTGATCTTTATCGATCTGCTCACGGTGCTTAGCTAACGTCGCTTGACGGGATAACTCTCCTTGCAGCAACACCCGTTTGCGCCACTCAAGATCAACACCAGCAAACACATCGCGCATTTGCCGCCGTGATGAAAACAGCACCAAACTTCCCTGCGCTCCCTCCAACATTGCCGGCAAATCACGCACAATAGCTTGCGTATGCGCCTCAGAGTCACGGGGGTCGGCACGCAAATCAGGCACGCGCAACACACCTGCCTCAGCATACTTAAAAGGACTGGGCACCGTGGTTTTGATTGACTCATAGGGCAAGCCTGCACGCATATTAAAGCGATCAAAGGTTCCCAGTGCAGTTAAGGTTGCCGAAGTTACTAAAGCACCATGGGCGACATTCCACAAATGTCGACGCAGGGTTTCTGCAGCTAAAATCGGACTGGCATTCACATCAATGTCAAAAGAGCCGCCACTATCAGCCAAAGATAACCAGCGCGCCATGGGCGGGCTTTTCTCCGGATCCTCTGCGGTAAAGGCGGTCCACAACTCTTGGTTATTATCTGCGCGCGCCAGCAAACTACCAAATAACGGGTACCACTCTTCAGCCTGATGACTGGGTACGCCCAAACCTGGCTCATCATCCATGGCTTTTTTCAACAGTTCAGTGACGCGACTGAAGATATCGGTCAACTTGCTGAACTCTTTTTTCAACTCCAGCCCCAACTCGCGCATTTCCTCTGGCACCACCCCACCGACAAAACGATAACGGGGTTTTTCATAGCTATCTGGATCGCTATTGGGACGAAACTCTGCCAACTGCTCACAAAATGTAAACATAAACTGCATTTGCGTACGCAAACTTTTCGCCATTTCCGGCACCGGCTCAAGCAAACGGCCAAAATCACCGGGCAGCGGATTTTGCGCGAGCAAGCGAGTCAGGTTCTTTTCCACTTGGCCCAGCCAGTCTGCCGTGGAGCGCAAGCGGGTAAAGTGGGCAAAATGCCCAATAGCCTTATCAGGTAAATGGTGGCCTTCATCAAATACATAAATGGTTTCACGGGGATCGGGCAACACCGCACCACCGCCTAACGCCAAGTCGGCGAGAACCATATCGTGGTTGGTGACAATAACGTCCACCTTAGTCATGCCTTCACGGGCCTTATAAAAAGCGCACTGCTGAAAATTAGCGCAATGACGACCGGTGCACTGGGTATGATCGGTGGTGACCCTAGACCAAGTCACATCTTCAATTACTTGCGGCCAACTGTCGCGATCACCGTCCCAACGATTACTGGCGAGCGTATTGATCATTTCTGTGAACAGTTTCTCGCTAGCGTTATCCACTTCGATATGAAAGCCTTCATCAGCAAATAACTGCGCTGTAGCTTGCTCAGCTTCGCCGTGCTGGGATAAAGCGTCGAGCTTAGATAAACACAAATAACGACCACGGCCCTTAGCCAAAGCATAACTAAAGTTCAAACCGCTATTTCTAATGATATCCGGCAGGTCTTTATCAACGATTTGCTCTTGCAGCGCCACTGTTGCCGTGGCTATAACTAAGCGCTTACCCGCCGCTTTCGCTGCTGGTATCGCCGCCAAGCTATAAGCTACGGTTTTGCCGGTTCCGGTACCCGCTTCAATGGCAATCACCGCCGGTGCACCGGAACGCTTACCCTCTTCATCCACAGGTATATTGCCGAGTGCTTTTGCCACCTCGGCAATCATCAGGCGCTGTCCATAACGCGCTTTCAGGTTTTTACTCTCCAAAAAGCGTGTATACGCACCTTGAATGGTATTTTTTAATTCATCGCTGAGCATGCTGTGTCCATATTCTCGAACTGTACGTTTGTTCAGTACCCTCTAATAAACGTATAATAGCCTGCTTAAACGCTTTGTGCTCTACGGATTCTCTATGACTGCTCTTGCCACTTGCCCCTGCAACCCTGAAAAAACCTATCAACAATGTTGTCAGCGCTACCATAACGGTACGACTCCAAGCACTGCGCCAGCTCTCATGCGGGCACGCTACAGTGCTTACGTGCTGCACAATATTGCCTTTATAAAAAACACCAGCCTACCCGCTCAACAAGCACACTTGGACACCGATGCCATTGCGCAGTGGAGTCAAAATAGTCAATGGCTGGGCCTGGAAATCAATCAAACCAGTCTTGCCCCAGACCAACGCCATGCCACAGTGGAATTCATTGCTCACTGGCAAGATGCACAGGGACAACATCAACATCAAGAAAGCTCATTATTTATTAAGCTCGGCACGCACTGGTATTTTTATGACCCGAATGTGCCGCTACGGGCAGAACGCAATGCCCCTTGCCCCTGCGGTAGCACCCTAAAGTTTAAAAAATGCTGCGCACCCTACTTCTAGAGCCAAGCTGGACTTTAAAAACCTCTGCATAACGCTACCGAGGACGTTAATACAAGGCAAAACTTGCGAACAAGCGCAGTTTACAACGAGTCAATGAGCATTTTGAGTAAGCTGTTAACGCAGTGGTAGCTACGCAGGTCGTTCTTCAGAAATTTATTTAGTCGTTATCCAGCAGTTTCAGATGGGTTATATCAGGCACTGCAATAGCTTCGGCACCAGCCAATTGTCCTAGGTCACTGCCCGCCGGCGCTAAGCTCAGGGCCGATAAGTCCAGATCAGGCGCTGCTGCAGCAACGGGCTGCGGCTGCAAATCATCACCCAACGCTGCAATACCAAAATCTGGAGCCTGTACATCTTTAAAGGCAGCCATATATTCGTCGCGGGGCGTCACTTGCAGCATTGCCGTTGTTGCTTCTGCACCTTGCTGCGGCTCTGCAGCGGGCTCTTCAGCCGGCAAGCCTGGAACAATTTCCTCGATGATTGGCGCTGACAGATCACGCACTTCTAGCACTGCTCCTGCGCGCTGGAAAGCTGACTGATACTTTGCCGCTGCTGCTGCATCAACGCTTTGCTTAATGATCATCCGCTGCCCAGAGAACAGCCGTGCCAACAGTGCCTCATCGGCTTTAAAGAGGCGAGCAATAGCGGCTTTCACCTGACTCAGTTCTGCCCCAGGCGCTATCTGTCCAGAAAAAGCAATTTCAAACTGTTGCATACTTAACCCTCTCCCTATTGCTGGTTCGCACTGCGCTCTAATTGCTATACCTTACACAAACTGGCACTTTGCATGTTTATATACCGCAGCTAACATTTGCTTGATACACTGCCGTTGGATTTGGAGTTAATCAATGAGCTATTTAGCAATTATAAAAAGAACATCAGCATACTTAGTTTTCATCGTCCTGTTAAGTTACCTCAGCGCCTGCTCGACCGGGGGCAAAAGCCGCTTTAAAAAGCCAGACGTACAACTGGTCGATGTGGAGTTGGTGCATGCTAAATTACTTGAACAGCAGTTTATCCTGCATTTTCGAGTGGATAACCCAAATGCCCAAAGCCTGCCTATGCGCAGCATTAACTACCGAGTTTTACTCAACGACACACCGCTAGCAACTGGTAGCAACAATCAGTGGTTGACTGTACCTGCTTACGGCCATGCGTATTTTCAAATACCGGTGCACACCAATTTATGGCGACATATGAAAGTCATACTGCGGATGCTCGACAAACCGGATCAGCCTATCCATTACGCACTGCATGCAGATGTAAAAACTGGGCATTTTTTCGGTAAAGAAATCAATCTTATTCGTCACGGTGATATCATTCCCGGCGACTACATTCGCGAGTAATTAATATGCCTTCTACACAACACGTTCACGGCCCTGACTGCCAACACGAGCATGGCCACCACAATGAACAGCCACACGTACATGGACCGCATTGCAATCATGGTCCCCAAGAGCCAGTGACCAACCCATTGAAAGCTATTGGCCGTAATGATCCTTGCCCATGCGGTAGCCAGAAAAAATACAAAAAATGTCACGGTGCCTAACATGCTGATGCTATCGATGATTGCCGGTGCGGTTTTTATTCTAGCCTTAGCCGCTTACTCTCTGGTGCTGTGGCGGCGCGTGTGGCGAACCGAACAACAGCGTCAGCAACAACGGGCCGCGCAAAAAGCACAACTGCATAATGAATTAGTGGTTTTAACTGAGAGTTTTATCACCGAGCAAATGCCCTGGGCGGAAGGCTGTATCCGCATCAAGGTACTGCTAGATCATTATGATTTTGAGCTTGGCTTGCAAACGGACTACCAAGTGCTGCATCAAGTATTTGAGGCAACGCAGCACATTCCCAGCCACGATGCTTGGCGGGCACTCAGTAGCGCAGAAAAACAACCCCATGAGCGCCTCCTCGCAGAGTTAGAATTGCAACACAAACAGGCTTCGGTGCAAGCTATCGAAAAGTTGCGTCGTCACCTTAAAGGTTAATCAGCAGCACTGCTGTCCGCACTCTGGGTTAATTCGAGCCGTGCGCGATCCTGCCACTGCTCGGCAATTTCTGTCTTAACCGCAACCCCCAGCTGCTGAAAGTCGCTCGCCTGCTTGATTAAATTACCCCGGCCATTGACCAACTGATCACAGGCTTTACGGTAAGCGTCTTGCGCGCGCTCTAAGCTATTACCGATAGCATCCATGCTGCCTAAAAATATCCGCAATTTGTCATACACTTTACTGGCCCGCTCAGCGAGCTCAGCAGTGCTCTGACTTTGCTCTTCAAAGCGCCACAGTTGACGCACAATTGTCAGACTGGCCAATAAAGTGCTGGGGGTGGCAATCAGAATGTTTTTTTCAATGGCTTTGTACAGCAAGCCTTCATCAGCGCGCATCGCATCGGCAAAGGCTGATTCAATAGGCACAAACATAAACACCATATCCGGTGCATTGAGCCCAGGTAAAGCGGCGTAATCTCGCTCCGCCAACTCACTGACTCGTGCTGAAAACGCACTGATATGCTCACTCAATGCCTGTGCGCGTAACGACTCATCCTCTGCATTAACATAGCGCAAATAGGCATTTAAAGAGACTTTAGCATCAATAACTAAGTGCTTATTTTGCGGCAAATAAACTATGGCATCCGGACGTTTGCGCCCCTCACTGGTGGTAAAGCTCACCTCTCGGGCAAAATCTTTACCCTGCTGTAAGCCAGCGCGCTCGAGCACATTTTCTAAAATCAACTCCCCCCAGTTGCCCTGGGTCTTTTGTTGGCCCCGCAGCGCCGTGCTGAGCTCATGGGCTTCGCGGGTCACTTGCTGATTCAATTCTTTAAGTTGTAATAATTGTTGCTGTAAAGAGGCTTGCTGCTGGGCATCTTTATGGTGAATGTCTTCCACTTTCCGCCGAAAACCATCAATTTGCTCACGAAAAGGCCTGAGCATAGCCTCTAATGATTGCTGACTGCTCTGCGTCAAAGACTGACCACGGGCTTCAAAAATCTGTGTTGCTAGCTGCTCAAACTCAAGCTTAAGCTGCTCACGACTGTCTTTTAATAATTGCTGCTGCTCTAACAAATGCTGCTCTTTTTGCGCACTTAGGCCACTTAAAGCACTGTAATCTTGCTGCAACTGCTGATGATCTTTTTGTAGCTCGCTATACGCTCTTTTCTGCTCTGCGATGGATTTATCGCGCAACAGTTGCTGCTCTTTAATTTCACGGTAGGCCGCGCGTGCAGCATCTGCAACCCCTCGGCCTTGCACAAGCTGCTCTTGCAAACCGCCATGCTCGCTCTTGAGTTGCTGATAATCTGCTTCACGTTGCTGCAACTGCAGCTGTAATTGCTGTTGCTGACTGCTCAGCACCTGCACATCAATGTCTTGCTCATGCAGTTGCTCCTGCACCAGCGCCAGCTCTGCCTGACTTTCAAGCAATTGCTGCTGCAACCTACTATTGCGCAAAAACTGTTGCAAGGCCGCTGCACACAGCACACTGGCCAACAGCAACGGCACAACATACTGGCTGATCTCCTGCAGACTTAAGCCGAACATAGCGACTCTCTTGCTTGCTTTTCAACCTGCTCAGTAACCACCTTAGCCTGCTCTTTACTGGCCTTAATAAAGCACAACATCCATTGCGCAATTATTTGCCCATCATGCTCCTGCGACAAACTTTGCTGCGCCGCTTGGTAAAGTTGCGGGCAATATATCGACTCACGCAACTTTAGTAAGCCACTGGAGAAATCATGGGTAAACTCAGGATGACCTTGAAAGCACAACACTTGCTGACCCAGTACAAACGCAGCATTTTCACAAAATGCACTGCTAGCTAACACACTGGCACCTGCCGGCAAGGCAGTCACTTGATCGCGGTGGCTGATTAACAACTGAAACTCATCGGCCTGCGCTGGCAACCAACTGGGGCGCTGCAGCAAGCGGTAGCGGTGCATGCCAATGCCCCAACCCTTATCAGAGCGCTGCTCTTTACCGCCCAAGGCCAAGGCTAGAATCTGGTGGCCAAAACAAATACCCAACAGCACCTTGCCCTGCGCATAGCTCTGGCGCAAATACTTACGCAGTTTAACTATCCACGGATCATCAGCAAATGAATCCGCTTTGCTGCCCGTTACCAAGTAGGCATCAAACTCTTGCTCAGGCGCTGGGTACTCGCCTTTAACTACATTAAATATCTGGCACTCAACAGTTGCATCCTGCTGACTAAACAACTGCTTAAACATCTGCCCAAAACCAACAAAGGTATCGCGCAGCTCTGGATGCAAATCATCGGCCTCTAAAATACAAATCCGTAAACTCATCAAGACTCCTAAAAAGCACTGATTAAACACACAGTGCAGGATACCTCATCTTACCCTTACAGCGCTAAACCCATTGGCATAAATAGAGCTTAGACAAACTTGGTCTGGATACCCCGCAAAACAAAAAACCGGGCCAACTTTGCAGTCGGCCCGGTTTCTATTTGTCACTGCCAGCTCAATACAGC
>SMER01000146.1_pt1 | contig 19928 bp, 20 predicted proteins | sample 2456411 | NCBI WGS metagenome assembly SMER01 (sample SAMN10132597, study PRJNA489261) | soil metagenome | isolation source: day1 antibiotic-silt loam soil ammended with raw manure from dairy cow... | place: USA | collected 2015-05-01 | reverse complement strand
AAAAAATAATTGTTGCTTGTTTTATAAAGCTTGTTTAATATAGAATGACCGATGAGAGTTTTTTGTTACTTCATCGGTCATTATGTTTTTGATTGCTTTGAGCGTAATCTCTTACCACAAAGCTATGCTACTTTTCTTATTCAGTTGGAATGCTGTAAGGACTATTTCACTTGAATAATCAGGTATTTAGTCAAGCTCCAAAAGCGTTGTGTATCTGTAATTACAAAAGTGAGGTTGCCATCGGCTCCTTTTTCAAACTCGTAGGTACCTTCAGGATGAGTAGACCAAAGCTTACCTTTTGTGTCATACAGTGGAATTCTGGTTGTTTCTCTAATATCTATTTCAATGAAATAGTCTTGATTGAAAGCACCATCTAATACTTTAGTTGTTTTTAAGAATCCACCTGTAAGAATTTTCTGATCTTTCAACTCATTCATTGTTCCAAACACAAAATAAGCAGTATTGAGCGATCTCTCTTGCTCACGAATAGTTACAGACTGCTCCTCTAAGTGACCAGAAAGTTCGGTAACATTGGTAGAAAGTTGTGCTATGGTAGCATCTCTGCGCGAAAGCTCAGTTTGCAAATCATTTATACGCATTCCGCTCTCTTCCATCTCTTTGTTTAGTCTTTCAATGGTGTTTCGGAGTGCTGCTGTTTGGCCTGTACTCGATGCGTATTTTTTGTTGAGTGCAGCAAGTTGAGCTTTGTTTTTTTGCAAAATCTCGTTCACCATCTTAAAGTTGTCGTTGATACGCTTTTTGGTGTTTGCGCTCATCTCTCCTTTTTCGGTAGACTGAACAGCCAAATACTTTTCAGCTTCGCGAATTTGATTAAAATTCTCTTCCACATCATCTATCGCAGACATCATCTCTGCCATCTCTGTGTCTGTGGATGAACCAAGCATTAGCAATGAGTCACGTTCTTGTTGTAACTGCTTGTATTCTGCCGATTCTTTTGGGTTAGTACAAGAGAACATTACACCAGCACTAATAAATAATAGTAATAATAATTTTTTCATATGTATGCATTTTTAATTAAAACGATAATAGTACACTTTAGTTTAAAATTCTTTCGATTTTTTATTTTCTTTCTTCATTTCCTTTCCACTAACAACAATAACAAACTCACCGCGTGGATCTATCTGGGTGAAATGAGCTATTAATTCCGACAATGTGCCGCGTGAAGTTTCTTCGTATATCTTAGATATTTCGCGCGATGTGGTGGCCAATCTATCGGTCCCAAAATACTCAGCAAATTGTGTCAGTGTTTTCAAAACCCTGTAGGGCGATTCATAAAATACCATTGTGCGGGGTTCGCTCTGCAACTCCTTCAATCTTGTTTGGCGACCCTTTTTAGGCGGAAGGAATCCTTCGAAGCAGAATCTATCATTGGGCAAGCCCGACATCACCAAAGCTGGCACAAAGGCTGTAGCACCAGGCAAACACTCTATGCGAATGCCAGCTTCAACACAAGCTCGTACAAGAAGGAAACCCGGATCGGAAATAGCAGGAGTGCCTGCATCTGATATAAGCGCCACATTGGCTCCGGCCATTATGCGCTCTACAATATGTTGCGAACTTTGATGTTCATTAAATTTATGGTGCGAAAACATTTTGGTGTCAATGGCATAGTGTTTCAAAAGAAATCCGCTTGTACGTGTATCTTCTGCCAAAATAATGTCGGACTCTTTCAAAACCCTTATGGCTCTGTATGTTATATCCTCAAGGTTTCCAATAGGAGTAGGAACCACGTACAATATTCCGTAACTATCTATTTCGCTATCACTCATCTAAAACTATCTTTCAGCATTTGCATAAACTTATCTACTGTTTCATCCTTGAAGTTCCAATTGGTATTCTCTTTCAAGTAGTTTTCTATAGCTTCAAAAGAGGTGAAGGGTTGCAAGTTTGTCATCATTGTATTCATAGCCTCTCTGTTGTTATCAAAAAGCTCTCGTTGGAACAAAAATCTATCGTTCAAACTAATGCTGCGCTTTGCATCCTGAATAGTGGGATTGACAGGTAGCACATCGTTCAAAGATCTGTTCTTTACACCCAAATTTTCCACAATGGTTTCTTTGTGTTGGTTGATGATGGAGCGCACAGGTGGCGGAGTTGACTGATGTGGGGGTGGACTAACGGGAGTGTTGTGTAGGGGAGCTTGATTAGTAGCTGGCACTCTCTCTTCCACAGTTTCATTTTGTGCCAAAACTGTCTCCACTTCTACTTCTTCTACAATATCCAACTTTGGCTCAACTTCAGGAGTTGTAATCTCAGCCTCATTGGTCGATACAACATCTAAAGCCTCTTCTATGGTTTCTTCTGCAGTATTTTCGGTAGCATTTTTTGTTTCTACATCGTCAGAAATAGACTCTCTTGCTACCTCTGAGCTTTGCTTCACAACCTGTTCAGTCATTGGCTCAATTTCTTCTATAGCCTCCTCTTTAGCCTCTTGCGCTTCTGATAAGAATTGTACCAATCGCTCCATCTGCCCTTTCATGTCTTCTATTTGCACAAATTCCAAATCGTGCAACAAACGCGAAATTTCTTGTGTGCGTTTAAAAGAATCTTTAAAAAAGGAGAAAGAGACGTGTTGGCTTTTTTTCAGGTTGGCTACTTTAGATTCCAATTGTTGTATCTCGCTCAATAGCTCGTCTATATATCTATTTTTCATTTACTATTCTCAAATTATATGCTTTAATCAACGGTTAGATTGATTATCATGAATCAAACAATACAAATTTAATAATTAATTGGAGTCGGCAACAAACTCGTCGGACAAATTCACAAGATATAACATTTTGGTGCTCCTTGTAATAGATGTGTAGAGCCACCTATAGAAATTGTCGCCTAAATGATCGGGGTTTATATAACTCAAATCGATAAATACATTTTTCCACTCTCCGCCCTGTGCTTTGTGGCAAGTAACTGCATAACCGTACTTTACCTGCAAGGCATTGAAATATTCATTGTTTTTTATTTGTTTGTAGCGCTCCCGTTTAGAGCCTATATGACTGTACTCTTCCATGAGTGCATTGTATAGTATATTGCTTTGCTTGTATGCATCGCCCGCGTTTTCGGAGTGCAGAGCATCTAAATTAATGATGGCGTCAAACTCTATGTCATAGTTTTTGTGATAAAGCACTACGTCGCAAAATCTGATACCATACATTTTTCGTTGCGAACGAATGCGCAATACTTCTACAAACTCTCCATTGGCTATGAAATCTACTTTGGCTTCTTCTTTCAACCAAAAGTAATTATTTTTCGTAACCATTAGCAAATCGCCATTCGAAAGCTCTTCTTCTCTGTAGAGCACACTGTTTCTTATACCATTATTAAAAATATTCACACTTTTATTGGCACGCGATATCACAATGGTCTCCTCTACTCCATCACGCGAATAGCAACTGGATATCTCTTCAATCAATTCATTGCCCGAAATACGTTCTACATCGGGAAAATCTTTTACCACCAATTGTGGATGCAAGCGTGTAGTGCCTTCGCTTAAAGCTTTTCGCAGCAGTGTGGCATTATACAAAATACCCGACTCTTCGGATTGACGCATAATTTCGGTGAGCGTGTTTTCCAAGACATCCAATCCGAATGTTTGCAAAACATTAGCATCCATTGCCGGACTTATATCCTGTTTCACTGGAGGTAACTGTGCCGTGTCACCCAAGAAAAGCATTTTGCAGCCATCACCCGAGTATACATATTCTATCAAGTCATCCAATAGGCGACCTGTTCCAAATAGAGATCCCTCGTTTGACTCGTTGCTTATCATCGATGCCTCATCTACTATAAACAAGGTGTTTTTATATAAATTCTCCATTAAAGAGAAAGAGGCTCCTTCGTCACTCATTCCTTTTTGTCTGTATATCTTTTTGTGGATCGTATAGGCCGACTCGTCAGAATGGAGTGAAAAAACTTTTGCAGCGCGTCCGGTGGGTGCTAATAAAACAGTTTTTTGTTCGAACTGAGCCATGGTTTTTACTAAAGTTCCAATTAAACTGGATTTTCCTGTTCCGGCGTATCCCTTTAATAGGAAAATAGCATTGGAATTTTGATTAAAAATAAAATCTACAATTTTAATAATCGCAGATTTCTGGTCATTTGTAAGAGAAAAGGGGAAATTCTCCTCTATTTTCTCGATGAAATAGTTATTTATCATTTTTTTCATATTCTTTTCAGCGTAAAAGTAGCACAATTATCATTCTTTTTCTAAATTTGTAATCTAATAATAGCAAATCCGTTTAATACAAAATAATAAAAAGGAAAAAAGTCCATGAAAGTATTAGTAAAAGTAATTTTAGTTGCTGCAATTGGTCTATTAGTTTTCTTATGCTTAAAGAGCATTCAAGGACCTATTGATTTTAATAAGCAAAGTCAGATTCGCAATGAAGCTGTGAAACAAAGGCTTATCGACATTCGAACAGCACAAGTGGCTTATCGAGAAGTCAGAGGGGAATATACAGCAAGTTTTGACTCTTTAATCAACTTCGTTAAAAATGGACAAGTAGCCTTGTTGCAAAAACGTGGTGATTTAACAGAGGCACAAATGGAAGATGGCTTGACAGAAGTAAAAGCTATGGCAATTATAAGAGGAGGAAACGAAGCTGCCATAAAGAAAGCAGGATTGTGGGACGAGCAAAACAACAGACCACAACTACAACGTGACTCTATTTATGCACCTGTAGTGGAAAACCGTTTTGCAAATCGTAGAAATTTCAACCCTGATTCATTAATCTTTGTTCCTTATGGAGAAGGTGCAAAATTTGAAATGGCTACTGATACGCTATCAACTTCATCAGGTTTCACCATCAATGTTTTTGAAGCAAAAGCACCATTCACTGCTTATTTGAATGATCTGAACAAAAACGAATTGAACCTACTAATTGAAAACGTAAGGAATCTTCCTGGCGATAAATATGTAGGTATGAAAGTTGGTTCTATCACAACAGCTAATAACAACGCTGGTAACTGGGAGTAAATTCCAGAGATAGAAAGCAACCTCTACACAATACAAGGTAGTGCATTGTACCATTTTCTTTTGAAACAGTATAATGCACTATCTTAATCTTATTAGATTCATCAAAAAAACTTGTAAACACTCTCAGAGAGATTTATGTTTTTACCAGAAAATATCGACTTCGCAGAATCTAAAAAATATATACTATCCATTCGGTTGATGCCGAGTGGATTTTATTTTTCTATTCACTGCCCTTCCGACAATACAGTGTTTTATCAAAACAGTGTTTCATTTAGTCCCAACAGCGACTATTTAAAAAACTTAGAGAAAATAATCTTTGATTATTCTTTCTTCTCATACAACTATCAAAAGATAAATGTGATTTGTGTGGAGGAACAATCCACAATTGTTCCCAATGAATACCATCAGAAGAAATCTGAACATGATTTGATCTCATTCAATTTTCTATACCCAAAAGAGCAAGTTCTAAACAATGAGATAGAGCAATTGGGGTGTAGAGTAGTTTGGGGCATGAATATGCAAGTTCACAATTTTTTGAGCAGGGCTCTCCTCAATCCAAGATTTGCAAGCCATCTTTCTGTACTTATATCACTCTTTTACAGCAGACATAACTCAGTTGACAATGCACTTTTTGTAAATTTCAACGATGACAGAATGATAGATATAGTGGTCTTTTCTGGCGAAAATCTTTTGCTTGCAAAAACATTTTATGCCAACAATCCGTTAGAAGAATGCTATTACATACAGAAAACATGGGAAGCTCTTCAGTTAAATGCACAAACAGACCCGTTGTATTTCTCCGGAAAAACGGACAGTCACAACGAGAGCATGGAGACAATGAAGAAAATAGTTTCAAAAACAGAAAACCTCTCATTTGAACTACCCAAACCTACTGAAATAAATAAAAAAGAGGTTCCTACAGAAATATTATATCAACTATGCGAATTATAAGCGGAAAATATAAATCGAGAAGGATTCAGTTACCTTCTAATTTCAAAGCAAGACCTACTACTGATATGGCGCGCGAAAGCTTGTTTAATATTTTAAACAATATAATTGATTGGGAAAACACGAGTGCGTTAGATCTATTTTCAGGCACAGGAAGCATTGCTATAGAGTTTGTGTCGAGAGGTTGCCCACACGTCATCAGCGTTGAGACTGACGCCCGGAATCATGCCTTTATTCAGAAATTGAAAGAGCAGTTAGATGCAAAAGAGCTTTTGACAATAAAAGCCAATGCTTTTTCGTTTATAAAATCGTGCAACCAAACATTCGATCTTATTTTTGCAGATCCCCCATACGATTTAAAAGACCTTGAATCAATCCCTTCCAAGATCTTCGAACACGAACTACTGAATGACGATGGTGTGTTTATTTTAGAGCATTCCAAAAAAAACACTTTCACCGAACATCCTTTCTTTACAGAAGAACGCAAGTATGGAAGTGTTCATTTTTCATTTTTTGAGAAAAACAACCCTACAGAATAGTAATTTCGAAAAGATTGCTTATTACTTCATCATTATACCGTTCAACATAATCGTTGATTATACTTTCAATACTGGATATAGATGTTGATTCAACTTTTGGATATTTCTTTGCAGCAATAGCCATCTCAACTTTTTCATCGGGTTGAGGGATTATTCTCTCTTGTTTTACTATTATACTTTTACCAATAGATAAGTTATTAGATCGCATGCCATTCATGCTTTTGAGCTGTGCTACAGTAGTTTTGTGTCTTCCTGCAAGGGCTCCAAGCGTATCGCCCCTCTTCACCCTGTAATAGGTGTTTTTGAGGTCGCCACTCGATACTAACTCTTCTTTTACTTCAACTGGCTTCACGGTTTGTCTCACAATGAGGCGTTGCCCAATAGATAGTTTTGTAGATCGTGTTCCATTCATACTTTGCAAACGGCGCACAGTAGTGCGGTTTTTTCTTGCAATGCCTCCAAGCGTATCGCCTTTCTTGATTCTATAGTAAGTATTTACAACATTTCCATTGGCTACCGTTCCATCATTCATATTGGTGAGGGTTTGCATCCGATTGGTGAGGTAGCGATCTTTATTGTGGTTCTTTATCTCATCGCTTTTACTGATATAAGCGTACATTTGATTGGTAGGCAACACCAATGTGTAGGGTTTGTGATTACCTGGTATAATGTCTCGTTTAAATTGAGGATTGTATCTTCTAATTTCTTCAATAGGGATTTCAAGAACTTCAGATATTTGATTAAAGTGAATTTCGTTTGTCACCTGAATTGTGTCTAATGACATAAATTCGCTCGTAGATTCTTTTGGGCAAATGAAGTGATCATCGTTATAGTTCATTATATAGTTGGCTGCAATAAAAGCCGGAACATATCCACGCGTCTCTTTGGGCAAATTGTAATAAATAGCCCAATAGTCTTTTACACCACCACTACGGGCAATTGCTTTGTTCACATTGCCTGGCCCACAATTGTAAGCAGCAATAACCAAATTCCAATCGCCATATATCTTATACAAATCGTTCAGATAACTTGCTGCTGCTTCGGTAGATTTGTAAGGGTCGCGACGCTCGTCAACCAAACTGTTTACTTCTAAATGATATTGCTGACCTGTTCGCAACATAAATTGCCACAATCCGGTAGCTCCCATTCGCGACACTGCTATAGGATTTAATGCCGATTCAATTACGGGAAGGTATTTGAGCTCTAAAGGCAATCCATATCTATCTAAAGCCTCCTCAAACATGGGGTAATAATAATCGCCTATTGACAACATATAGCTCACCAAGTCGCGGCGTCGCTTAGCATACATCTCGATGTATGAACGCACAACAGGATTAAATGAAAGTTCCATTTCTGTGGGCAAGTTGTACAAGCGATGCATATATACCGAGTCGCTAAAAACTACATCGGACCCTTTTGTACACTGATTGTCTGCGTTGGAGAAATCTACTTGCCAATTGGAAAGTAAATTATTGATACTTTCATTCATGTTTTCGGGCAACACAATTGTGGTGTCATCTAAAACGGTAGAACTATTTTTGACTGTTTGTTTCTTTACAAAAGTATCCTGTTTGTTGGTTTGATTTTGAGAAATCAAAATTGTTGTACTCGTTAGAAAGAATATGAATACTAAAAAAGTATTTTTCCTCATAATGGTATAATAATTGTGATAGTTTTTGTTTCTAAAAACTGATACTACATTGAAAACCAACACTATTGGCCAAGTAATCAGTTTTTCGGATAATGGTGGGTTCCACCCTCATAGATAAATCTGAGCTAATATTGAAGTCAAAAAGTTGAGCATCAACATAGGCATCCACAATGGATAGTGCATACATTGCGACTGTTCCAATAATACTTAAATCGCGATAACGGCGATAAAAGTCTTTGCGTCGTTTCATCACAGTTGTCAACCAAGCTTTGTCCACATTTTCGGGATCTATTCCATATGGTAAGAAGTTTTTCCAACTATCAGTAGCCGGATCATCATCCATTATATCTTTATATCCATTGGAATAGTCAGTGTAATACCTTCCATTCCAGGATATAGCGTATGAAAAGCCCAAAAATCCGCCATAAACTATTGGAAGTTTCCAATACTTGCGGTTGTACACCTGCCCTAATCCTGGGAAAATGGCCGCATAAATAACGGCTTTTTTGGGATCGGGTTGAAACACCTTTGAGTTTAAAGTCATGGGCATTTCTAAAGTGTCTTTTATAATTATTACAGATGAAGACTGCGCAGTAGCAGCTACTACAGAATCTGATTGAACCACCTCCAATGGAGGAGGAACAGATATTACGGTGTCGGCTGCATGGATAAGACTGTCTGTAATACTTAAAGGCAATGTGTCGTTTGAGAGCTGCATAATACCCTGAGAGTAACCAAAAGTTACACTCAAAATAAAACAACATATAATCTTAACTTTGAGAAGCCTCATAAGTGTGAAAATTTATTTTTTTATTACGTCGAATATCCCGATAATTCTCTCCAGATCTTCATTAGAACTAAATGGAATAGTGATTTTCCCTTTACCTGTTTTTGAATACTTAAAATCTACAGGTGTATTGAAAAAACGAGATAGATGATTCTTTAATGCATCAAACTCGTCAGATGTTCTCTGAAAAGGCTTTTTGGGATTCTTTTTATTGGACTGTGCAGCTATTTCACTTTTAACTATTGCCTCTACATTCCTTACCGATAGCCCCTCCTTTATAATTCTATTGTATAAATTGAGTTGCAACAGTGGGTCGGGCATAGCAAGTAAAGCACGGGCATGCCCCATGTCTATCTTTTTGTCTTTTACACCCATTTGCACTTCTGCAGGAAGTTTCAACAAGCGAATGTAATTGGTTATAGTTGCACGATTCTTGCCCACTCTTTCGCTCAGTTCTGTTTGTGTAAGAGATTGCGAGTCGATAAGCTTCTGATAGGTCAATGCTATTTCAATAGCATTCAGGTCTTCACGCTGAATATTCTCAACCAAGGCCATCTCCATCACATCGTCATCTTCTACAGTCTTCACGTAAGCTGGTATAGATTTCAATTGCAACATCACCGACGCTCTGTAGCGTCTTTCTCCTGCTATAATCTGATAACTACCATCTTCCAACTCGCGCAGTGTAACAGGTTGAATCAGGCCTATTTTCTGTATAGATGTAGCCAACTCTTCCATGGCTTCATCATCAAAATCTACACGGGGTTGATCAGGATTTGGTTTTATTTTATCTATATCAACTTCACTAATGAACGACGAACCTTTGGTTTCGTTTTCATCCATTGTGATGAGTGCATTTAATCCTCTTCCTAAAGCTTTTTTCTTGGCCATTTTATTGTTCTTCCTAAATATAAACTACAAAGTTATTCATTTTTATCTATTAGCTCCTTTGCCAGTTGCATGTGATTTACTGCACCACGCGATCCCGCATCGTACATAAGAGCTGGTTTGGCATGACTTTGCGACTCGCTCAACGTTACATTCCTATGAATAACGGAAGTGAACACCAGCTCTTGAAAGTGCTGTCTCACCTCTTCATAAATTTGATTGTGAAGACGTAGTCTTGCGTCATACATGGTGAGGGCAAATCCCTCTATCTCTAACCTTGGGTTTATCTTTGACTTAATTATTTTTATTGTATTCAATAGTTTGCTGAGTCCTTCAAGCGCAAAATATTCGCATTGCACCGGAATAATCACAGAGTCGGCAGCTGCAAGAGCATTCACCGTAATGATGCCTAACGATGGCGAACAGTCTATTAATATAAAATCGTATTTGCTTTTAATATCTTTCAAAAGATCATGCATCTTTTGGTCTCTATTTTGAAGTTGAACCATCTCCAACTCGGCTCCTACCAAATTGATGTGCGAAGGAACTATATCTATTCTTTCAAACTCTGTTTTGACAATAATTTCTGATATAGATTTTTCCCCAATCAATCCTTCATATAGTGTGTTGTGGCTTTTTCTAACATCTATGCCCAAACCTGACGAAGCGTTTGCTTGCGGATCTGCGTCGACAACTAAAACTGATTTTTCTAAAGCAGCCAACGATGCCGCTAAGTTAATGGTTGTAGTCGTTTTCCCAACGCCTCCTTTTTGATTAGCTAATGCTATAATTTTACCCATACTAATATCATATTCTTTAGAACAGCAAAATAAGGAATAAAATGGATATTTCTGTGTTAATTAATTAGAAGATTGACTTTTTTGTTGATAACTTGATGCAAAAGGGAATATATATGATTTTTTGAATCCTCTTTATCACAATTTTGAAATCAATAAGACCCATAGATTATTTAATAGATAAGCTAATAAAGAAGTTTATACTTCAGCAGTTTTAGCTCAATTACTTAAAACAAAAAAACCAATTATCAATATTTCTATTGACAATCGGTTTTATATATATTTGTATTAGCTTGAAACTATGTTTCTATGCTTACTCAGCTACTACTTCAAAAGTTATCTCAACAGTTACTTCTTTGTGAAGTTTTACTGTTGCAGTATAAGTGCCCACTTCTTTCACCTGATCTTTGATCAAAATGTATTTGCGGTCTACTTCAAAACCTTTTTTAGCCAATGCGTCAGCAATCTGAATGTTAGTTACAGAACCAAAGATAGTACCCGTTGTACTGGTTTTTGCACCAATAGAAAGTGTAGTTCCTTCCATTTTTTCTGCAAATGCTTCTGCTTCTTTCTTCACTTGCTCTAATTTATGAGCACGTTGTCTATTGTTTTCAGCAATAACTTTTTTGGCCGACTCTGATGCTATGATAGCTTTGCCTTGTGGGATAAGAAAATTTCTTGCATATCCACTCTTCACATCAACAACATCGTCTTTGTAACCCAATGTTACGATGTCTTCTTTTAAAATTATTTCCATTGTTTTTTACTTTTTTATTTCATTAAATCGGTTACGTATGGAAGCAAAGCTAAATGACGAGCTCTTTTTACCGCTTGCGCAATACGACGTTGAAATTTGAGTGATGTACCTGTAATACGACGAGGTAGTATTTTACCTTGTTCGTTCAAGAATTTTTTCAAAAACTCTGGATCTTTGTAGTCAATGTACTTGATGCCATTCTTTTGGAAACGACAGTATTTCTTCTTCTTAACATCAACTGAAACAGGCGTTAAGTATCTTATTTCTGATTGTTTTGCCATTGTTTTATTTCCTCCTTTTTAAATTATTTTACTTCAGGTTTTGCAGTTTCAGAAGCTACTGGAGCGTCTTTTTTAGAAGAACGATTTCTTCTTCTTTTTTCTGCGTATTCTTGTGAGAATTTATCGTGTCTTGTAGTCAAGAAACGTAGCACGCGCTCGTCGCGACGAAATTGTATTTCCAAGTTTGCAATCGCTGTTGGATCTACTTTAAATTCTAACATCATGTAAAAACCTGTTGACTTCTTGTCGATAGGATACGCAAGCTTGCGTATTCCCCAGCTTTCTTCGTTTATAATTTCGGCCCCTTTGTCCGTTAGGAGGGTTTTGAATTTTTCTACCGCTTCCTTCATCTGTGCTTCAGACAAAACGGGAGTCAAAATGAAAACGGCTTCGTAATTATTCATACTAAAGTTGTTTGTAATTAATTATATAATAAAATTGAGGCGCAAAGATACTGATATTTATTTATGTAGACAAAAACATTTGTTTTTATTTTCATTCAAATCAAGACAATACCCTCAGTTTATAATAAAATTTGTATCTTTACGCTATTCATGCAACTTTTCGTTATATACGGTGTTTTACTATATTGTATGAATTTCAAAACTACACATATATTTATAAATGAACAATCCGAAAAATATAGAGAACCAAATTATGGTTATCTTTGGGGCTTCTGGCGATTTAGCCTATAGAAAGCTCATACCTGCAATTTTCGATCTATTCGAAAACAAATTGCTTCCCAAAAACTTTGCTGTATTAGGAGTAAGCAGAAGCGAAATAAGTGACAAAGCCTTTAGAGAGAAAATGAAAAAGGGCATCAAAGAGTTTGCTCACTACAAAGAGTCTAAAGATGATGTAATAGATGTGTTTCTATCCAAACTATCTTACCTGAGTATGGACACGGGAGATGGAAACGAATATAGCGCCCTTAAAAAGAGACTTTCAGAAATTGATGCGGAGCATGGAACAGATAAGAACTATATATTCTATCTGTCGACACCTCCACAACTTTACTCCAAAATTTCGAAATTTCTTTATGGGCAGGGTTTAAATTTACAACGCAAAGGCTTTCGCCGTATCATTATTGAGAAACCCTTTGGACATGACCTTCAATCGGCTTTAGATTTAAACAAAGAGTTGCTCGATTTTTTCGACGACGACCAAATATATCGAATAGATCACTACCTGGGCAAAGAAACAGTGCAAAACTTAATGGTAACCCGATTTGCAAATGGAATTTACGAACCTCTTTGGAATAGGAATTATATTCAACACGTAGAAGTTTCGGCTGCAGAGAGTATTGGTGTGGAAGGGCGCGGTGGATACTATGAAGAAGCAGGAGCCTTGCGCGACATGGTGCAAAATCATCTGATGCAATTGGTAGCGCTGATAGCAATGGAGCCTCCCACTAAAATTAATGCTGAAGCCATTAAGTATGAAAAGATGAAAGTATTTCAGGCATTACATCCACTTTCGGAAAGCGATTTGAAACAAAATGTTATCAGAGGCCAATACTCAGCTTCAAAAATAAGAGGCGAAGCTGTGGCGGGATATAGAGAAGAAAAGAATGTTGACAAAAAGTCGCGTACAGAAACATTCTTTGCTATGAAATTCTTTATCGACAATTGGCGATGGGCAGGTGTTCCATTTTATATACGCACAGGTAAAAGATTGCCAACGAGGGTGACAGAGATTGTTATTCATTTTAAACCCTCGCCTCAACAATTGTTTTGCGACAATGATAACGACAATCAACTCATTCTCAGAATACAGCCCGATGAGGGGATTTTGCTTAAAACAGGTATGAAAATGCCGGGCAGTGGCTATGATGTGAAAACAGTAAACATGGATTTTCATTACACCGACCTCGACGACCATTATATACCTGAAGCATACGAACGCTTGATACTCGATTGTATGATAGGCGATAGCACTCTATTTATGGATGGACCTGCATCAGAAGAAACATGGAAATTTGTTCAACCCATTCTCAGTTACTGGGAAAATGATGACAATGCCCCACTCTATGGATATCCCTCAGGAACCTGGGGTCCAGAAAAGACAGACAGTCTTATTGAAGGCGAGAACCAGCAATGGCGCTACCCTTGCAAGAACTTGTCAGACGATGGTATTTATTGCGAATTATAATTTATATTTTATTGATATGAAAACAAAAATATTTGACAACTTAAATGATTTGAACGAGGATTTTACCTTGTGGCTAAAAGAACTTTTGGCAAAAAAAGAAACACTTTCAATAGCACTTTCTGGAGGCAACACTCCAAAATCGCTGTTTAAGTATTGGGCTACCCATCATGCAGAAGATATTGATTGGGCTAAGATTAAATTCTTTTGGAGCGACGAGCGTTGTGTATGGCCTACAGATGACGACAGTAATTACAAAGCGGCCAAAGACAATTTGTTTGACCATGTTCCTGTTCCCAGTGAGAATATCTTCAGAATTAGAGGTGAGAATGATCCTTACAAAGAAGCAAGAACCTACCAAGATGTGATGCAAACTGAGTTGGAAACCATAAATGGTATTCCTCAATTTGATGTTATCATGTTGGGTATGGGCGAAGACGGGCACACTGCATCTATATTTCCACACGAAATGAACCTGTGGGATAGTCATAATATGTGTGTAGTGGCCACACACCCCAAAACAAGACAAATGCGTATCAGTCTTTCGGGTCAAACTATTAACGCTGCCAAAAATGTTGTATTCTTGGTTACAGGGGCTCCCAAAGATAAAATAGTGAAAGCTATAATTGAAGATAACGAAAATGCACAAGAGAAATATCCAGCGGCCAAAGTACAACCCGAATCGGGCAATTTGATTTGGTATTTAGATAATTATGCAGGAAGAGAATTGACGCAAAAGAAGTAAAAGAGAGTTTAGAAACACCTTTACAAAAAGAGATATAGCCCCTATAGATATTAAATCCCAGACTCTCTTAATTGAGTGTGTGGGATTTTTTTTGTAAAAATGATTACTCATTTTTTATATATCTTAAAGACCAATATACAACAAGTAACTATTCAGCGAACAACCAAATCAACATACTAGCTGCAATTTTACACTCTTAATAATCAAAACATTTTGCTAATAATTAGTGAAATAACATCACAAATAGCTTGTGTAAACAATGTATTATTTGTATCTTTGTATCTATGAAAGAGGGTGTTACAGACATATCAGATATGCTAGATTTTCTACATGGAGAGATTAAGTCGATGAAAGAAACCATCGATTCTCAGCATGCGGAGATGTGTCGATTGAACCGTGTTAATGGTCGACTTCAAAAAGAAAATAAAGAATTACGCAAGAAGCTCTCTAAATATGAAAAACCAAAAAAGAACAGTAGCAACAGTAGTACTCCTCCTACTAAAGAGCCTATCAAGTCAGAAGTTATCAGGCGCACCAACTCCCTTCGTGAAAAATCAAACCGACCTATCGGTGGTCAACTAGGTCACGTTGGCAAAACTCGTACCAAGGTTAGCAACCCCGATGTAATAACTGATCATGTATCACATTATTGCACTAAGTGTGGAGCTGATATTTCTAACACTGAGGCAGTTTTAAAGTACACTACACAAGAGGTAGATATTCCAGTTATTAAGCCTATTATAACAGAGCATCGTCATTATTCTAAGGTGTGTAAATGTGGATGCAATAATCTTTCACATTCTCCAATAAAAAAAGGTGGCAATAGTGTTGTTTTCGGTAAAAACATTCAGGCTTTATCAGTATACCTCAATGTGGTTCAATGTGTTCCTTATGAGCGCCTTCAATCGTTGCTGGAAGCTGTATTTAATGTAAAGATGAGTCAGGGAACAATTTACAATCTTATTCAAGAGACAAATCAAAAAACGGCACCGGCACTAGAACTAATCAAACAACATATTTTTAAATCTAAAGTTGTTGGTTTTGATGAGTCTGGCTGTTATTGTAATGGACGCCTGGATTGGTCTTGGATTGCTCAAACCCCGTGCTCAACATTGGTCTTTAGGGCTAATGGAAGAGGGGGTAAAGTTTTGGAAGAGCAGTTTGGAGATAATTTGAAAAACATTACGGCCGTTACAGACAGACACTCTGCTTATTTTTCATTGCCGTTCAATAACCATCAGATCTGTATGGCTCATATACTTAGAGAAATACAATATCTTAATGAATTAGACTCTAGTCAAAGTTGGTCCAAAGAACTAGGAGCTCTTATTCGAGGAGCAATTCATGAGCGAAAAGAGAATCCAACACTTATTATCAATACTAAAACTTGGCTAGGACGATTGGACAAATTACTAAAGCAAAATTTAGAAAACCTGAAAGTAGAATTTGGACGTTTAAAAAAAGGACTTATGAAATACAGGGATTATGTGTTTAACTTTCTGGAAAATCCTGCAATCCCTCCAGATAATAATGCCTCGGAAAGAGGAATTAGAAAACTAAAAATCAAACAAAAGATTAGTGGTGTATTCAGATCAGATTTAGGTGCTGATGCATTTATGTCAGACACTGCTTGGAAAAATAATCAATCTCCATTTAATGCCATTTTAGCACTGTTGGAGTGCTAGAGGTATACTTGCGTGTGATTCGCTGAATAGTTACTACAACAACTATAAACCTTTCTCCCTACCATTTGTTTATCCACTAAACAAACACCTAACACAAATTACATGCTTCTAAGAAGACTTATCACACTCGTCCTTTTCACTACTGTTTTTTTATCGACGTTTGCACAAATATCCAATGCTGTGATATCGGGCGTAGTACGTCACGAGCAATCAAAAGAGCTACTATCCTATGTAAATATAGTGGTTACAGATAGTGACGATGCGTTCCTGACAGGAACAATCACCAACGAAAAAGGCAGCTTCACCATTGAGGGGCTCAGTACAGGCGATTATTCATTGAAGGTCTCATTCATGGGATTTGCTGAGCAAAGCATTCCTTTTCATGTGGGTAGATTGAATAATTTTCTGAATTTAGGAACCATATCTTTGGTAGAATCTGCCACACAACTCGATGAACTTACCGTGACAGCTACAAGAATGGAAGTTGCATCGGCAATGGATAAAAAGACGTTTGCAATAGAAGATAATATTAGCCAACAAGGAGGATCAGTTTTGCAGGTTATGCAAAATCTACCCGGTGTTACCATCGATAGAGATGGTAAGATATTTCTTCGTGGTAGCGATAAAGTAACCATTCTGATAGATGGAAAGCAGACTGCTATAACGGGTATGGGGTCTCAATCGGGACTCGATAACATACCCGCTTCGGCAATTGGAACAGTTGAGATTATAAACAACCCATCGGCAAAATATGATGCAAGCGGAATGGCTGGTATTATTAATATTGTATTCAAAAAAGATCAAGAGTTTGGGTGGAATGGCAAGGCCGGTATCACTCTTGGAGTAGGGGCATTGGCAGAGAAAGAACCCAATTTGGCTGGCATTCGCAAACAATATAGCTATACTCCAAAAGTGAATCCTTCGCTTTCAGCCAATTATAAACAGGAGAAAACAAACTTCTTTGTTCAAGCCGATATGCTCTATCACCATCAGATGATGAAGAACGAATTTACACTGCGCACATACGAAAATGGTGATGTAGTGAATCAGCAATTTCTGGAAAACAGAAAACAACCTATATACAATATTAAAGCAGGAGTTGATTACAACCCAAATAAAAGAAATACTTTCACCTTTTCGGCCTTATTCAATTACAGAGAATATACCGATCTTGGTGATATACCTTACAATGACTTGGATGGAAACAGATTGCGACTCTGGCAATATTACGAAAACGAGGTAAACCAGACGTTGTTTGCAACCGTTACACACAAACACTCGTTCAATCAGCCAGGTCATAGCCTCACATCGTCTTTCAACTATTCGTTCAGACGCAAAGATGAAATATTCAACTTCACCAATCAACTCTACAACCCTGCCAAAACAGGAACAGATACTACAGGATTGGTAGCTGATGAGCATATTTTTGACCTTACTGTAGATTATTCAAAACCATTGAAAACGGGCAGACTTGAAGTAGGAACAAAACAACGAGCAAGGAATTTTCCTAATGATATTTACTTTAAACCAGGCACTAATTCAATACTCGACCCTGGTCTATCGGGCAGTGCAGAGTACAGAGAGTGGCTTTCGGCAGTATATGGAACATATATTTACGAGCACAAAAAGTTTGAACTTGAAGCTGGTCTTAGAGTAGAATATGCTAATGTGGACTATTTGGTAGATCCCAATCATACCGTTTACGAAAGCACAGGTTTTGATTACATAGACCCCTTTCCCAGTGTGAGAGCTACTTGGTTGATGAACGGTAACAGCAGAATGTCGATCTTTTACAATAGACGGGTAGATAGACCCGAAGAGAAGCAACTAAGAACCTTCCCTTCTTATGCAAGTCCCGAAATTCTTGCAATGGGTAATCCTAATCTTCAACCACAATTTACACAATCGGTAGAGTTGGGTTTTAGACAATCGTGGAATGGGGGTTATCTCTACACAGCAGCTTATCACAGGATGTCTACCGACATTCTAACTAAGATTATTACCGAAGTGAATGGGTCGAATCTTCTTGCCGAAGTGGATCAGAATGCCGACAAAGGGCAAAACACGGGGATTGAAATCGTGCTGAATCAACAATTAGGAAGTAAAATAAGGCTTAATGCGAATGGGAATGTTTACAGAAACAGCATTGGGGCATTTAGCATTGTAAATGCCTATCCCAATAATGTTTCATTTAGTGCAGAGAAGCAATCTATTGTAGCCGGTAATGCAAAGCTCAATATAATTGCTAAAGTCCTGAAAGATACCGAATTTCAAATAACAGGCATCTACCTTGCACCAGATATAATTCCACAGGGAAAGATTCTTGCCCGATATTCTATCGATGCAGGTTTGACTAAAACAATTCAGAATGGCAAGGGGGAAATATTTATCAATGCATCCGATATTCTGAACACACTTGTAATGCGCTATGAGATTGAGGGAGAAACCTTTAATTTAGTTTCTGATGACTATTACGAAACGCAGGTCATTCGTGTGGGATATCAATATAGATTTTAAAGGAGAGGGTGTGTGTGATTTAAATTTTTTGCATTCGGAAAATGTTTATTATGGTGTATCTTTTCAGCTCAACAAACTAAATTTATTCTCACTTTTCAATCATTTTACATTTATATTTGTATATTTGTATCTATTAGCACACTAAATAAATCTATCCAATATGCAGAAATACTTTTACACCGATGGAACTAATAATTTTGGTCCATTTACCTTTGAAGAACTAAGATTGAAAAACATTACACGACAAACACTCGTTTGGTTTCAAGGAATGAGCACGTGGGAACCTGCAGGTAATGTGGTTGAGCTGAACGATTTGTTTAAACTTGTTCCACCTTCCAGAGAAAGTTCCAATATGAACTATCCGGCATCTACCATCATCCAACCACCTCCAAGGATGAATAGTAATGTTAGTTACGAAGAAAATAGTAGATTCCAAGTTCCCCCTAAAACATGGTTGGTAGAATCCATTTTAGCCACTTTATTTTGTTGTTTGCCATTAGGAATTGTGGGAATAGTAAATGCTACAGGTGTAGAGTCTAAATTTCATGCAGGCGATATAGATGGAGCTATCAAAGCTTCTGAAAATGCTAAAAGATGGACACTTATTAGTTTAGGAATAGGCATTGTATCTGGAGTGATAGCTTTTGCATTTGGCTTTTTGGGTGAATTATTGGGATAACAATTTGAATAAATTCTATTGATTGATTCCTCATTTATTGTTGTTGCTGTTGTATAGACGCAATGATTTACCTTCGTTGAGACGAAAGCTTCTACTTTACAAATCAACTATTGAATATTGTAACGGTTGCTGTAATTAAATGTTTCAAAACATTTTGCACGCTTGCAAAATGCCACCAACTGTTTAAACTTGCATTCACGACGGGGAAAATGTTTGAAAACATAATATCTTCGTTTTCATGCCCTATTTTGCTCCATTCTTGTTTTTAAAAATCCAACTTTCGACCTAAAACTCCATTTAGATCAATTGTTTTTTCAAACTTAGAGTGCTTTTTGTTTTTCAACGGCATTTTTCTCCCATTATTGTTCAATAAAGTATCCTTTTAGCGATTTGAAACATTTCCACAGCGGGATTGTAACTATTCAGCGAATCACACGCAAGTATACCTCTAGCACTCCAACAGTGCTAAAATGGCATTAAATGGAGATTGATTATTTTTCCAAGCAGTGTCTG
>SMER01000190.1_pt1 | contig 19989 bp, 17 predicted proteins | sample 2456411 | NCBI WGS metagenome assembly SMER01 (sample SAMN10132597, study PRJNA489261) | soil metagenome | isolation source: day1 antibiotic-silt loam soil ammended with raw manure from dairy cow... | place: USA | collected 2015-05-01 | reverse complement strand
AAATTACCATAAAAAAAGACCCACATATTACTGCAAGTCTATTTATGAAATGTGGGCGTTGACGGATTCGAACCGCCGACCCTCTGCTTGTAAGGCAGATGCTCTGAACCAGCTGAGCTAAACGCCCGAAATGTTTTTGCTTCTTAATTGTCCCTCTCTTGGGACAGTTTCTTTTCAAAAGCGATGCAAAGATAGATTCTTTTTCATTACATCCAAAATAAATCGAACATTTTTACCAATTAATTTTTACTTTCCCTTTAAAATTGATATTTTTGTATCTTTAATTGGTTAATAGATAATCGAATCAGTAAAAAGCACTGTTTTTTGAATATATAGCAAGTAAATAGGCGAAACAAAGTTTTTAAGTTTTTTCGATAGAAACATACTTTGTGATACTACAAAGAACAAGTAAAGAATATGAATGCAATAGAATAGGGTTCTTATTGCAAATATTTAAATTAATTAGAATAACACAGAAGAGTCAAAAATAAATAGAGAATAACAATGAAAGCGATTTTATTGCTATTTAAAAATAAACAAACGACACCCCTTTTTAAATGAACACAATCGAACTGTTAGCAATATCCCCAATTGATGGTAGATATAATAAACAAACTGAGCTTTTAGGCAACTATTTTTCGGAGTATGCACTCATGAAGTATAGAACGCATGTAGAGATAGAGTATTTTATTTCGCTGTGCGAAATTCCTCTTCCTCAGTTACAGGATTTTCCGAAAGATAAAATTGAGTCGCTAAGGAAAGTAGTTGTCGACTTTAACATTGAAGATGGCAAAGAGATAAAAGAGATAGAAGCAGTAACCAACCACGATGTAAAAGCTATAGAGTATTTTGTTAAGCATAAGTTTGACAAACTTATGCTTGAGCAATACAAAGAGTTTATCCATTTTGGACTCACATCGCAAGATATAAACAACACTGCATTTCCGATGATGTGGAAAAAAGCATTGCAAGAGGTTTATATACCACAGTTAGAGTCGCTATGCAACAAACTAGCCGAGCTTTCAACTGAATGGAACGATGTATCTATGCTAGCTCGCACACATGGCCAACCCGCCTCTCCTACCCGATTGGGCAAAGAGATAAAGGTGTTTGAGTATAGATTGCGCACACAAATTGAATCTTTGAAGGCAATTCCTCATACTGCTAAGTTTGGAGGAGCTACTGGTAACTTTAACGCGCACCAAGTAGCTTATCCACAAATAGACTGGAAAGAGTTTGCCGAATCATTTTTGACCAATAAACTCCACTTAATCCGCGAGCAGTATACCACACAGATATCAAACTACGACCAACTGGCTGCTTCGTTTGATGCTATGAAGAGAATCCACACTATACTTATAGATATGACACGCGATTTATGGCAATACATATCTATGGATTACTTTAAGCAAAGAATTAAAGAAGGAGAAGTTGGTTCGTCGGCTATGCCACACAAGGTGAACCCAATTGACTTTGAAAACGCAGAGGGCAATTTGGGTATAGCCAATGCACTACTCGAGCATCTGTCGACAAAACTGCCTATATCTCGCTTGCAAAGAGACTTGACAGACTCTACAGTAACACGAAATATTGGAGTGCCAATGGCACATGGATTAATTGCAATAAAAAGTACAACAAAAGGGCTTAATAAATTGTTATTAAACAGAGAGAAGATAAGCAGCGATTTGGATAACAATTGGGCCGTTGTGGCCGAAGCAATTCAAACAATCTTGAGAAGAGAGGGATATCCTGAACCTTATGAAGCTCTGAAAGCACTAACAAGAAAGAATGAACAGATTACAGAGAAGAGTATAACAGAATTTGTAAATCAATTAGCGGTGAGCGATGATGTGAAATTGGAGTTAAATTCAATTAACCCTCATAACTACACTGGAATATAAAAACCATAAAGGTATATCCGTAAAACTCTACTATAATAAAAAAAAGCCGTGAGGCTAATTCTATTAAACATCCAAAAATTAATAAGGAAAGAAAATGAAAACCAACAACGAAGAAAAGCACAACAACGATGATGATGCTTCTAAAGAAAATTTTGATTCTTCGAACAGCAACGATCAAGAGACAAACGAACAAAGACGTCGCCGTAGACCACGTGTAGGCGACAAGGCATATGTTGCCGACCCTAATAACAGACACTCTGGTCCAACCAGATCTGTCTCAACAAGCAGATTTTCATCACCCGACAGAAACAGAAGTAGTGATAGGCATCCTTCGTCAGACCGCTACTCATCTGACAGAACCAACAGAGGTCCTGTTTCTGAAAGAAGTGATAGGTACTCGTCATCATCAGACAGAAATGATAGATACCCATCTCAAGACAGAGATAATAGATATCCTTCATCGGATAGGGGTAATAGATTCCCCTCATCAGATAGAGGTAGATTTCCTTCGTCAGATAGAGGTGGCAGAGATGATAGAGGCAATAGACACCCATCTGATAGAGGTGGTGTAAGTGGTGGTGGCCGCAACCCACAAGGAGGTTATCAACCAAGAGAAAGAAGTAGCTTTAACCAAAGCAGGGGTCCAAAAAGAGTAATTCCATTAACAAAGAAAACACCTTTTAAACAGATTAAGTATAAAGAAAACGCAGATCCAAATGCACCAATACGCTTAAACAAATACTTGGCAAATGCTGGTGTATGCTCGCGACGCGAGGCCGACGACTTTATTCAAGCAGGCGTAGTGAAAGTAAATGGAACTGTGATTACTGAATTGGGAACAAAGATTGTTCGTTCGGATAGTGTTACATTTAAAGACAATCCTATTGACTTAGAGAGCAAGGTATATGTTTTGCTAAACAAACCAAAGGGTTTTGTTACAACTACCGATGACCCTGAAAACAGAAAAACTGTAATGGACTTGGTAAAGAGTGCTTGTGACGAAAGAATATATCCTGTAGGACGCTTAGATAGAGGCACAACAGGTGTATTATTGCTTACAAACGATGGCGATTTGGCTTCTAAACTTACTCATCCACGATACGAGAAAAGAAAAGTATACCAAGTGTGGACAGATAAACCTGTAACTGCAGAGCATATGCAAGCTATTGCAGATGGTTTTGAGTTGGAAGATGGCGAAATTCTTGTAGATGCTATAAGCTATGTTACCGAAGACGACTTAACCCAAATTGGTGTTGAAATTCACTCGGGTAGAAATAGAATTGTAAGACGTATATTCGAGCATTTCGACTACAGAGTTCTAAAACTAGACCGTGTGTATTTTGCTGGACTAACAAAGAAAAACCTCTCGAGAGGACGCTGGCGCTATCTTACAGAGAAAGAGGTAAACATGCTTCGCATGGGTGCTTTTGACTAAAATAATAGCCACAATTAAGAATAAAATATTAACAATATATAGAAACATAAGTCTCTCTTTAAAGTGTGAGATTTAGAAGGTATGAAACAAATTAAAAGAACTAAGATTTCGGAAGCATTACAGCTTGAAAACTTCGGAGAAGAAGTAAATGTAAAAGGATGGGTTCGCACCCGTAGAGGAAACAAAAATGTAAGCTTCGTAGCTTTAAATGATGGCTCGACTATTAAAAACCTGCAAATTGTTTTTGATGTTACTAAATTTGGCGATGAACTACTAAAACCAATTACCACTGGTGCATCTATCAATGTAAACGGAATATTGGTAGAGTCGCAAGGTAAAGGACAAACTGTAGAAATACAAGCAACAGAACTAGAAATATACGGCACGGCCGACCCATTGACCTATCCACTTCAGAAAAAAGGACACACAATGGAGTTTTTGCGCGAGATTGCACACCTACGTCCTCGCACCAATACTTTTAGCGCTGTTTACAGAATGCGCCATCATATGTCATACGCTATTCATAAGTATTACAATGATCGTGGGTTCTTCTATTTCCACACTCCCATCATCACAGGGTCTGATGCAGAAGGTGCAGGGTCTATGTTTGAAGTTACTACACTCAACTTAAACAATGTTCCGAAAACAGAAGAGGGAAATATCGATTTTTCAAAAGATTTCTTTAGCCGTCAAACAAATCTTACAGTATCGGGCCAGTTAGAAGGAGAGATGGGTGCTATGGCACTTGGTTCTATATATACGTTTGGGCCTACTTTTAGAGCAGAGAACTCTAACACACCTCGCCATTTGGCAGAGTTTTGGATGATTGAGCCAGAGATGGCTTTTGCCGACAATAACGACAATATGGATTTGGCAGAAGACTTTCTTAAATATTTGGTGCAATATGCGCTTGATAACTGTAAAGACGACCTTGAGTTTTTTAACAGTATGATTGACAAAAACCTATTGGAAAGACTTCATTTTGTAGTTGACAACGATTTTATTAGATTGTCGTACACCGAAGGGGTGAAAATATTGGAAGAGAGTGGTCAGAAATTTGAATATCCTGTATATTGGGGTGCAGACCTATCATCAGAGCACGAACGCTATTTGGTAGAGAAACATTTCAAATGTCCTGTTATATTATATGATTATCCAGCAGAAATCAAAGCGTTTTACATGAAGCAAAACGAAGATAACAAGACTGTAAGAGCAATGGATGTGCTATTCCCAAGAATTGGTGAAATTATTGGCGGTTCGGAACGTGAGTCTGATTACGACAAACTATTGAAACGTGTGCATGATTTTGGCATAAACGAAGAGTCAATATGGTGGTATCTTGAGTCTCGCAAATATGGAACAGCACCCCACGCAGGTTTTGGATTAGGTTTTGAGCGATTGATGTTGTTCGTAACAGGCATGACAAACATTCGCGACGTAATACCTTTCCCAAGAACTCCTCACAACGCTGAGTTTTAAAAAACGATATTGCGTGTAAACGAATATCAAATGAAAAGACTGTCGAGAAAATAAGACAGAACAAAACAGAAAGAAATAGCAGCTTGTGCAACAATACTTTACATTGCGCACAATGTTGTTTCACAAACAATTAAGACAAACAATTAAATGAATAACATACGCAATTTTTGTATTATTGCTCACATTGACCATGGGAAAAGTACTTTGGCCGACAGGTTACTGGAGTTTACCGGAACCGTTGAAGGCAAAGCCATGAAATCTCAGGTTTTAGATAGCATGGACTTGGAGCAGGAACGCGGAATTACAATTAAAAGTCATGCTATACAAATGGACTATAAGCACAAAGGAGAATTGTATAGCCTCAATTTAATTGATACCCCCGGACACGTTGACTTCTCTTACGAGGTGTCGCGTTCTATTGCTGCCTGCGAAGCTGCACTTCTCATAGTGGATGCTGCACAAGGCATTCAGGCCCAAACAATATCTAATGTATACATGGCATTGGAAAACGATTTGGAGATAATTCCTATCGTCAACAAAATAGACCTCGACAGCGCTATGCCCGAAGAGGTGGAAGATCAGATTATAGATTTATTGGGTTGCGACCGTTCAGAGATAATCCGTGCAAGCGGTAAAACTGGACAAGGAATGCAGGAAATTATTGATGCCATAATCGATAGAGTACCTATGCCTACAGGCGACCCTGATGCTCCGCTTCAGGCTCTAATTTTCGACTCTGTGTTTAACTCCTTTAGAGGAATTATTGCCTATTTTAAAATAGTAAATGGTAGTATCAAGAAAGGCGACTTAGTAAAATTTGTTGCTACCGGCAAAGAGTACAATGCCGATGAGATTGGTATTCTCAAACTTACTCCACAAATCCGTCAGGAAGTTACCTGCGGAAATGTTGGATACATTATTTCGGGTATTAAAACATCTAAAGAGGTAAAAGTGGGTGACACTATTACGCATGTAAAGAATCCTTGCGCAGAAGCCATTGATGGTTTCGAAGATGTGAAGCCAATGGTTTTTGCTGGAGTTTATCCTATAGATACTGAGGACTTTGAAGATTTACGCTCGTCGCTCGAGAAGCTACAATTGAATGATGCTTCGCTCACATTTCAACCCGAATCGTCGGTTGCACTAGGTTTTGGGTTCCGTTGCGGTTTTCTTGGTCTTCTCCACATGGAAATTATTCAAGAAAGATTGGAGCGTGAGTTCAATATGGATGTGATAACTACTGTGCCCAACGTATCGTATAAAGTGTACGATAAAAAAGGTAACATGACAGAAGTTCACAACCCTGCTGGCCTCCCCGATGTGATGCTTATTGATAAAATTGAAGAGCCTTATATACGCTCTACAGTTATTACAAGCACAACATACATTGGTGGTATTATGACACTTTGCTTGGGCAAACGTGGCGAACTAATAAAGCAAGAGTACATATCTGGCGATCGTGTAGAAATTACTTACGATATACCATTGGGTGAGATAGTAATTGACTTTTACGATAAGCTTAAGAGTATATCTAAAGGTTATGCATCGTTTGATTATGTAATGTACGACTATCGCGCATCGAAATTGGTGAAACTTGATATTCTCCTTAACGGAGAGCCTGTTGATGCTCTTTCAACACTTACTCACTTCGAAAATGCTGAGTCGTTTGGACGTCGTATGTGTGAGAAACTGAGAGAACTCATTCCTCGTCAGCAATTCGATATTGCCATACAAGCAGCTATTGGAGCAAAAATTATTGCCCGCGAAACTGTGAAAGCACTCCGTAAGGATGTTACAGCAAAATGTTATGGTGGTGATATATCGCGTAAGCGTAAATTGCTTGAGAAACAGAAAAAAGGTAAGAAACGAATGAAACAAGTGGGTAACGTAGAGGTTCCTCAAACAGCGTTTTTGGCGGTGTTGAAGTTGGATTAAAACCACACTCATTAAATTAATATATAAAAAACCACGAATGAATTCTATTTCATTCGTGGTTTTTTTGTTTTGCAATGCTCATAAGGCATTGTACGGGCGTATTGCATACGCCCAAACATTGTGTCGCATGCAAAACTATTTTATCTAATATTCTATGAAGATATGGCATTGCTTTATTAAAACATTTCTACTACGGTGGAAATTGAGAAAACAGATGAAACTCTCATCTACTGCGGTGGATTTGTTGCAACACTCATAAAAAACCAAATTCTCCATGATTTATTGGTCAATTATGGCACTATATTCTCTTTTATGCAAAATTGGTGACCATTTATTGAATAAAAAACGAATTCTCCCTATAAAATAGTTTGCTCATCTCTTGTTTTTATAAACCTAAGATGCGGTTTCTTTATTTATGCCCTAAATTTTTAATATTCTGAGTGAAAAGTATCATTTTAGTATTTTCAAACATTTCTACCATGGTAGATGCAAGTTCCATGAGATGAAAGTCAAATCCTACGCGGTGGATTTTACTTCCGCCTCTTTTACAGAGCAATTGCTTGTAGAATGTAATATATAAGGGTCTATTTATAACAAAACAACTATTCAATAAAGACTATAAAACAGCAATAATGGAAATCTTAGTTTTTTGCGTTCTATTTCATTGGAGATGTACGAAATTTTCATACCTTTAGCCTGTATAAACATAAAATCTACATTATGATACGCAGCACAATATTAATAACCATTCTTTCTGCTTTTTCTATGCTGTCATTTGCACAACATGATCCTGCAAATAAATTGATGCAAGAATATCGCTACAAAGAGGCTATAGAATGGCTTGATGACCAACCAGAGACTATCGACAACTTATTGCTAAAAGCAGAATGTTATGAGAAATTATACGATTATCATGCTGCAATACCAGTTTACGAAAAAGTATTGGCCCAAGATACTACTCAGTTATCAGCAATCATCGCATTAGCAGAATCTAACTATCAGGCGGGCGAAGGGGATAAATCATTAGCGTATTGGACAAAAGCTTCGCAACTTTCACCTGAAAACATTTATCTGAAAACAAAAAAAGCCATTGCTCACTATAGGATAAGCGATTGGAAAGGAACCATAGAAAGTAGCAAAACAATATTCGAGACAGATTCAGTACCCTTACTATTGCGAATGGTTGGAGATGCAAACCTACAATTACTTCGATTGGATACGGCACTGTTTTATTATAATAAGGCTGTAGAGAAGAATCCATCTGATCATGTTGCTACAAATAAGTTAGCCAACTTTTATTATTCGGCTCAAGTATACCCTGAAGCTATTGAAACAACAGCAGCTTATCTTGAAAACATCAATCCAAACCAAAAGAGTGTGGGCCAACTTCATGGAATGGCTCTCTACTCAAATGGTGATTACAAAGATGCAATAAAACAATTAGCACTAAACACGCAATTGGGAGATAGTACCTACTCTACCTCCTATTTTTTGGGAATGAGCTATTATGCGTCAAAACTTTACTATGAATCTATTCCATGGCTCGAAAAAGCTTACCTGATAAATGCAGACGATGTGAATCTACTCTACTACTACGGAACTGCACTATCTCGCACTTACAATAGAAGGCGAGGAATAGAAATACTACAAGAGGGTGTGGATATGATTGAGAAACAAGAGGAAATGCTATACGATTTCGACATTTCGTTTGCCCATGCTTATCAAGCAAATGACAATTACCAAAAAGCCATCCAATATTATAAGTCGGCAATAAAGCGACAACCTGACAAATCGATACTACTTTACAACATAGCGCACATTTACGACATTACTAAGAACTACAAACAAGCTATTGATTATTATGAGCGTTTCTTGAAAACAAAGCCGAAGGATTTGGATATTAGTAAACCTGTTGGGCTTACTGAAAAAAACAGTGTGCAAAAGATAGAGTTTTATTATTATATGACATCTACACGAATTTCTGAACTAAAAGAAGAGTTGTTTTTTAAGGAAGGTAGTTAGAAGTTAATGATTACTAAGTACAAAGTGGTCTGTTGGTTTAGTTTGCCCAACCTTTGTGCTGCAGTATAAAAAGCAAAAGGACAGGCCTGCCCCATGAAATCATATTTCATTTTGTTGGGGTAGCTACCTGTCCTTACAATCCTGGAAATCATTGTCATTCCTAACGCATGTGAGGAATCTATCAAACATATCTGCAATCTTTAAACAGATACTTCGCTACGTTCAGTATGACAAAGGATATTGATTACTAGCAAACTACAGCATTTGCAACACACTGCACAGCCAAAAAGCTTGCAACTTTAAATTTTCGACTCTTATCTTTCAACTTAAAAATCAGTCTCCAAATATGTTATCCGATCTCATCAACAAATCAACATATTGCGCTCTCTTATATACCATCGATTCTGGTGCTATATTCTTTTGAGCCATTTTTCCTCTAAATTCTTCGATGGAGTTGAATTCTTTTTCTTCCATCCAATCGGATAGTTGTTTTTTTGCAACACCAATTTGCTCCAAACCATTCTTATAAAAAGAACTTACCATCTGAACACATTTAGCACCCGAAAGAATATGTTTTACTATATCCTCGCCATCAAAAATACCGCGACTACTACACACATCCCCATCAATCTCTCCAAAAAGCATACCTGCATAACGCATTGTTTTACGGTATTCTCCTTTTTTGCTTAGATTGAAATTGCGTTTGTGTTTAAGTGTATTGATATTGATATCGGGTTGGTAGTAAGCATTAAACAACACAAAGCCATCAACACCCACTGCATCCATTTTCTTTATCAAGGTCAACACATTAGTGTATTCTGAGCTGAGTTTCACACTCACAGGAAGTGATAACTTCTCCTTGATTTTTTTGACAATACTAATTTGATAATCTTCTATCTCTTTCGACTCGATCTCAAAATCGGTAGGAGTTTGATACAGATTTAATTCTAGTCCATCAACACCTGATTGTGCTAATTGCGTAGCATATTCAAGCCACGAATCCTCATTAACAGCATTAAGGCTTGCAATGAGAGGTACCGACAAACGTTCTTTCGCTTTTCGCAGTTTAACCAAATGTTTTGCTGTATCAGAAAACTCAATATTGGGGTGATTTGTAATCATTTCTGCGTGAACGTTATCATACTCTGTCAGTTTTTCTTGCAATTGCAATCTTTCCAACTGAACTTGTTCTTCAAATAAGGATTTGAAAACAATAGCTCCTACTCCATTATCCTCAGCTTTTAGTAAATCGTCAATATCGTGTGACATATTGCATGCCCCCAATATTAAAGGATTATCTAGCTCAATACCCATGTAAGTTGTCTTCAAATTTTTCATTATATTATTTATTTAAAATGGTTTGTATTCTTAATTAGACGCAATGCATAGCGTCTCTACATCATAATTTATTATAACTCGCCAATCATATTGCCCGGCACTACCCATTGGTCGAACTCTTCTGCGGTGAGCAAGCCCAATTCAAGGGCGGCTTCTTTTAATGTTGTATTCTCGGCATAAGCCTTTTTGGCTATTTGGGCCGATTTTTCATATCCTATATGTGTGTTGAGTGCAGTAACCAACATCAATGAGTTGTTCAAGTTCTCTTCAATCTGTGACATATTAGCTTCAATTCCAACAGCACATCTATCGTTAAACGAGTTACAAGCATCGCCCAACAAAGTGGCCGATTGTAAAAACGCATTTATCATAACAGGTTTAAATACATTCAACTCAAAATTGCCCATCGACCCTGACACTGTAATAGTTGTATCGTTGCCCATAACTTGTGCGCACACCATTGTTAGAGCTTCCACTTGCGTGGGATTTACTTTGCCTGGCATGATAGACGAGCCTGGCTCATTGGATGGAATAGTAATTTCTGCAATTCCCGAACGAGGTCCCGAAGCCAGCCATCTAACATCGTTGGCAATCTTCATAAGACTAACAGCCAATTGCTTCAATGCACCATGAGTTCCCACTATAGCATCATTAGCAGCCAGCGCTTCAAACTTATTTTGTGCTGTTACAAATGGTAGACCAGTTAAGTTAGCAATATTTTTCGCAACCTCTTCGGAATATCCTTTCGGAGTGTTCAATCCAGTTCCTACAGCACTTCCACCCATAGCCAATTCAGATAAATGTGGTAGTGTATTTTTGAGCGCCTTCACACCATGTTCCAATTGAGCTACATAGCCGGAAAACTCTTGACCTAGCGACAAAGGCGTTGCATCCATCAAATGGGTGCGACCTATTTTTATTACCTCTTTAAAATCATCAGCCTTCTTAGCCAACGTATCTTTCAATCGTTCTACAGCAGGAATGGTGTTTTCCACCAATTTCTTATAGGCTGCAATATGCATAGCTGTGGGGAAAGTATCATTGGACGATTGCGACATATTCACATCATCGTTGGGGTGAATCAATAGATTGCCCTCTCCCAATTTATTGCCTTGCAATACGTGTGCTTTGTGAGCAATTACCTCATTACAATTCATATTCGTTTGAGTACCAGAGCCTGTTTGCCATATTACCAAAGGAAACTGATCGTCTAGTTTTCCTCTCAGAATTTCATTGCATGCTTTACCAATTAAATCTGCCTTCTCGTTGCTCAGCAAGCCAAGTTTGTTATTGGTAATTGCTGCTGCTTTTTTCAAGTAAGCAAATCCATAAACTATTTCAATAGGCATAGAAGCCTCAGGACCTATCGGAAAATTTTGCAATGAGCGCTGTGTTTGGGCTCCCCAATACTTATCATTGGCTACTTTCACTTCGCCCAATGTGTCTTTTTCTATTCTGTAGTTCATATATATTTTTATTTGGTGGAATGTTTCTTATTTCTAATTTTATCCTTTTCTGTGAGATGAAAATAATATTAATAATTGCTCCATTACACTGTTATGCACAAATTAATGGAGGACTCTTTCTAATTAACGGAAAAGAGGGGTGGATTGTTTCTTATGAAGAAGGAAATGATTTCGGTTGGAGGAGTATTGCGATATACTATTCCAATAAATAATAGTGCCCAAATAGTCTTGTCATTCCGTCACGAAGTGAGGAATCTGTCAAACTATTGTGAAATGAAGAAATAGCACGCTGATGAAGCTGATAATCACAGATAAATTACAATCGCACTACTGAAGGCCATTACATGGAAAAGAAAGAAACGGACTGCTAATCCGCTCGCGCGCTTTTGTAAAGCGTGTGTCGCTTTAGCGAAATTTCTTATTTAACACTTTTTGCTTCACAACACACCGATTGCAAAATCGGCGCGAGCAAATCAAAACCTCTTCCCAATAGAAATGCCTAGACGAGGATAAAACGGTGTTTTAGGATTGTATTTGTCTGACTCGCTTTCTGTGTAAACAAAGCTATTCCCCAAACCCAGAAAGAGTTCTGTACTCCAATTCCGTGTTGTTACAAATTTAACCCCCAATGCTAAAGCTAAACCAGCTGAAAATTTAGGTTCACGAACTTTCTCTATTTTACGATCAGCCCAATTATTGCCAGCTATTGTATTATAAGAGTAATTATCTCGTGTGCCCACTGCAAAGCTGCCTTCTAAAAACATTCCCTTTCCAGGCTGCTTCATGGTTTGAAAGTTATTCCCAAAAAACCACCTCGCAAAAGGTGTAACCCTGAAACTAAATTCATCCAAATCATCGGTGTTGAATCCAAAGCCCATAGCGCTTCCTACACTCAAACTTTGTGTAAGAATATACTCATAAGACACTTCGGGAAAAGCTGCAATTACAGCACTACCAAAATTAAATTTCAGCTCATGACGGGGTGTCAACTCAGTGTTTTGTTGTGCTTTTATACAATAAGAACTTGTAAGTATAAATAGAGAAATGATAAATGTGATTCTTTTCATTCTGTAAAGGATTTAAAAAACTTTCAAAATCGCTTCCCAATAGAAATCCCTATACGTGCATAGAGTGACTCATTGGCATAACTCTTATGTTTTTCGAGAGATATTTTCCACCTATTGCCAAACCTAAACCTGTAGTAAACATAGTATCTGTTGTTTTACTTTTACTGCTATTACTATTTGCATTATACTTATCAATATATCTCGAGCCTACAGCTCCATTAGCTTCTAAGAAAAAACCAGTTGCTGGTTTAGCGTCAGAACTAAAAAACCACCTCCAAAAAGGCATAGCCTTAAATTTGTATCGATCGCCATTGTTCTCACCAAAGCCAAACCCTACGGCTGTACCCACGCTCATATCTTCGTTAAGAATGTATTCGTAGGACATTTCGGGGAAAGCCATAAACACACTGCTACCCAAATTAAGCTTCACTTCGTGACGATGTGTCAATTCTAAGTTCTGTTGTGCTTTTAAGCTAAACATACTGATGAAAATAAAAACTGAAAGGAGAGTAATAATCTTTTTCAGGGCGGAGTGTTGATTGTTTATAATTGATTTTTTAGTATAATTTCTCTAAAGATAGAAAAACAATTCTTTGTTTGTATAGTTGATGATTATATTAATAGAAAAATGTATTCGTTTGTGCTCGTTCAATCGTGCATTACACCGTCTCTCAAGGTTTTGCAAAGCAAATATCACTTTAGAGAAATGTATTACTTTACTTCTTTTGCTTCCCAACACACCAACGGTCACTGAACAATGTCAAAATGTTGTAAACCAACTCGAGCGGACTTAAAAAAATCATCCATAAAATTATTTGTACTATCGGGCTTTTGGCTGAATTGTCTGAAATGATATTTATCATTCATTTCTTTAACTTCAGTTTGTACTCCATCAACTAATCTATATCTTTTTATTATTTGAAAAGTTGTATCGTTTAATATTTTTCCTTCATTGATATAAGCTTTATAAGGAGCCTCGCTTGGATACCATTTTTCAAAAGCTATATTATCTTCATCAATATTAAAAGCACCCCACCAATACATCACTTTTTTATAATCGTTTTTTTTAATAAAAGATTTCATAACGTAGTTATCCATTTCTTCCATACTATTTCTTCCTCTTCCGGCAGGTACCACAATAACTCCATTTTTATAGAAAAAAGTAATATCAAAAAATTTGTTGTTAAAATGTTGATAATAATACCCGTCAATTCTTAATTTATTTCCCGTATACTCTCTCTTCTCTAAATGAAGTGGATCTGATTTCGAAATATCAAATGTTCCGCAGCAACTGAATAAACTTAAAACAATAATTGAAATAAAAATGGTTCTTTTCATGTTTGTAAAATTTATTTTGTTTGTTTAGTCTAATCGCATTCATCTTGCTAACACGCTCGCGCGCATTTTATAATACGTGTGTCACGTAGCGAACTTTTCTTTCTTAGCTGACGGAAGTTTCCAAGCTTATGCATATAATCTAATCTACATAGTCACAAATCAGAGACCTACGCCAGTGGTAGATTTTATTTCTATTTCATTAGAAAGAATATGTCCTTTAAAACGCTTAAATCCTTTGTTTTCTAAAATCACACCTTCTTTAAAAAAAATCTCATCATCTGTTTTAAAATCAAATACTAAACGATAAGTTGCCTTTTGCAACAACAAATAACTCATATCAATGAAAAATGTTTTTCTTTCATTTGGGTTAAGAAGAACTACTTCTTCAAAAAAATATGTTTCATCAACATTAATGTTCTCTGATATTACCAAGTTATAAACATCAACATCTGTATAAAAGATTTTTGTTCCATCACTTCCATTGAGAGGAGGTGGAACATAAGAGTTTCTTTTAAAAATATAATATGCCTCTTCAAGATTACTTAACTTATCAAATACATCAACTCCTTCATTCTTATGATTAACTTGATACCGTTTTTTCACTTTTGGTAATGAAAGCCGTATTGTATCTTTTAAATTACTTTGCTCATTATTTTTATTTATATAATCTTGTGAGTCTTCTTTGAGCATTTTGAATTGTTCTTCTGGCGAACCACTATAGTTTTCTAAAATAGAATACTCTTCATTAAAATCAATCTCACTTACTCTGCCAATAATAAAAAGAGAATCATTAGATTTGTTTTGGAGAATTACAGAAATTTGCAAACTATCTTCTTTAGGAAAAGAATATTTTAATTCTGCAGTTATTCGTGGTTTCTCACTATTACAGCTATGCAATAGAAGAGAAAATACGATAGATAATAAAAAGTAACAATGATTATTTTTCATAATAATAAGTGTTATGCTCTCTCATGCACTTTGCAACATTTCGACACCGCTCTATGTGAGCACGTGTGTCGCGTAGCGAACTTTCTTATTTATTACTTTTTGCTTCGCAACACACCGATTGCAAATCGGCGTGAGCGGCGATACTACTCCCCACTATAAGTTATCTTCCATTTCCTTTCATTCAATTCGTCAATAGTTAGTGCATACTTTTTCAGATACAAATTTTCTTCACGAACGGTTTTCCAAGGTGTATTTTCCGCTACTTTAGCATCAAATAAGAAAAGGTAGATCAATCCGGAATTCTCCGCATACGATTCATAGCACGATAGCCCTGAAACACTGTTAGGAAGCTTTTCTGTAGTATTCTTTTTCACTTTTAAAAATCCTGGAGATAAAGTCAAGTTATATTCTTCTATTTCATCAATATAGGTAACACTATAATAGACATCATTTCCCGAATTGTTTGTAAAATGAATAAATCGATGGCATGTATCGCTTTCTTTGACGCATGCTGTAGCAATGAACAGGAACAACAAACTAAACAAGAGGGTGTAAATGATTGTTTTTTTCATAATTATGTTGGTATTTAAATTGTCATTGTAATATTTATTTGTCGTTCGCTCGCTTTTGCAAAGCGTGTGCTGCGTAGCTAACTTTTCACTTTAATACATATTGATTACAATCGGTACGAGCAATTCAAAACCTCTTCCCAATAGAAATACCCATCCGAAGATAGATTTTAGAGTTGAAGTAATCTTTGTCATAGTTGAAGTTTCGCCCTGCACCAGTAACTAGTTCGGCAGTCCAATTGTTTTTCGAAAGATATTTCCAACCAAATGCAAAGCCCAGACCACCAGTAAACATCGACTTTTCTTTCGTATAACGATTTGAATAATCAACGTAATCATAAGAGTTAGAGTAAATATCGAGTGAACCAACTGCTCCATTGGCTTCAAGGAAAAAGCCAGTAGCAGGATGATGCATGCCCCTACTACGAAGCCCCCACCAATTGATATCGCCAAAGAACCACCTTAAAAATGGTGTAGCTTTGAAACTATAGCCATCGCTATCTTCTGTGTCAAAACCAAAACCCACGGCTGCACCCACTGTCATATCCTCGCTCAAAAGATATTCGTAAGACAGTTCGGGGAAAGCAATAAAGACACTACTACCCAAATTGAGTTTCAACTCGTGGCGGTGTGTCAACTCAAGGTCTTCTTGTGCTTTTAAGCAAAACAGACTAGTGAGCATAAAAACAGAAAGAACAATTGTAAGTTTTGTCATACGAAAGTGTTGTTTTGTTGTACTTTATTTAATTTCGCAATAAAACAGTATTGTATATAATAATAAGACGGTAAAAATAGTAATTAGTTGCATCCGCACAACTAAAATAATTAAATATATTTTCACTCTGTTCGCATACTTTTGCACAACGCACCGCAAAGCTAATCTGCTCTTTGTTTATGGATTGATAGGTGTTACTCTTTATATTATTATAAAGAGTACTATTTGTTGAATAAACATCAGTTAACAGCCCATATATTCTAAAAATTGTGTAGTTTTGTCAATATAAAAAACCTGATGTATCAATTTAAAACCTTAATAAACATGCGTAGAAAAAATTTACTCCTATTAGTTCCAATACTATTACTTTTTGCATGCTCTACTCCCCCACAGCAACCAACCGAAATGGAATGGGCAATAGTGGTGCACGGTGGTGCTGGAAGTCTCGTCAAAAATGAAGAGATGAAAACTCAGTACGAAACACATTTGCTAGAGGCTATTCAGTTGGGTAGCGATATGCTACGAGATGGCGCTAGTGCATTGGATGTGGCAGAAGCTGTAGTGGTATATATGGAAGATTGCCCACTATTTAATGCAGGCAAAGGAGCCGTGAAAACTATAGATGGAACGCATGAGATGGATGCAGCCATTATGGATGGTTCTAATTTTAAAGCAGGAGCTATTGCTGGCGTGAAGGATATTAAGAATCCTATTAAATGTGCTCGTCTTGTGATGGATAGCACACAGCATGTGTTTTTGATTGGGGAAGGGGCTTCGTTTTTTGCACAATCGCAAGAATTAGAAATAGTAGACAATGACTACTTTTCCACACAACGACGCGAGGAACAACTAGAAAGAATAAAAAACAAAGAAGAGGAGGCTAATCCTAAAGGAACAGTTGGTTGTGCAGTAAAAGACAAACAGGGCAATCTTGCTGCAGCTACTTCAACGGGTGGAATGTCGGGTAAGAAATGGGGACGTGTGGGCGATGTGCCTGTGATAGGTGCAGGAACTTATGCCAATAATAATACGGCTGCTATTTCTGGTACTGGACATGGAGAATATTGGATTCGCAGGGTGGTTGCTTACGATATTAGTGCGTTGATGGAGTACAAAGGGATGTCGCTTCAAGAAGCATCTGAAGAGGTAATCTTCAACAAAATAGACCCAATGGGTGGCGGCGGAGGTGGTATAATAGCTGTTGATAAACTTGGAAATATATCAATGGTATTCAACACTGATTTAATGCACCGAGCTTGGGCAAAATCCGATGGAGAGTATGGTGTAGGACTTGCAAAGGGTGAAGAGAAGACATTCAATAAAAACAGCAATTAATAATTAGACAAGATGAACTTCAAACTCAAAATTGGGTTACTCCCAAAAGTAATCATTGCTATTATTACAGGAATATTGGCATCCATGGTTTTTCCCATGTGGGGCGTGAGAATATTTGTTACCATCTCCTCCATATTTTCAGATTTTCTCTCCTTTATCATTCCTCTTATTATATTAGGATTGGTTGCTCCTGGCATAGCCGATTTGGGCAAAGGGGCAGGTAAACTACTGGCTATTACAGCTCTCATAGCTTATGGTTCAACAATAGTGGCTGGACTGTTCTCTTATTTCACTACTCGATGGTCGTTACCTTTGCTGCTTTCTGCTGAAGAGCTTACAAGCGGAGCCAATCTGAATTTCGAAGAAACTCTTACATCTTTCTTTAGTGTAGAAATGCCTCCGCTTATGGGTGTTACTACTGCATTGGTTCTGGCATTTGTAATTGGGTTGGGTGCTTCAGCTATCGAGGGAGAAAAAACAAAAGCATTGTTACAAGAGTTTCGTGATATCATCATCCTCATTATTGAAAAAGCAATCATTCCCCTACTCCCGCTCTTTATTTTTGGCATTTTTATTAAGATAGGGGCAGAAGGGCAAGTTGCAGTTGTGTTGGGGCTGTTCTTCAAAGTAATTCTTGTGATATTTGCTATGCATGTATTGTGGCTCTTGTTTCAGTTTATTACTGCTGGAGCTATTACTAACAAGAATCCTTTCAAAGCACTCATCACCATGTTGCCAGCCTATATGACAGCATTGGGAACTCAATCATCGGCTGCCACTATTCCTGTAACACTGATGCAGACAAAAAAGAATGGTGTGGATGAAGATGTGGCCGATTTTGTGATTCCACTCTGTGCCACTATTCATCTTTCGGGGAGTATGCTCAAAATTGTGGCTTGTGCTTATGCTGTTATGTTTATGACAGGAATGGATGCGGGTTTTGAACTATTTTTCAGTTTTATAATGATGCTTGGCATTACAATGATTGCAGCTCCAGGTGTGCCAGGTGGTGCAATTATGGCGGCAGTAGCACTATTACAATCAATGCTTGGGTTTGATGAAACGCTGATTGGCCTGATGATTGCTCTTTATATAACTATGGACAGCTTTGGCACTGCTTGTAACATTACTGGCGATGGGGCTATTGCAATGGTGATGAATAAAATTAACAGGCAATTGAAGAGGAGGAAGAAGGAAGTGGTTGTTGGGAGTTAGATTTTAGTCATTGATAAACGTAGAGACGCGATTTATCGCGTCTCTTTAATAGAAAACAATCAAAACAATTAGCCCTATTTATTTTGATGCAATCATTCTAAAATGCATCTTTGTGAACTGAACACTTGAAAAAAACCCATGTTTAGTTCACAAAACAAAAAAAGATGTTCTACGAAATATTAAATGACAACAGGACTGTTTATACACTTCCCGACATTGCGATGCTTGTTGAGGAGAGTAATTTTGAATCTATAAACGACAAAATAAATTACTATGTAAAAAAAAACAGATTGAATCGTCCTCGCAAAGGAATCTATGTGAAGGGTGATTACAATCCATTAGAATTGGCGTGCAGACTATATACTCCTTCTTATATTTCATTGGAATATATATTGCAATAAGCGGGAATCATTTTTCAGTATGACAGCACAATAACTGCGGTGAGTTATTTGAGCCGAAAGTTGAACATCGATAATAACGAGTATTCGTATCGGAAAATTAAAAATGAAATAATAGTTGACACTACGGGTATTCAGCAAGTTAACAATATAAATATAGCTACTCCCGATAGAGCTTTCTTAGATACTTTATATTTGAACAGTAATTACTATTTCGACAACCTTAGATTGCTCAATAGAGAGCTAGTAGCTGAGTTGTTGCCTATATATAGGTCTAAAGCATTGGAAACTCGTGTAAAGAAACAATTTAAACTTTAAGCTAACCCAAAATTGATATCAATAAGCACAAATTCTTTTTACTTCAAATCCTCAAAGATATTTATAGCGATACAGAGTTATCTTCAACACTAGGTTTCAAAGGTGGTACTGCTTTGATGTTTTTTATAACCTTCCAAGATTTTCAGTCGATTTAGACTTCAATCTTTTATCGGTAGAAAAAGAAGAATTTGTGTTTAACAGAATTAAAAATATTCTTCTCAAATATGGAACAATAATTGATGAAGCAATAAAGTTTAATGCCCCAATAATTGTACTAAGTTATGGCAAAGGCGAGAGGAAACTAAAAGTTGAAATATCCAACAAACATTGGGACAACTCTTATGAGATTAAAAACTATTTGGGGATAAACATGAAAGTGATGACTAAACCTGATATGTTTGCTCATAAACTGTGTGCAATGCTTGATAGAACCGATGTTACAAATAGAGATATATTTGACAGTTGGTTTTTCATGAAAAACCAAACACCCATCAACAAAGCTATTGTTGA
>SMER01000085.1_pt1 | contig 20075 bp, 12 predicted proteins | sample 2456411 | NCBI WGS metagenome assembly SMER01 (sample SAMN10132597, study PRJNA489261) | soil metagenome | isolation source: day1 antibiotic-silt loam soil ammended with raw manure from dairy cow... | place: USA | collected 2015-05-01 | reverse complement strand
AGAAACCATATGGTTTCTTGGGGGAAATTGGGAGACTGAGGGGTTCCACTGACTCAGGGCGATGCCCTGCCTGTCTAGCCTTTAGGCTTAGAGGCTGATTATGTCGGCCTCAAATACATTTATCCGCAAAGCGGACGTTTCGCTTGGGTGACACACATTAGAAAAATAGGAATGAACGAATACAATACAAATTCAAAATCCTATATAGGGAAGTACAATTTGTTAATTGTCACTTTTCAATTAAACTCTCCTCCACCTTCACCCAAGTACCATTCGTTCTTGCATGCTCGCTTGGCTTATACATTGCTTGCAATGAAACTGCTGGCAGATAATACGTGCCTCTATAAGCAGCTTGCAATCTCACCCTAAAGGTTTTGGATTGCCCTGCACCCAAATTGAAATAGGTAAGCACCCTATCGTCGCGGATATCGCGATAATTGTACTTTCCTGCTCCATTGTCTGCGCTAGCATCAAGAATACGCTCGTTGTAGATTTCCCAACCTGAAGGGAATATTTGCACCAAAGCCAAATCGGTGAATGCTTGCGCTGGACCATTGTTAACAGTAACTATAGCCGTGAATTCTTCTCCTTGTCTCAAAGAAGACACTGAGAGGGGATTTCCGTTCAATCCCACGTAACTTACTGATAAATTAAACGATGCCTCATTGGTCTCAACTGTTTGAATATCACCTATTGGTTGTGTTCGTCCCATCAATTGTGCATAGATTTTACCTGTTCCTTTGCTGGTAATGCTTATCTCCATCTTCTTATTAGGCGCAATAGCTATTTGATGCAATGGTTGTGGAGTAGAAACTGCATTCATTGCTTTTCCATTCAGCGTCCAATCAACTTCTATATTTGTATTGCCCATTTTTTCTGCTAACTTACTCATTGCTATGAGTCCGAAAGCAGCGGTTTGGGTAGAGATATAGTCTGATGAAAGCTCTTTGGCAACGCTCTGAGCCAATTCAAGGGCTTTATCAGTCTTGTCTAACAACAAATAGGTCTCCATAATCATTGCCTCATCACGGGCATAACTTCCATACGTATCATTGTTGAAATTATATTCATCCACCTTGTCATCAATATTGAAAACAAGTTCGTTTGCTACATCTTTCCTTCCCGTTATAGCATAAGCAGCAGCCAATCGCCATTTAGACTGCAGTGATAAATCTTTTAGCTCGCGCATCCTATTCATAGCACCCAATTGAGGCTCACCCTTCACTGCCAATGCATACAGGCGATAAGCTTGTTGCAATTCAGTCATCGAAATACTGTAATAGTTTTGATAAGAGACAGTGCGACTCCAATTATTAGCCTGCTTGGTTTGAAATTGCACCCAACGCGACAACATATTGTCTGAAACATTATATCCCTTGTTCTTGGCTTCTGTGAGGAAATGACCAGCATAAGTGGTTACCCACTCCGATGCATAATTATTGCCTGCCCAATAGATAAATCCTCCATCAGAGAGCTGACGAGTAGCCAATGTTTTTATTACTTCATCTACTTTCCCTGTCATGCGTTTCTTTTGCTCCTCATCTAACTCTGTCAACTCATCAACATAGAGCAATGGGAACGCCTGCGAAACAATTTGCTCTGTACATCCGTGCGGATATGAAAGCAAGAAGTCGATGTTCTTATTAAAGTTGATATTGGGTAATCGAGAAAGTTCTAGCTTAGCCCAATCGTTTGCTCCCACCTCATCCATTGCAATAGATAGTTGAGCAGAACTATTGGCATCAATCATTTGAGCATCACTCAATATAATCGGAGGATTGGGGTTGCGAATTCCTATATCTATTGTTTCAGTTGCAGTTTGTCCTCCACTAGTTGCTTTAATGCGTACTTGCTCAGCACCTATTTTAGTGCCTGCTTTCAGTTTAAAGTAAACTATTTGATCTCCTATTTTATCAAACTGAATTGATTGTGAAGTTCCACCTTGAGGCTTTAACAATCCATCTGTTTCAATAGATACTTGAACATTGCGCACAGAATTGTCCATAGCAAATACGTTCACTGGCAACCATACCTCTTCGTTGGGACCCATTACACGTGGAAGGGTAGAGAGTGTCATCAATGGATTGTTTACAGCCACAGTCTTTTCTGCACTTCCATAAGCGCCATCTCCGCCTGCAACCACCATTACACGAACAGAACCAACATAAGGAGGTAGTTTTACTTTGTGTGTTTTAGTCTCTCCTGCTTTCATAGTGAAAGGTCCCATGAATCGAACAATTGGTTTGAAACGATTCACTTTATCGCTCGAAGCTTTCAGCGCTTCGTCACCACCAATGCTTAATAGGGTACCAAACATGCCTGTGTTCGCGCCCAATACACGGTCGTACAAATCCCAAGTGCGAACACCCAATGCCTCTTTGGCATAGAAATGACTCCACGCATTGGGTGTTCTAAATCCTGTTAGGTCAAGCAATCCCTCATCAACAATGGCTAATGTATAGGTCATTGGTTTCTTTGCCTTCTCAGATATTGAAATGGTGAATTCTTTTTCGGGCTGTAGTTCGCTAGGCATAGATATTAAAGGAGTCAAACGACTCTCTTTGTTCTCCACGTCTATATTCTGCACTCCATACATACGAATGGGCAAATCATTGGCTGTTTGAGCATGTGGTTGCAATAGTGTAGCGAATATATAGACATTGGGATTCATCTCCGCTGTTATAGTGAAGCTATACTTAGTATCTTCTTTATCAGAAGTCTTCACCCATTCGCGCTGTATAACTTTAGTGCCATTCTCAATGCTAACCAACACCCTACCCTCTGAACTACTTGGAATGGTAACAGTTGCTTTGTCCCCTACTTGATAGGTAGGTTTGTCTGTTGTGAAAGCCAACATGGTTAACCCGTTTGGATCTTGCCTATTTGCTCTTCCTCTTGAAGCGGGCCAATCTACATAGAACATAGTTCCTGTAGTATGTCCGCTTTCTGTGTCTTTCACCAATATGAGGTAGCGTCCCCAATCGGGATAATCAACCTGGAAATTCACTTTTCCTTCTCCGTTTGATGTGGACAAAGTGCCCTGTGCAACAGGACTCACAGCAGTGTTATTGATATAAGAACCTAAATCTTCTTCAGAACTATTCCACCACCAACTCCAGTTAAGTTTGTACACCTTATAAGACATATTGCTGCGTGAGACTTTCTGTCCATTAGGCGTTAGCGATACAACATCAAAAGATATTGGTTTGTCTGTTTCAAGAAAACTTCCCTGTGGTGCTTTTGGTGCTTTCACTCCAGCATACACCTTATAAGGTGAATAGTAGATTGTTTGCGCATAAAAACTCATATCGCCACCCGTTTCATAAACACGCGACAAGATATTGCCACGCAACATGCCTGGTGCATTTTCAGCCATTGGCACTTTTGAGTTTATTCCTGCAACACCAGAAGCATTGAGGTTGCCTTCGAATAATAAATGTCGGTTAGTACTGAATTGAGAAAGTGGATTATTAAATTCATATGTTTCATAATCCTTAAATGGATGGTCTGTTTTTGAGAGAGATAGGCTCACTTCGGCTTTTAGATTAGATGCTGGTGCACCATGCAACCATTGTGCATTGAGTGTTCCAGAGAATGTTCCCCTGCTTGCATCAAATATAGAATCGGTTTCAAGACGTACTTTTAACCTGTTTGGCTTTATAGACTCTATACGTAAAGGTTGATAGAAAGATGTTCCTCCCACTTTAATGTACGATTGCCACACACCGGTTTGGGCTGAAGGGTCGGTAACAATAGTGAAAGTGTAGAATCCGTTTTCACTCTTTGTCTCCACTTGGCGTTGAAAGAATTGACGTGTTGGCGTATAAACCTCCAAAACAACAGGATGGTTCTTTGGAAGTTTTTGATCTTTATCTTCTAATATAAACGAAACATGAATAGTATCGCCTGGTCGCCACACACCACGCTCACCATATATATAGCCTTTTATTCCTTTTTGAATCTCTTTTCCACTTACATCAAAGTTGCTCAACGAGAGTGACAACTCCTCTTTGAGCTCTAAATAGCCCTTTTCATCGCCATTCTCTGCTGTAACCACAAAAGGCCTCCCTTTTGTATAATCGATATTGGCAAAGCCATCTTTGTCAGAAGTGGCGCTGCCCATCTCTTGCATTTGATAGTTGTAGAGTGTCACTTTTGCTCCCGACAAGGGATCGGTAGTTAGTATGTCGTTTACTACAACATTTATTGAGTTATTACCGCCTGCCTTAGCAATCATTCCAATATTTGAGGCTAGCACAAACGATTCAACTGTTTTGTTCCTATCCATATAATAAGAAGCTTTGCATGGATCATCTTTTTCACTCCAATTATACGCGCTCCAATCTATCGACTCATAATAGTAAGGTTGTGTTTCGTCCCACACACTTTCATCTTCTTCTGTTATAAGCTCATTTGAAAAACTGCGCATACTGCTTCCTTGTGGAATGGCTGGAGTAATACTTCCACATTTGTAGAGAGAGTAATCTTGCTGCATACTTAGTTGAACCATATATACAGCACCTGGATCTTGCTCTATTAGCGGTGCTAAATCAAGAGCAAACTGATTCCAGCGTGTTAAATCTTTTGTTTTATCAGAATCTAACCTAATGCGTAACTTCTTTATCAATCGCCCGAAACGGCGAATTTCACCTGACGAGTTATCAGACAAAGAACCCGACTGTAAGTAATAGAGTATATTGTCTTGGTATATCTTTATTATCTTCACATCCACTGCCCACAAGTTCACGGCACTAAAAGGCAATGTGAGTTGTTCTGAGTTGGGAAGTATATTGCCACTATTCTCTACTTTTATTTGAGGATTTTCGTCATCTACTTTCAACTGATAGGAATAATCTTTCGTTAGCCCGAGTCCAATATTGTTTTTAATTCCCTCGTTCAATTGTAGGTTGAGTTCATCTTTTGGAAATGTTTCTGGGTATATGTAAAGCACATTCTTATCTATCCTATAGGTGAAATTATTAACTCCTGAAACCACAACCAAGCCTTTCATGTCTTGATCTAATGCCAAAGGACTGCTAAACGTTACACGTATATTTTTGCTACCATCATCATACATTCTCACATCTACAACTTTCAATTCTGTTTCGGGGATAGTTGAAAGCTCTATAATTTGCTTATCTGATTTCTTCACATCAATTGCCTTACCATCGACATGTAGCGTATAAGACTTCACTTCAGTAGTTCGTTGTATGCTATCTACAATAATGCGATAAGACGTTTCACTCAAAGACATCACATTTACCCTTGCCTCTTTGTTTGCACCTTTCAGTGAAAACATCTTTTGAATATCCTCAATTGGTGCTGCATTTACCAACTTCAGAGTTCCTTCAGCACGATTCCAGTTCAAATCGTTGGAATTAATAGGCATATAAGGCAACAAATCGAAACTGTAGTTTTGCTCACTCACATTGAAGTAGAAGTTGAAAGCACGAAACTTATCTTCCACCTTCAAGAGTTTATCTAACTGTAGCTTTGCTGCATACTCTTTTCCCATTTTTAATTCATTAGGATCAGGAATAAATCGAAGCGTTCTGGAATTTATCCAAACCGTTTTCCCTTTTATGCTTGGAGAAAAAGTGAACAATTTATCTTTCACCTCAGCATTCAACTCCACTGTTGGCATCTCTTGCGCCAACTCTACTTGAATATAAGATTGAGGAGAAATTGTACCATAGGTAAAACCCGATATGTATTGTGCAAATTCTGGGTCTATCTGTTTTGACCTTTCTGTTTTGCAAGATGCAAACGACACTCCAATTAAAACGATAAGTAGTAAGGAGAAAGCACTTGTAATTATGTTTCGCATAATCAATTTGGTATTAAAAAAATGAGAGAAGATGTACTATTAGTTATAAACAACCTGTATCTTGATTTGTTGCTTATTTTAAGGCAAATAAAAGAAGTAATTTTAGAAATCTATATAAGGAGTAATCCTTTCAATATCTTCAGATGTAAACTCGTCTAACATTGCCAACTGACTGGTTGATGTAATATTTCCTGTCCGCTTGCGCAAGTTTACTATTGCTTTGGTCTGCTCAAAATTGATGTATGGATGGGCAAGAATCTCTTTGAATTCTACCTGATTGATGTTTATTTTCACACAATTAGCTGTAACAAAATCTTCTTCACGAATGAAAGGAGCAACAGCTTCAAACAACTCATCACTAAATCCATACACCTCTTTCAATTGATTGATAGAGATATAACCACCCAACATATTTCCGTATTTTATAATCCGCGCCGAGTAAGCACTGCCTATACCAGGCACCTTCTTCCATTGGGCTGTATCAGTTTCGTTCAAACTAATAGAACCTGGTGCTGTAAATTTCTCTTGTTTTATGTATTGGGGCTTTTCTGAGTAGTTTCTATTATTACTATTATCATTTGACCTACTTACATTTTCACGTGAACTGTTTTTATTCGGTTTCTTATCTAAATTATAATCATAGCTCTTAGATTCAACCTTTTTATCTTCAAGGCTCTCTTGCAAACGCTCGAAAGCAGCAATGAGGGAATCATTTTGCGGAATAGAGATAGGCTCTCTGCTTCTGCTCGATAATAGGACATTAAGTCCGAAAGAGAGCACAATAAGCACCACCAATATTAAAACAGCTATTTTCTCGGCAGGTGAAAAATAAAGATAGTCTTTCCAACGCATACAGTTTATGTTAACATAAACGATAAAGATAGAAATAATTCTTTTATCCAACCAAATAAAACAGTAACTTTGGCATCATATTACACTATTAATGAGCAATTGTAGCATCAAGTTATTATTTAACTAAAGTATGGTTTTAAATTACATTTGGATTGGTTTTTTCATCATCGCTTTTGTGGTGGCGCTTATCAAGCTCATTTTTCTGGGCGATGTTGGTGTCTTCACAGAGATAATGAACTCTACTTTTGATACAGCAAAGCTTGGGTTCGAAATTTCATTGGGTCTTACTGGAGTTTTATCTCTCTGGCTGGGCGTTATGAAAATTGGTGAGCGTGGAGGTATGATTAGTGTTTTTTCTCGTGCTGCAGCACCACTGTTTTCTAAGCTATTCCCAGATATACCCAAAGGACATCCAGCCTCTGCAGCCATTCTGATGAATATATCAGCCAATATGTTAGGGTTGGATAATGCAGCAACTCCCTTTGGACTAAAGGCAATGGATGAGCTACAAAAATTAAATCCCAACAAAGACCAGGCATCTAATCCAATGATTATGTTTCTGGTGCTAAATGCCTCAGGGCTTACACTCATTCCTATTTCGGTGATGGTATATAGAGCGCAAATGGGTGCTGCCAATCCGTCTGATATTTTCATCCCAATTATGATGGCTACCTTTGTTGCCACACTTGTAGGCACATTGGCTGTTTGTATAAAACAACGAATAAATATATTTAATAAAGCCATCATTGGTTTCTTTGGTGGCCTCGCATCAATTATAGCTTTAACTGTACTTGCTTTTCAGAGCTTACCACAAGAGCAGGTAAACGTTGTGTCGGGTCTTGTAGCCAATATTATTCTCTTCTGTATTATTATTGCCTTTTTAATAAAAGGAGTGAAGAGTAAAATAAATGTATTTGATGCTTTTATTGATGGAGCAAAAGAGGGTTTTCAAACTGCTGTTAGAATAATTCCCTACCTCATAGCGCTACTTGTAGGCATTGGGGTATTTAGGGCTTCGGGAGCAATGGACTTCTTGATGGATGGGGTGAAAGCTTTTGTTGGAGTATTTGGTGGTGACACCCAATGGGTAGACGGAATGCCAACTGCATTGATGAAACCCCTAAGTGGAAGTGGAGCTAGAGGAATGATGATTGACACGATGAAGGAGTTTGGAGCAGATTCGTTTGCAGGACGATTATCATCTGTTTTGCAAGGAGCAACAGATACAACTTTCTATATTGTTGCTATTTACTACGGTGCTGTAAACATTAAAAACTCGCGCTACACTGTATCCTATGCGCTTTTGGCAGATTTGGCAGGCGTAATAGCTGCCATATTTATAAGCTACCTATTCTTTGGTTAACTATAGTATAAAGAAATAGACTTAAACTGTAAACATAGAACAATTAAATGGAGATAACTTTTCAATCAGAGGGAGTAGAGCATCCCCAAATAGACGAAGAGAAAATAGCTAATTGGATAGAGAGCGTTGCAAAAACATATAATAAAGAGACAGGAGAAATCTCTTATTTGTTTTGTAACGACGAGAAAATGTTGGAAGTAAACCAAGAGTACTTAAATCACGATTTCTACACAGACATCATTACATTCGATTATTCTCAAGAAAATACGATCTCAGGAGATATAATTATCAGTTTACAAACAGTCGAATCGAATTCACAAATGTATAAAACTGATTTTTTGGAAGAGTTGCATCGTGTAATAATTCATGGAATTCTACACCTATCAGGTTTAAAAGACGAATCAGAAGAGGAAGAGAAAGCAATGCGAAATGCAGAAAACAGTGCATTGAAAAGGTTGTTTTTGGGTGAATCTATATAAAAAGCTCCTCCACTACTTTTCATTATAAAATGACAAAGCAACCAAAAAACATTGAACATTATATTCTTTTGTTTTTAGAATAATAAATGTAGATGATACTTTTATTAAACAAATCAGAAGCTGAAGACGTGACTAATACAGATTGAACCTCCAATAATAAAAACAAGCTTGTTTTATTATTGTTATTCAGTATTAACAGATTGAGCAACACCTAAAGTTTTCTTTTTTAGTATCTTTGTTACTTTCAAAGTAAATTATGAAATTCAATTACGACGTATTAGTTATAGGCGCAGGCCATGCTGGCTGCGAAGCTGCTGTTACTGCAGCAAACTTAGGATCAAAAACTCTTTTGATTACTATGGATATGAACAAGATTGCACAAATGAGTTGCAATCCTGCAGTGGGAGGTATAGCCAAAGGCCAAATTGTAAGAGAGATTGATGCATTGGGCGGACAAATGGGAATAGTGAGCGATAAGACTACTATCCAATTCCGAATGCTCAACATGTCGAAAGGACCAGCCATGTGGAGTCCTCGTTCGCAAAACGACCGAGAGAAATTCATTAATGTATGGCGTGGCATTATTGAGAACACAGACAATCTTTCAATGTGGCAAGATGCCATGACGCAATTAATAATAAAAAATGGCGAAGCTATTGGTGTGAAAACCCAAATGGGTGTAGAGTTTTATGCCAAAACTGTAATCCTCACTAATGGAACCTTCCTAAATGGTTTGATACATGTTGGAGAGATTCAATTTGGTGGAGGCAGAGTATCTGAACCTTCATCATACGGAATAACAGAACAATTAAAAGAGCTGGGCTTCTCTACCGATAGAATGAAAACTGGTACTCCTGCAAGAGTTGATGGAAGAACAGTTGACTTCTCGTTGATGGAAGAGCAGGCTGGAGACACAGGCTTCCACAGGTTTTCTTATCTTGACACCGTTGAAAGAGAATTGAAACAACGCAGTTGCTGGATTACTTCTACCAACGAGCATGTACATGAAGCCTTGCACAAAGGGCTGGAGTTCTCACCTCTTTACAATGGTCAGATTAAAAGTCTTGGGCCACGTTATTGCCCCAGCATAGAAACTAAGATGGTGACGTTTGCTGAGAAAACAAGTCATCAAATATTTCTAGAACCAGAAGGTGAAACCACTCACGAGTATTATTTGAATGGGTTTTCCTCCTCCCTACCCTTGCACACACAAATTGAAGCATTGCAGCGTGTCCCTGCGTTTCGCAATGTTCATATATTCCGTCCAGGCTATGCTATTGAGTATGACTTTTTCGATCCTACTCAATTAGAAGCTACACTTGAAACAAAATTAGTGAAGAACCTGTTCTTTGCAGGACAGATAAACGGAACTACCGGTTATGAAGAAGCAGGAGGCCAAGGAATGATGGCAGCAATCAACGCACACATAAAGTGTCATGGTGGCGAACCATTCACACTTCGACGCGATGAAGCGTATATTGGAGTTCTGATTGACGACCTTATTACAAAAGGAGTGGACGAGCCCTACCGTATGTTTACCTCAAGGGCAGAATACAGAATTCTCTTAAGACAAGACAACGCTGACGAAAGATTGACCCAAAAAGCAGCCAGGCTTGGCTTAGCAAAACAAGAAAGAGTTGATCTTTTAAATGAGAAAACCAACGAGGTAAATCGCATCATTGAATTCTGTCAAAAATACTCGTTAAAGCCCGATAAAATAAACAGCTTCCTCGAATCTGTTGGAACCTCCCCCTTAAGGCAAGGTGTGAAACTAATAGAGCTGCTTAGTCGTCCACAAATATCAATTGAAACTATAATGGAAGCAATTCCTGCGCTAAAAAGGCAAGTGGAGATGATTCCTAATAGAAAAGAAGAGATAATTGAATCAGCAAATATAAAAGTAAAGTACGAAGGTTATATAAAAAGAGAGCGATTAATAGCAGATAAGATTACTCGCTTGGAGGATATAAACATAAAAGATAAATTCAACTATAAAGAAATTCTGTCAATATCGACAGAAGCTCGTGAAAAACTAACTACAATTAACCCGCAAACAATAGCACAAGCAAGCAGAATACCAGGAGTATCTCCTAACGATATATCCGTTTTGCTTGTCCTACTTGGCAGATAAAAGAACAATGTTCCACGTGAAACATTCAAGTAAATTTAATAAATATAGAAAAATATGAGTACTGAAAGTTTGAAGAGTGTTGTAAGAAACATCTCTAATTTCCCTGTTGATGGAATAGAATTTAAAGACATTACTACACTTTTTCAATGCCCCGAAAGCTTGCAAGAGTTGTCTGATGTTATGTATGAAATGTACAAGGACAAAGGCATAACTAAAGTGGTAGGTATAGAGTCGAGAGGATTCTTTATGGGACCAGCTATTGCTCTTCGTCTTAATGCAGGGTTTGCACCAATCAGAAAACCTGGCAAACTACCTTTCGATGTTTACGAGGAAAGCTATACAAAAGAATATGGAGTAGACACAATCCAAATTCACACAGATGCGCTAGACAAAGACGACGTGGTACTACTTCATGACGATTTGTTGGCAACGGGTGGAACAATGGTTGCAGCTTACAACTTGGTGAAAAAACTAGGAGTAAAGAAAATATACCTCAACTTTCTTATAGAGTTGGAAGACCTAAAGGCTCGAAAACTATTCCCAGAAGATGTAGAGGTTGAATCAATTTTAAAGTTCGATATTTAGCGAGCGGCAGAGTTTATGAATGAGAATATAAAAGCGACGCTCTCTGTTATACCCCATCAACCTGGTTGCTATCAGTTTTTTGATGAGGAGGGAACAGTCATTTATATTGGTAAAGCAAAAGACTTAAAGAAAAGGGTGTCGTCGTACTTCAACAAAGAACACGACAGCCCTAAAACTCGCATACTTGTACGTAAAATAGCAAAGATAAAATACATTGTAGTACAAACAGAAGAAGACACATTTTTGCTTGAAAACAACCTTATTAAGCAATACCAACCACGCTACAATGTGCTCCTTAAAGACGACAAAACATATCCTTCGATAGTTGTAAAGAAAGAATACTTTCCTCGTGTAATGCAAACAAGGAATATACAGCGCGATGGATCGCGCTATTTTGGTCCCTATACTTCTGTTATGTCTGTAAGAGCACTACTTGAAACTATAAGAAAGGTGTATAAAGTTAGAACCTGTAGATTAAATCTTACGCCAGAAAACATAAGAGCAGGTAAATTTAAAGTTTGTCTTCAATATCATATTAAGCGGTGCGAAGGACCCTGTGAAGGATTGCAATCACTGGACGACTACAATAAAAACATCCAAGAGATACTTGAAATACTAAAAGGCAATGTTGGTATTATTAGTAAAAAGATATACGAAGAGATGCAACATTGTGCCGAAGAATTCAAGTTTGAAGAGGCGCAGGAGTTGAAAGAGAAATATCTAATGATTGAAAACTTTAGAGAACGCTCTACTGTTGTCAGCAATTTTGGATACAATATCGATGTGTTTTTCTGCTCAGACGATGAGCAGTCTGCATACATAAATTACCTCCATGTGGTAAATGGTGCAATAATTCAAGCATACACATTTGAATATAGAAAGAAGATGGACGAGAGTAAAGAGGAACTTCTCGCTATGGGTATTGTAGAAATGAGGCAACGTTACAAAAGTGAATCCAAAGAAATTATTGTTCCTTTCATCCCTGATATCAAATTAACAAATGTTGAATTCACAATTCCTCAAAGAGGAGATAAAAGAAAACTGCTTGCTCTCTCAGAGCAAAATGTAAAACAATATAGGGTAGATAAATTAAAAAGATCTGAGATATTAAATCCTGAGCAACGCTCTACCCGACTTTTAAAAGTTGTGCAAAAAGATTTACACCTCAAAGAACTTCCACTACATATTGAGTGTTTTGACAACTCAAATATTCAAGGCACAAATCCTGTTGCAGCATGTGTTGTTTTCAAAAAAGGGAAACCTGCTAAAAAAGATTACAGACATTTTGCAATTAAAAGCGTTCAAGGACCCAATGATTACGCATCAATGCAGGAAGCAATTCAAAGACGCTACTCACGCGTAGTTAACGAAGGCGGAAACCTTCCGCAACTCATTGTGGTTGACGGCGGTAAGGGACAATTAAGCGCCGCAGTAGAAATTCTCAGAAAATTGGACTTGTACGGAAAAATTGCAATTATTGGTATTGCAGAGCGTTTAGAGGAGATTTATTTCCCAAATGACTCGATTCCACTCTATCTTGATAAAAATTCAGAAACGCTGAAACTAATCCAATATTTACGTGACGAAGCACACCGTTTTGGATTAGCCTTTCATCGCAACAAAAGAAGTAAAGCTCAAATTGGATCTGAGCTAGACAAAATAAAAGGAATAGGTCCAGCATCTAAGAAAAAACTCTTAGCACATTTCAAGAGTATAAAAAGAATTGGTGAAGCCCAAGAGAATGAAATTATAGAAGTGTTGGGAGAAAGTAAAGGAATGTTAGTTTTTAATTGGTTTAATAAAAAATAAAAATGCGTGTTCTTATTCAGAGAGTTTCAGAAGCAAATGTAAAAATAGATCTAGAAGAACATAGTCGTATATCAAAAGGGCTACTAATATTTGTTGGTATAGAAAATGACGACAATGATGATGATATAGAGTATCTGTGCAAAAAGATTATTAATTTACGTATATTTGATGACAAGAATGGAGTGATGAATGAATCTGTCTTTCAAGTAAAAGGTAAAATTATGGTTATCTCGCAATTTACATTGCAAGCAAACACAAAAAAAGGAAATAGACCTTCATACATAAAAGCTGCAAAACCAGATATAGCAGTACCGATGTACGAGAAATTCTGTAAACAATTAGAGCTTCAATCTGGAATAGATATCAAAACAGGCGTGTTTGGTGCTGATATGAAAGTATCGCTCATAAATGATGGTCCTGTTACAATATGGATAGATTCTAAAGCAAAATAAAACAATGACTATAAAAGAGGCGCAGAAAGTTGTAGATAATTGGATTAAAACTTACGGAGTGCGCTATTTTAGCGAACTTACAAACATGGCTGTACTAACAGAAGAGGTGGGAGAATTGGCACGCATTATGGCCCGCACTTACGGCGATCAATCATTTAAAGACAACGAACTGTCTAAGAACTTAGGAGATGAAATGGCAGATGTGCTTTGGGTGCTAATTTGCCTTGCAAACCAAACAGGTATAGACTTGGAAGAAGCTCTAAAAAAGAATATAGAAAAGAAAACTCTTCGTGATAGTGAAAGACACCACAACAATCCAAAAATAAACAAACAAGAGGATTAGTAAACTCACTGTCAAGCAAAAAACAAAGATATAATAAATAACATATAAAACTTTTAATCATGGTAGATAAGTATAGAAAAGCGCTTAAGGACAATGCTTTTAAGCTTTCCGACGAAGCTGTTGCAGCAAAAGTGAATAAGATAATTACAGAGAAATCTGAAGAGAACAACACAGTTGAAGTAATAAGAGAAATATATAGCTGTATAGATCTTACTACACTAAACACAACAGACACACGCGAAGATATTTGGCAGTTTACAGATAAAGTAAACACTTTTGAAGGTTCAAACCCATTAATCAAAAATGTTGCTGCTATATGTGTATTTCCTAATCTTGTAAAAACAGTAAAAGAATCATTAACTGCTAATGTGAAAATAGCATCAGTATGTGCTGGTTTCCCATCTTCACAAACATTTTTAGAAGTGAAAATAGCAGAAACGGCCTTAGCTGTTGCTGATGGTGCAGACGAAATAGATATTGTTCTTAACTTAGGACTATTTTTGAATGACGATATAGAAGAGCTGTGCGAAGAGATAGACGAAATAAAAGAAGCTTGTCATGAAGCAAAATTAAAAGTAATATTAGAAACTGGCGCACTTGAAACGGCTGAGAAGATTAATAATGCTTCGATACTTGCTCTTTACTCAGGAGCCGATTTCCTAAAAACATCAACTGGCAAAGTATACTCTGGTGCTACATTAGAAGCGGCTTATGTGATGTGTGAAGCAATCAAAAACTATTATAAGAAGACAGGAATCAAAAAAGGCATCAAAATATCTGGAGGAGTGTCAACAGTGCAAGATGCAATAAACTACTACACCATAGTAAAAGAGATTTTAGGTGAAGAGTGGTGTAACCAAAACCTCTTTAGAATAGGTACAAGCAGGCTAGCAAACACTTTGCTTGAAGCAGCACAATAGATTTCTAAAACTGTATAACTACAGAACAAAATAAAGATAAAATATTTATATAAATTAAAGACTGTAAAATGAAAATCAAATTTCTCGCTTTACTTTGCTCAATTGGCCTTTTAGTTGGTAGTGCAACTCAAGCACAAAATCAACAAAAGCCTTATTGGCAAGACGTAGATGTTGTAAAGGTAAACAAAGAATACCCTCGCACATCTTTTATAACTTTCGACAATAAAACAGATGCTCTTTCAAAGAAGTTTGAGGAGAGTAAGTATTACCATTCACTCAACGGTACATGGAAATTTTACTTTGTAGAAGGTTACAAACAACTTCCAGAAAATATAACCGACCCAAGTGTATCAACTAAAGATTGGAAAGATATAAAAGTACCAGGCAACTGGGAGGTACAAGGATTTGGCACTGCCATATACACCAATCATGGCTATGAGTTCCAACCAAAAAACCCTCAACCCCCTACCCTACCCGAGATGAACCCTGTGGGTGTTTATCGCAGAGATATGAATGTAACAGCTGATATGCTCGACCGTGATCTGTTTTTACATATTGCTGGAGCTAAAGCAGGAGTATATGTATATATCAACGGTAAGGAAGTTGGATATAGCGAAGATTCAAAGAATCCAGCCGAATTTAAGATAAACGAATATGTAGAAACAGGTAATAATACACTGGTTCTAAAAATATTCCGTTGGTCGACAGGCTCTTATCTTGAGTGTCAAGACTTCTGGAGAATATCGGGTATAGAGAGAGATGTATATCTTTGGTCTCAACCAAAAACACATATACGCGACTTTGTTGTAAAATCTGACTTAGATGAAACCTATACTGATGGAACTTTTGCATTGAAAACAATGATTAAGAACAGCAATGCAACAAATAGTGAAGTTGAAGTACAATACGAACTATTGGACAACGCAAACAAAGTAATTGCAACCGATAAGCAAGCAGTTACTTTAGAAGCAGGCCAAGAGAAAAATGCTCTATTCACTAAAACAATAAAGAATCCATTGAAATGGACTTCAGAAACACCCAATCTTTACAAATTGGTTATGACTGTGAAGCAAAATGGCACTGTTACTGAAATAGTTCCATATAATGTTGGGTTCCGTTCAATTGAAATAAAACCTGTAACTGATGAAACTGGTCGCATAGATAACCTGTTTTTAGTAAACGGACAGCCCATTAAGCTAAAAGGAGTGAACGTGCACGAGCACAATCCAAAAACTGGTCACTATATGACAGAGGACTTGATGATTAGAGACTTTGAACTGATGAAGCTTCACAACATCAACACGGTACGTTTGGCCCACTACACACAAAGCAGACGATTCTACGAACTGTGCGATATATATGGTCTATATGTATATGATGAGGCCAATATTGAGTCTCACGGCATGTACTACAACTTAAGTAAAGGTGGTTCTTTGGGTAATAATCCGGGTTGGATTAAACCTCACATGGATAGAATTATGAACATGTATGAGCGAAACAAAAACCATCCATCAGTAACAATGTGGTCACTGGGTAACGAAGCTGGTAACGGATATAACTTCTACCAAGCTTATCTTTGGGTAAAAGATAAAGATAAAGAGTGGATGAATAGACCCGTAAACTACGAACGTGCACTATGGGAGTGGAATACAGATATGTATGTGCCTCAATACCCAACTGCAAAATGGTTAGCAGATATTGGAGCAAAGGGTTCTGATCGTCCGGTAGTTCCATCGGAGTATTCTCACGCAATGGGCAATTCAAATGGAAATCTAGCCCTGCAATGGGAAGAGATATACAAATATGCAAACCTACAAGGTGCTTATATTTGGGACTGGGTAGACCAGGGAATTGAAGAGATAGATGAAAATGGTGTTATGTATTGGACTTATGGAGGCGATTATGGTGAAAACTCTCCTAGCGATGGAAATTTCCTTTGCAATGGTTTAGTTAATCCTGATAGAGACCCCCACCCTGCCATGAATGAAGTGAAATATGTTCACCAAAACTTTGCAGTAGAAAAGGTGGATGCGGCAGCAGGAAAATTTAATGTTACCAATCGTTTCTACTTTACCACATCTGAAGGCTACAACATAAAATACAATGTTACAAGCAATGGTGTGATAATAAAAAGTGGTAGAGTTGATGTTCAACTTGCCCCACAAGAGACTAAAGAAGTAACAATAGATATTCCTACAATAAAAGCTGAGAATAGTGATGAGTATTTTGTAAACTTCGAAATTACTCAAAAAAATGCAACACACCTTGTGCCAAAAGGGCATATTGTGGCAATTGAGCAATTCAAGCTAAACAATCCTCAAGTTACAAAACCACTATACACTGCATCAAAAGGGCCAAAGTTGAATAGCACAGTAACTGACAATGAGATTACAGTGAATTCATCAGCAGTTAATTTTGTGTTCAACAAAAAGAGCGGTTTAGTTACTTCGTATAAAGTAAACGGAACTGAGTATTTTGATAAAGGATTCGGTATACAACCTAACTTCTGGAGAGGCCCTAATGATAATGATTATGGAAACGGAATGCCAAATCGTTTGCAAGTATGGAAACAATCGAGTAAAAACTTTAATGTAGTTGAAACTAAAACTTACAACGAAGACAACAGTGTTGTTGTAGAAGCTAACTACTTGCTTGCAGCAGGAAATTTGTATATAGTGAAATATACTATAGACCCCTCTGGTTTGTTAAAAGCAGACATTAAGTTTACTTCTACTGATATGCAAGCCGCAGAAACAGAAGTATCTGAAGCTACTAAATTAGCTACATTCTCACCTGGAGCCGATGCAGCACGCAAATCATCGTCAGAGCTTAATGTGCCACGCATTGGTGTTAGATTTAGACTTCCTGTGGGAATGAACAAAGTGAAATACTTTGGTCGTGGACCGGACGAAAACTATGTTGACCGTGATGCAGCATCAAAAGTGGGTGTATATAGCACTACTGCAGAAGATATGTACTATCCTTACGTGAGACCACAAGAGAATGGCCACAGAACCGACACACGCTGGGTTGCTTTCACAAACGGAGGCAAAGGCCTACTTGTTGTAGCAGATGAAACAATTGGCTTCAATTCGCTTAGAAACAGCATTGAAGACTTCGACTCTGAAGAGACAACCAATCGCCCATATCAATGGCACAACTTCACAAAAGATGAAGTGCAGGATGAAGAAGCTGCAAAAAACAATCTACGTCGTCAAACACACATCAATGATATATCGCCACGCGATTTCGTAGAAGTAAGTTTAGACTTGAAACAACAAGGAGTAGCAGGCTATAATAGTTGGGGCGATAGACCTCTTCCAGAGCATACGTTACCTGCAAACAAAGATTACGAATGGGGTTTTACCTTCGTTCCGGTTAATAGTGCAGCAGATATCAATAAAGGAGTTGCAAAATCTTACAAGAAGTAAGTGCAAAACTGAATTGAAAATAACTTGCTAATAAACAGCAATATTATTAAATAATTGAAGCGCAGTAGAATTAAATTTTCTACTGCGCTTTTTTTATCTCTAAATGATAAGTTGTATAGGGCAAAACATAGATTATTGCTAAAAACTGCTCAGAAAGTTCAAATTAAAATATTTAGAGAATCGGAGGCTTCAAAAGTTCAAATTTAAAAAATTCAGACAATCAGAGGGGTCAGAAACCGGGAAATAAAAAAATCCAACGTTTCGGAGGGTCATTTAGTCTGAAATAAAAATATTGAGGATAATTGTAGACTGCAGAGAAGCAAATAATTGATTATTGCTACAATAATGCACAAAGACGCCAGAAAAGTAAGTTTTAGACACAAAATGAATTCACAACTCAAAGAAAGTATTATCTACAAAAGGTTTCACATCATGATAATACAGCTTCTAAGAATTAAAGAGGAATAATGTACATATTACAATAAACAGGACTTGATATTATTTAACTATAATAAGGTACGAAATATTTTGCCGATTACGCTATATTCGTACCTTTGCGTTGTGCGAATAACAAAATAACAATTAAACATACATAACTATGGAACGATTAACACCACAAGAAGAGGCGGTTATGCTTCACATTTGGGAAATTGGAGAATGTGCAATAAAGGACGTTGTAGATAGAATGGAAAACCCAAAGCCACCGTATACAACAGTTGGATCAACGTTCAACAACCTAAGAGATAAACAATACATTACAATGCGCAGGTTTGGAAACGTGAAGGTATTTAAGCCCAAAATTACAGAAGCGGCCTACAAACGACACTTCTTATCTACTTTTGTAAAGGATTATTTCGATAATTCATACAAAGAGTTGGTATCTTTCTTTGCAGAAGACCAAAAAATTTCACAGGAGGAGATATCAGAGATTATAAAGCTTATTGAGAAAAACAGGAAGTAAAGACAAGTTCATTACTCTTCCCTAAAACCCATTAGCAATGGAAACACTATTTATATATATCGTAAAAGTAAATATTGCATTGACAGTGTTTTATTTGCTATATATGTTGCTCTTTAGCAAAGACACATTTATAAGACTGAGGCGATATTATTTCCTATCGGCAATAATTTTCTCGCTCGCCTACCCTCTCATTACTGTGTCTGCATTGGGTTCTCTCATTAATTTGAGTAAAAAAGAAACTTTAGCAACAGAAACCTCTGTATACATTGGAGATGTATCGATGGGAGAATTCATAATAGACGATGTAGAAGAAGTTGCCACCCCAATTGATTGGATAGAACTAACAAAGAACATATTGCTTGTGGGTGTTTTTCTACTAAGCTTACGTTTTTTATGGCAACTGCTCTCAATTGTTCGTATGAAATCGCGTAGCGAGAAAAGAAGCCTGTTTGGTTATCTTTTTTATCACCTAAAAGATGAGATAACTCCTTTTTCGTTCTTCAATTGGATATTTATACATACCGAAACACATACAGAAAAGGAGCTGAAACAGATACTATTGCACGAGCATACGCATGCTCGTCAGTGGCATTCACTGGATATAGTACTGGTAGAGATGCTTCGCATTGCTTTTTGGTGGAACCCACTTGTATGGCTCATGAAGCGAGATATGGCCATCAACTTAGAATACCTGGCCGACCAGGCAGTATTGCAAGAAGGAGTGGAAACCACTGAATATCAATATCATTTATTACAATTGACTTATCATGAAACTGCGGTTCAGATAGTAAATAATTTCAACGTATCACAATTAAAACAACGAATTATTATGATGAATACAAATAAAACACCCATGCGAAAGCTGGCAAAGTACTTGAGCGTATTGCCATTGGCACTGTTGCTGATTACAGCAAATAGTGTG
>SMER01000082.1_pt1 | contig 20754 bp, 18 predicted proteins | sample 2456411 | NCBI WGS metagenome assembly SMER01 (sample SAMN10132597, study PRJNA489261) | soil metagenome | isolation source: day1 antibiotic-silt loam soil ammended with raw manure from dairy cow... | place: USA | collected 2015-05-01 | reverse complement strand
GATTACTCTGTTCCATATACTTGAAAAACTCGTTGTCCGGCGTTAATACCAAGACATCGCTTTTATCAGCAAAACTTTCGCGGTAGGCCATCAAGCTGCGATAGAACGCATAGAACTCTGGGTCCAGACCATAGGCTTTGGCATAGATTTCCGTAATTTTCGCATCACCATCACCTCGAATCTCTTCAGCTTCACGGTAAGCTTCTGCCAGTAATACTCGACGCTGACGATCCGCATCAGCACGAATACCTTCAGCCAGTTCCTGACCTTTCGCACGGTGCTCACGGGCTTCACGGGCACGCTCGGAGCTCATACGCTCAAACACACTGAGGTTAACTTCTTTGGGCAAGTCAATGGACTTAACTCGCACATCAATCACCTCAATGCCCAGCTCTTTATGTGCCATGCGATTGAGCGAAGCAGTAATGTCCGCCATCAACTCATCACGTTGGCCACTGACCACTTCATGCAAAGTACGCTTACCAAACTGGTCACGCAAACCCGCTTCCAACCGACGCGCTAAACGCTCGTCAGCAACCTGCTTAATGCCTGAAGTTGCCGTGTAGTAACGATCAGCATCCGCCACTCGCCACTTAGCAAAAGCATCAACCATCACGGCTTTCTTTTCTAAGGTTAGAAAGCGTTGTGTTGGTGCATCTAAAGTCAGTAAGCGTGCATCAAACTTGCGCACTTGGTTAACATAAGGAATTTTAAAATGCAGACCAGGCTGCACATTAGCTTTTTCTACTTTTCCGAATTGCAGTAAGACTGCGCGCTCAGTTTGTTGAACAATATAAAAGCTGTTCCCACCCACCAGCGCCAATACGGCAATGACGACTAAAGCAAATATCGATTTATTACTCATTAACGGCTACCTCTGGCACGTAAGTCAGGCGTCAACGCATCAGCACCTAAACGCATAGTACTTTCCATTGGGCTCACACCGCTACCTGAAGTACTGGACGGCTTTGCTGCTGTCTGATTACGGCTTTCCAGCATTTTATCCAACGGCAAATACAGCAAGCTATTCTGCCCTTGATCGCCAGTTAACAACACCTTGCTGCTGTTACTGAGCACTTCTTGCATAGTGTCTAAGTACAAGCGCTGACGAGTGACTTCCGGTGCTTTACGGTACTCTGCTACCAGCTTAGTAAAGCGGTCCGCCTCACCCTCAGCACGGGAGATCATTTCATCACGGTAACCATTGGCCTCTTCACGCAAACGCTGCGCTTGACCACGCGCCTCTGGGATCACACCATTGGCGTAGGTTTCCGCTTGGTTTTTCTCGCGTTGCTCATCTTCACGGGCACGAATCACATCATCAAAAGACTCTTGCACTTCACGCGGCGCTTGAGCATTTTGGACGTTCACCTGAGTAACTGTGATACCGGTGCGGTACATGTCCAAGAAACGCTGCAGGCGCTCTTGCACTTCCACCGCCAGCACTTCTCGACCTTCTGTTAACACTTGGTCCATCGCTGTTGAGCCGACCACGTGGCGCAGCGCACTCTCAGTGGATTGCTGCAAACTGATTTCTGGGTTATCAACATTGAGCACAAAGTCTTGTAAATTATTGATTTTGTACTGCACCGTCAACGGCACTTCAATGATGTTTTCATCTTCAGTCAGCATTGGCCCTTGGCGTGTATAAGCACGCTCACGGGTAACGTTTTGCTCATATTTACGATCAAATGGCGGAAAGTAAATATTCAGACCCGGGCCCACGGTTTCATGGTACTTACCGAGACGCAAAATAACCGCCTGCTCTTGCTCATCTAACGAGTAAACAGCGGTATACAACCACATTCCAGCCAAAGCTATTAATATGATTGCGATTGCTGCAAAACCACCACCAGACCCGCTTGATCCAGGTTTTTTCTTACCGCCAAATAAGCTTTTCAGGTTATCTTGCAGTTTGCGAAGGGCTTCATCAAGATCAGGTGGTCCTTGTTTCTGGCCACCGCGCTTATTGCGGTCTCCCCAAGGATCCTGATTGTTTGAGTTACCACCCGGCTCATTCCAGGCCATAGTGTTCTCCATCTAATTTGAAAGGCAAAATGCGTACTAAATACGCACTATATTATAATTAATGATCGCTATAAACGCAGCACTATGTTGAGCGCTACTGGGCGAACTGTGCAAAAAAGTCAGCGTCTGTTATCCCTTCATGACTTAATAGCTTATCAAGCTCCATTTTTGCAACGCGCAATTTTAGTACACTCGTACCATCTTCGGCATGGATTTCCTCTTGCACTGCATTTAAATCAAATAACTTTGCGCGCAAACGACTCTGTTGCTGGCTGAGGCGCACTGTAACAATATATATTTCCTCTTCCAACAACTCCGCAATAGCTTGCTGTAACAAGCCAATGCCTTGCTCTTTATAGGCAGAGATCCACACCCGAATCGGCTTACCCTCTTCGTCACGCTGGATATGCGGTTCAACGTTATCGAGCAGGTCAACTTTGTTGTACACCTCAAGCATGCGCACGTCGTCTGCTTCAATCTCTTGTAACACATTTTGCACCTGCTGAATCTGCTCATCACGCTCCGGTGATTGCGCATCAATCATATGCAGCAACAAATCTGCATTCGCCGATTCTTCTAAGGTAGCGCGAAATGCCTCCACCAGCTTATGCGGCAAATGCCGAATAAAGCCCACAGTATCGGCTAAAGTCACTGCGCCCAACTCAGGTATTTGCACGCGGCGTACCGTAGGATCAAGGGTGGCAAACAATTGGTCTGCGGCATACACCTGTGATTCAGTGAGCAAGTTAAACAAAGTGGATTTGCCAGTGTTGGTATAACCAACTAGGGAGATACTGGGCATATCTGCACGCTGGCGACTGCGCCGAGCAAGCTGACGTTGATTGCGTACCTTTTCCAAACGACTTTTAATTTGCCGTACACGCACGCGCAGCAAACGTCGATCAGATTCCAACTGTGTCTCACCGGGACCACGCAAACCAATCCCGCCCTGCTGGCGACTCAAGTCAGTACGACTGCGCACTAAACGGGTGCTGATATGTTCCAGCTGAGCTAGCTCAACCTGCAACTTACCTTCGTAGGTTTGCGCACGCTGAGCAAAAATATCGAGAATCAAACCAATTCTGTCCAAGACACGGCATTCTAAAGCTCGCTCTAGGTTGCGCTCTTGGCTGGGTGTTAAAGCATGATTAAATATGACCAGATCAGCGCCTTCACTCAATACCAACTGGCGCAGCTCTTCAACTTTGCCGGAGCCAATTAAAAAACGCGCAGTGGGTTGGTGACGGGAAACCTGGACAAAGCTTGCAATAACAGCTCCTGCTGAAACTGCAAGCTCTTGAAACTCATGAGGATCTTCTCGCAGCTCAGGTGCATTTCCATCCAAATGCACAAGAATGGCACGTTCACCTGAGTGTTCAGCGATCAAAATATTCTCCAACTAAGCGTCACCTGCATCTGTAATGGCTGCATCATCACTGGGCAAGCGCACTGGTCGGCCTGGCACAACGGTAGAAATAGCATGTTTGTAAACCATTTGACTGACAGTGTTTTTCAGCAAAATAACAAACTGATCAAATGACTCGATCTGTCCTTGCAACTTAATACCATTCACCAAGTAAATTGATACTGGCACGCGCTCTTTGCGCAAAAGGTTTAAGTAAGGGTCTTGTAGCGTATGCCCTTTTGACATGAGGTGTACTCCATTTTATAAAGTAAAAGTCTGTTCAGCGTGAATAACACTAACAAACTATAATTGCGCTCTGTTAGCTCTATATGGTGAGCTCTTCGAACTTTTTCAAGGCTTGTGACCTAGTATCGCACGATAAACTATCCAGCCACTGCACATCAGACCAACTGCGTAGCCAAGTAAACTGGCGTTTAGCCAATTGGCGGGTCGCAATAATGCCGCGCTCGATCATTTCTTCGTACGTATAATCTCCCTGCAAATACGCCCACGCCTGTCGATAACCGACAGCACGTATAGCGGGTAAGTCAGCATGCAAGTCGCCACGTCGCCACAACCCTTCGACCTCAGCAAGAAAGCCTTGTTCAAGCATCATGTGAAATCGTTGGGCAATACGCTCGTGTAAGACACTGCGCTGCTGCGGTGCAATTGCAAAGGTTAAGACATTATACGGTAATTCAAGCTGCTTAGATGCCTGTTTCTGCTGCTGTTGCTGAGCGCGCAATGCGGTCATGCTCTGCCCACTGACTCGCCATACCTCTAAAGCTCGCATCACTCGCTGCGGATCATTGCGATGAATTCGCTCTGCAGAGATTGGATCAACCCGTTGCAACTCAGCATACAGCGCATCCCAACCTTGCTCTGCAGCTTCGCGCTCTAAAGCCGCGCGCACTTGCGGATCCGCTGCCGGCATCGGCGCCAACCCTTCTAGCAAAGCTTTGTAGTACAGCATAGTGCCGCCCACCAACAGCGGGATACGGCCTCGCGCGCTGATGTCCGCCATGAGCGCCAAAGCATCCGCACGAAACTGCGCCGCCGAGTAACTTTGCGTGGGATCGAGAATATCCACCAAGTGATGTGGATAGGCTTGCAAAATATCCTGACTGGGCTTGGCGCTGCCGATATCCATCCCGCGATAAATCAAGGCCGAGTCAACACTGATAATTTCACAGGGCAATTCTTCAGCCAGCTGCAGTGCTAAAGCAGTTTTTCCAGACGCCGTCGGACCCATTAAAAAAATAGCGGGCGGCAACTTTTTGATCAAAGCATTCCCCTTGTTAATTCAACGCAGGCGGCCATCCAAAACCACTGTATGGATTGCCGCCTGACCAAGCTTATCGCTCTTATTGCGCCAGTAACTGGCCAATGGCTGGATCTTTAAAGACCCGCTGTAAAGCCTCACTCAAGACCAAACTGACCCACTCTGTATTGGTTTGCTCGTTCGGCGCTTTCACATAACCTTGTGTCAGTGTCGCCGCATAACGACCATTGTAGCTGCGCGAGCCATTCTTCACCGCCAGAGTAAATACCGCTTGCAGCTTAGCTTCTTTAAACAGCGGGTTATTCTCTACAGCTTTATAACTCAACTCAGTCAAGGTTAAATCGAGCTGAGCATTGTCACTGCCTTTGGCCATAGGGGTAAAACCAAGCATACGTACTGCTGCGTCAGTCTCGGCCTGCAAGCGTGGTAAGAAGCTTGCTCCCTGTACACTAATTGCACTGGTATTGGCGTATAAACCACCACGGGTACCTATTACAGCAGATGCTCGGCCATCACTGACCCGCACAGTCACCGGCTGCCCCTGTCCCACTGCGCTCACTTGCCCAGAAAAACGCGGCTCTGGCTTTAAATACTGCGGGCTTAAACCACAACCACTTAAAACACCGGTCAGTACAACTGCGGCACCCAATACTATGTAACGCAACATAATTTTATTTCCTTTAAAAGCCCATCTGAACAAACAACGTCTGACTGCGCCCAGTATACTTGCACAACGCAAGGCGCTGCGGACAAATTCCGCATTTTCAACGATGAAATTATACTGCAAGCCGTCTTCTTTACTGTTTTCTACGACCTTTCGACTAAAGATTTTTAGCACGGAAGATCGTTTTTTATATTTTCATCGTTATAATTACCAACCAACTATAAATGGCATCCCCCTCATTTACGCTTTCACCCTGTTTTTTACTGCGCAAAGCTTTAAAACAGAAGGATTGCCAAGTGCCTATTTATCGGCGCACAGGCCTAGGCTGAATGAAAACCTGTACAATTAAGCCTTCACCTGCGGCCTGTTCCAGTGCCTATAGTAAAAGTTTTTTAAAGATCCGCTACTCCAAAAGATGGCGGGAAACGGTTTCACAACTTCACAAGAGTGTGGCAAGCAATGAATAGTTTGGCGTTTACAGTTCCGTGCACCAACAGCCCTCCACCTTGCAACGGTTACAGCATTTGCAATTGCGCAATATTCTAACCCCTACTTTGGTGAGCTACAGTTGCTCTGTAGCGCCCAAAAGATGCTTTTTGGAGACGTACTGATGGCACAAGATAATCAAGCAAACTTGGATATATTGCTGGTAGGAGCCGGCATTATGAGCTCAACTTTAGCAACTCTGCTGAAAGAGCTAGACCCAAGCCTGCGCTTAGAAATTGTTGAGCAGATGGAAGATGGAGCCATGGAGAGCTCCAACCCATGGAATAACGCTGGTACCGGCCACGCTGGGCTTTGCGAGCTCAACTACACCCCGCAAGCAGAAGATGGCTCTATTGATATTTCCAAGGCAATTAATATCAATGCCATGTTTGAAGAGTCCAAGCAGTTTTGGGCGCACTTAGTGGAAACTGGCACTTTTGGTGACCCAGATACGTTCATTCACCCAGTGCCCCATATGAGTTTTGTGCAAGGCAAAGACAATATTGCTTTCCTACAAAAACGCGCTGAGCTGCTAAAAGCTCACCATGCTTTTGAAAAAATCGAATTCACCACTGATAAAGCGCTAATGGCGCAATGGCTGCCATTAATGATGGCTGCGCGCAGTGAAGATGAAGAAATCGCTGCAACCCATATCAGTAACGGCACTGACGTTAACTTTGGCGCTTTAACTAAGCAGTTACTGAGCTATTTAGACCAGCAGGACAGCAGCACCCTGACCTACAAGAGCAAAGTAGTGGGCCTTGAGCGTTGCGCGCAAGGTTGGCAAGTTAATATTAAAAACCTTGTCACCGGCCAACAGCGCACCATCACTTCACGTTTTGTCTTCCTCGGTGCCGGCGGTGCCGCATTACCACTGCTGCAAAAGTCTGGTATTCCGGAAAGCAAAGGCTACGGCGGCTTCCCAGTCAGCGGGCAATGGTTACGCTGTGACAATCCCGCAGTGGTTGAGCAGCATCAAGCTAAGGTGTATAGCCTTGCCGCAGTGGGCTCACCACCGATGTCTGTGCCGCACCTAGACACCCGAGTAATTGATGGCAAAAAATCATTACTGTTTGGCCCTTATGCGGGATTCACGACGAAGTTCTTAAAACACGGTTCTTTCTTAGACCTACCCATGTCCGTACGCCTGAGCAATATCTGGCCGATGCTGGCAGTGGGCCGCGACAACATGGATCTGACCCGTTACTTAATCAGTGAAGTGCGCCAATCAATGGAACAGCGCTTAGACTCCTTACGCCGTTTCTATCCACAGCTTGACCCAGCTGACTGGAAATTAGAAATCGCTGGCCAGCGTGTACAAATCATCAAAAAAGATGCGAAGAAAGGCGGTAAATTGCAGTTTGGTACTGAACTCGTAACCTCTGCTGATGGTTCTCTAGCGGCGCTACTGGGTGCCTCACCGGGCGCATCAGTAACTGTATCCATCATGCTGGACTTAATTAAGCGCTGCTTCCCTGAGCAGCATAAGTCTGCCGCGTGGACAGAAAAGCTAGCAGCAATTTTCCCAGCCCCTTTAAAAGAGCTGGAAACCAACGCTGAACTGTACCGCAGCACGCAAGAACGCTCTGACGCGCTATTAAAATTGCGTTAAGCCACTAAAAAGCCCGCGCTATCAAGGACAACCACAATGGTTTTGCTTGATAGCGCGGGCTTTATATTACCAGTCAGATAGCCCTCTGAGCTTAAGCACTGCAATGGCGGCTAACAGATCAGTCTCTAAAGTTATCAAACTGCAAAGGCATACCCAATTCTTTGCTGCGCAGCAGCGCTATGGCCTCTTGCAAATCATCACGTTTCTTACCGGTAATGCGCACTTGTTCGCCTTGAATCGAGGCCTGCACTTTCAGCTTAGCCTCTTTCACAGTCGCTACAATTTTCTTTGCCAGCTCCTTATCAATACCTTCGCGCATGATAATTTCTTGCTTAACGACCTTACCTGAGCCATACGACTCCTTGTATTCTAAGCACTGAATATCAACTTTGCGCTTCACCAGCGCCAACTTAATAATTTCAATCAACTGCTCAAGCATAAAGTCTGCATCTGCAGTTAAGGTGATGGTTTTATCTTTAAATTCAATGCTGGCTTTACCACGTAAGTCATAACGACGCTCAAGCTCTTTTGCGGCATTATCCATAGCATTGGTAACTTCATGTGTATTGAGCTCTGAAACAACATCAAACGAGGGCATTACTTCCTCCAAATCTATCTATATTGCATCTAAAAAAAAGTACTTCTTCACAAGTACAAGCAAGAACACTTGCAATCGCATTGTGCCACTAGGTATAAGTACTGCCTATTATTGCTTATTTCCATGTTTTATCTACCAGCGGTCCAACCATGCCCAATCCCCTTTTAAGCATCCTTGTTGTGGATGATGCCAAGTTTTCCAGCCTCATGATAGGCCGCGCATTAAACCAAGCAGGCTATACAGATGTGCGTTTTGCTAGCAGCGCCACAGAAGCCATTCAGCAACTGGAAGAGCGCCCAGCAGGTATTTTACTCGCCGACTGGCTGATGCCTGAAACAGACGGTTTGGAACTCACCGCACAAGTGCGTCAGCATGACGAGCTGCACGATCATTACACCTATGTCATTTTACTGACCGGCAAAGAGGGCGATAACGCTCTAGCCCATGCTTTTGACCATGGCGTTGATGATTTTATCAGTAAAGCAGCGATGAATGAGCAGTTGGTACCACGGGTGCTGGCTGCAGACCGCCTCTACAACACCCTGACCCGCCTAACTAGAGACAAACAGCTGCTCATGCGCAATATAGCTGCTCTGGAGTCACGCAACCAAGTTGACCCACTCACGGGCCTAGGCAATGCACGCCTCCTCAAGCAAATGCTGACTAAAAACTTGCAGCAAGTTGAATCCCGCGGCGGCAGCCTGTGCTATTTACTGATTGGGGTAGAAAACCTCGCCAGCTTAGCGCAGCAATATGGTCGTACCATCCACAAAGAGCTACTGCGTTCGATCGCACAACGGTTACAACAGTTGGTGCGACCTCTGGATGTTTTAGTGCGTCTTGATGGTAACCATTTTGCTTTACTGACCCACTTGGGTGACTCTCAAGAGTATTCACCCGCCAGCTTTAAGCGCATCCACGATGGTTTAAATATCAAATCGTTTAAAACCAGCGCAGGTTTTATCAACCTAAAAACCGGCATTTGTTTAGTAACGCTAAGCAATAAAGCATTGCCTATGCAACCCGAGCAAGTCACCGAACTGGCTGAAAAAAACCTGCCCAACTCCTATGATAGTGGGCGCATTAATGCACTGCACTTAAACGCCCCGCTGCCCGTGTAATCCAGTGACTTGGCATATTTTAGGCGCTGGCAGCCTGGGTTGCTTGTGGGCCGCACGACTCGCAGCGCAGCAGCAATCCGTGCATTTAGTGCTACGCAATCCAGACTCAATAGCAAGCTATCAACAAACACCTGGCGTTGCCCTCAGCGATGCCTCGCGCCAGCACAGCCATCACTACCCGGTCAGTGCGCAACTCGCTGATCACCCACAGCCCATTCATAAACTGCTGCTGGCCTGCAAAGCCTATGATGCTGAAGCGGCCATTGCCCAAGTCGCCCACCGCCTTGGGCAACACAGTTTGGTTATTCTTTTGCAAAATGGTTTAGGCAGTCAGCAAGCCATTCAAGCGCAGCTGCCAACTGTGCGCTGCATTGCCGCCTCCACTACTGAAGGCGCCTACTTGGCTGAGCCTTTCCACTCAGTGTTTGCTGGTGCAGGCCATACGTGGCTAGGTGATCTACGTCCCGACAAGCAAGACGTGCCACAAGAGTTACTGGCCAATTGCCAAGCTGCGGGTATCCACTGCAGCTGGACGCCGCATATCGCTGAACACTTATGGCGCAAGTTAGCCATTAATTGTGCCATCAACCCCCTGACGGTACTGCACAATTGCCGCAACGGCGAGCTGCTAACCCACGCGCCACAGATCAATACCCTGTGCGCCGAACTGCAACAACTGTTAACTGCTGCCGGGCAAGCTGCGGCCAGCGTTGATTTGCTCCAACAGGTGTGGACTGTGATTGACAAAACCGCCGCCAATTCATCCTCCATGCGCCAAGATGTAGCGCACCAACGCCGTACCGAGATCAGCTACATTACTGGCTTTGCTTGCGCCCAGAGCAAGGCTCTTGGGTGTTACACTCCCACCTTAAACACCTTGCACGCCAAGCTCAAAGCAACTTTAGCAGCGCGCGGCTTAGCAAGTACTTAATGCATTGAAACAGGACATTGATCAGCATGGGTTACCGACTGAGTAAGATTTATACACGTACTGGCGATGATGGACAAACAGGCCTCGCCGACGGCCGCCGGGTCAACAAAAGCCATCCGCGCATCGAAGCCATTGGCGCGCTAGATGAATTCAACAGCCAACTGGGCTTACTCCTAGCTGAGCTGGAAGAACAGCAAAGTCAGGCGCCAAAGCTTGAAGAAATTATTACCGTACTGGCGCCCTGCCAACACCGACTGTTTGATCTAGGCGGTGAGTTGGCCATGCCTGAGTACCAAGCGCTGCAAGCTGATGAGATCACCCGTATCGAGCAAGCTATTGATGCTTGGAATGTGCAAGTGGGCCCACTGAAAGAGTTTATTCTGCCCGGTGGCTCGCGCTTAATCGCCCAAGCTCACGTATGCCGCAGTAGTGCTCGCTTGGCCGAGCGCCGCTGCCAAGCCTTGCACAGCAGCGAAGCTTTACGCCCGGAAGTACTGGGTTATATCAATCGTATTTCCGATCTATTGTTTGTTGCCGCCCGCCTGATCGCCCAGTACCAAGAGCGCTCTGAAATTCACTGGCAAGCAGCAGAAAAACCGCTATAAGCACTGCGGCCAAAACCCTCGAATGGCGGCCACCCCTTGGCCACCCACCGCACGTGCCTGCGCCAGCTCCTGCTCAGTCAAGCCTCCGAGCAGGAAAACTGGGGCATTAAACTGTCGCAATAACGCTTGCGCCATATCCCACCCTAAAGGTTCGGCATGAGGATGCGTTTGTGTTGGTAAAACCGGTGACAAAGTCACAAAATCCACCTCAAGAGCTGCGGCTAAAGCCAACTCCTGCGCATCATGGCACGACGCAGCCAGCCAACGCCCTGACGCTATAGGTCGCTGCTGTCCTGAGAACTCATGCAATTGCTGCGCAGTTAGATGCCAGCCAGCCTCAGGCAATTCGGCCAGCCACGCCAGCTCACCTTTCAACATCAAGTGCGCGCGCCCAGCACACAGCGCCTGCAGCCGTCGCGCTAGCGCCTGATACTCTAACTTAGGTAAATGCGCAGCGCGTAGCTGTAAAAGCTCACAACCAGCAACCAAGGCTTGTTCAGCGCCACTGTAAAGCTGCTCAACTGAGACACCTTCTGGAGTAATAAAATACTTCTGTGGCAACTGCGCAGCACTGACAATGGTGCGGTTCGCTGCAGGGAACTGATACTCAGGCAAAGCACTGGTGGCAACCCAGCGCACTTCCTGCCCTTCGGCTCCATACGCCTCACCATGAAAATCCAACACTTCATACACATCAAGCAGCACATGCACATCAGGGTAGTTATGGCGCACTTGAATCAGCGGCTGCGCTGCGGCCATAACAATTCCCAGCTCCTCATGCAGCTCACGAGCCAGCGCCTGCTGCGGACTTTCGCCCGCCTCACACTTGCCGCCAGGAAACTCCCAAAGCCCACCCATATGCTTATCGCTCGGGCGCAGAGCCAACAGAATCTGCTGCTTAGCATTGCGAATGACTGCAGCAACCACATGCACGCGCTTACTCATAAATACTCATCCAATGGCTCAATGCAGCTGATTAGGAGCGGTACTCCGCATTGATGCGCACATACTCATGGGAAAGATCCGTGGTCCAAATCGTTTCATGGCAGCTGCCACGCTCCAGTTCAATACGAATCAAAATTTCCGCCTGCTGCATAACCGCAGCACCTTGCTCTTCGGTATAAGCTTGGGCTCGGCCACCATGGGCAACAATACAAACATCATCCAGATACACATTAACTTGCTCAGTATCTAAGTCTTTAATACCGGCATAACCAATGGCTGCAACAATACGCCCCCAGTTTGGATCAGAGGCAAACAACGCTGTCTTAATCAACGGCGAGTGCGCCACCGCATAGGCAACATCCAAACACTCTTGCTGATGCGCGCCACCATGCACTTGTACAGTAACAAACTTAGTAGCACCTTCACCGTCACGCACAATGGCTTGCGCAAGCTGCATGGCTACCTGGTTAATAGCCTCACGCAAGGCCTCATAGAGCTCACCCTGAGGCTCAGTAATAGTGGCTACGGCAGCTTGCCCAGTGGCAACTAAAATGCATGAATCATTGGTCGAAGTATCACCATCAATGGTGATGCGGTTAAACGACTTATTTGCCGCGTCATGCAAAATATTTTGCAAAACCTCCTGACTCACAGCAGCGTCAGTAGCAATGTACCCCAGCATAGTGGCCATATTTGGGCGAATCATCCCAGCGCCTTTACTTATGCCGGTAACCGTCAGGGTCACCTCGCCGTGCTGAAACTGCACGCTGGCACCCTTCGGCAAGGTATCCGTGGTCATGATGCCTTCGGCGGCCAAAGCCCAGTTATCTTCACGCAAATCTGCCAGCGCCGCCGGCAAAGCAGCGGTAATTTTTTCTACGGGCAACTGTTCACCAATAACCCCAGTGGAGAAAGGCAACACCTGCTGCAGCGGGCAGCCAACTAAATCAGCCAATTGCTGACACACTGCATTTGCCGCCTGCAAACCTAAGTCACCGGTGGCGGCATTGGCATTGCCAGTATTGACGACTAAATAACGGGGCGCAGACTGCATACGCTGCTTACATAAAATGACCGGTGCGGCACAAAAAGCATTTTGCGTATAGACGCCTGCTACACTGCTGCCTTCAGCGCAGCGCATCACGACCACATCGCGGCGGCCTACTGCTTTAATCCCAGCACTGGCTATACCTAACTCAAAGCCTGCTACAGGATGCATTTTTGGTAAATCACCTAATCCAACCGCCATACGATTTCTCCGCTCAATCTAATGCGCTCTGCGCGAAAAGAAACGCCGCACACAGATCTATTCTGGTGCGGCGTACATCTCAATAAACAATCACTACAAACTGCTCAGACGGCTCTATTGCCTTAGCTAATACGACCACAGCAATGTTTGTATTTTTTACCTGAGCCACAAGTACAGGGCTGGTTACGCCCAACCTTTGGCTCATTGCGCACTGGCGCGGCAGCCACTACAGGCTCAGATTCTTCTCCATCGTCTGCGGCTGAATCTTCAAAAACAGCCGTTTCTTCATGCTGAAACTGCATACGTTGCGCCATTTCTTCAGCACGCTGACGTGCGCGCTCGGCTTCTTCTTCTGGATCTTCTTGGCGAATCTGCACATTGGATAACACGCGGATTGAGTCACGCTTAATCGAATCCAGTAGATCACGGAACAAGTTAAAGGACTCACGCTTGTATTCTTGCTTTGGATTCTTTTGTGCATAACCACGCAAGTGAATACCGTGCCGCAAGTGATCCATCGCTGCTAAGTGATCTTTCCATAAATCATCCAACACCCGCAGAATAATTTGCTTCTCAAAATTACGTAAACCTTCAGCACCAACCAAGGCTTCTTTTTCTGCATAAGCGGCTACAACTTGATTCTGAATCCGCTCCAGCAAGGTGTCTTCGTACAAAGTATCATCCGCATCCAACCATTCTTGCACCGGCAACTGTACGCCAAAACCTTCGGCTAAAGCCTCTTCCAAGCCAGCAATATCCCATTGTTCAGGTAGCGACTGCGGTGGAATAAACTGCGCTATAGTGCTGGATAAAACCTCATATCTAAACTCAGTAACGACATCACCGACATCATCCGTTGAGAGCAAGTCATTGCGCATGTGGTAAATCACTTTACGCTGCTCGTTAGCCACGTCGTCGTACTCAAGCAATTGCTTGCGCATGTCGAAGTTACGCCCTTCAACCTTACGCTGGGCTTTTTCAATGGCGTTGCTAACCATGCGGTGCTCAATGGCTTCGCCTTCCTTCATGCCCAAGGCTTTCATAAAGTTTTTCACCCGATCAGAGGCGAAAATACGCATTAAACTGTCTTCCAGCGACAAGTAAAAGCGCGTTGAACCTGGGTCACCTTGACGACCAGAACGACCACGCAACTGGTTATCAATTCGGCGCGACTCATGGCGCTCGGTGGCAATCACATGCAAACCACCGGCTTCAATCACCTGCTGATGGCGCTTTTGCCAACTGGCTTTAATGTCAGCAATCTGTTCTTCAGTGGGGTCTTCCAGCCCAGCCACTTCTGCTTCCCAGCTGCCGCCCAACACGATATCGGTACCACGACCAGCCATATTGGTAGCAATGGTGATTGAACCTGGACGACCTGCCTGGGCAATAATATCGGCCTCTAAGTCGTGATGTTTTGCGTTCAGTACCTTGTGTTCAATACCTTCCGCTTTCAGCACTTCAGAAATATGCTCAGAGCTGTCAATGGAGGCAGTACCCACTAACACCGGACGACCTTGCTCTTGGCATTCGCGGATATCAGCGATAATGGCTAGATATTTTTCTGGCTGCGTTAAAAACACCAAATCATTGTGGTCAATTCGCGCAACTTTACGGTGCGTTGGGATAACAGTGACATCTAAACCGTAAATCTGTCTAAACTCAAAGGCTTCAGTGTCAGCCGTACCCGTCATGCCCGAAAGCTTTTCGTATAAACGGAAGTAGTTCTGGAAAGTGGTCGAAGCCAGAGTTTGGCTTTCTGGGTGAATATGCACACCTTCTTTGGCTTCAATGGCTTGGTGCAAACCTTCTGATAAACGACGCCCGTGCATGGTGCGGCCGGTATGCTCATCAACCAGCACCACCTCACCATTTTGTAAAATATACTCAACGTTACGGTGAAACAGCGTGTGTGCACGCAAGCCGGCATTGACGTGGGTTAGCAAGCTCAGGTTGCTAGAAGAGTACAACGACTCATGCTCAGCCAACAGGCCCATTTCTGTAAGCTTTTCTTCAATATACTGGTGACCGGCTTCGTTCAGCTCTACTTGGCGGCTTTCTTCATCAATGGTGTAGTGGCCGTCCTCCAGCACTTGCTCATCTTCACCCACTAAATGACGTTTCAAGGTAGGGATAATCAAGTTGATTTTTTTATACAACTCAGAGCTGTCTTCGGCTTGACCAGAAATAATCAAAGGCGTACGCGCCTCATCAATTAAGATCGAGTCCACTTCATCAATGACGGCAAAGTGCAATTCGCGCTGGAATTTCTCTTCTAGGCTAAACGCCATATTGTCGCGCAGATAATCAAAACCAAATTCGTTATTGGTACCGTAGGTAATATCGCTGGCATAGGCGGCGCGTTTATCTTCTGGATCTTGGAAAGGCACAACGACGCCAACACTCAAGCCCAAAAACTCATACAAAGGACGCATCCAGTTGGCATCACGGCGCGCTAGATAATCGTTGACCGTCACCACATGCACACCTTTACCCGGCAGTGCATTTAAATAGACCGCCAAGGTTGCCACTAACGTTTTACCCTCACCGGTGCGCATTTCGGCAATTTTGCCTTCATGCAAGGTTTGCCCACCAATCAGCTGTACATCAAAGTGGCGCATGCCCATGACACGCTTACTGGCTTCTCGCACCACTGCGAAAGCTTCAGGCAGGAGTTTATTAAGACTTTCACCACCCGCAAAACGCTCACGAAACTCATTGGTTTTAGCTTGCAACTGCTCATCGGACAGAACCACCATCTGCTCTTCAAGCGCATTAATGGTATTCACCACTTTATACATGCGTTTGACATCACGATCGTTTTTGCTTCCAAGGAGCTTTCTGAATAAGGGCGCGAACATAATTAATAACGTTTCCATTTTTGGGGGTGAAGGCGCGTAAGTCGTACTGCACTCACCCGCACAAAAAATCCATTCTACCCGTATTTGCTAGCGAATAAAGTAGCCTTTATCAACACGCATACTTACCGGGCAGTTAATATAATTCCTAAACCACAGCCACTCTATTTTTGTCGGCTATACTGATTATGTAACATGGTACTGACTTGAGCATAATTCAAGGCCTATCCGGCCAAACGCTCACGCCAAAGTAATCAACCTGCCGTACGAGGTGAGCTATGAGCTACCGTCCTATTAAAGCGCAAAAAACCGACACGGTGTTGCACAATAATGCTTCACTGCAACGCTTAGTAGCACGTGCGCAGATCATTGACCGCTTACAAGTTCTTCTCAACCAATACTTGCAACCTGCTGTACGCCCATATTGTCGCCTTGCGACTTATCAAGACGGCACGCTAACTTTAATCGTCAGTGACGGGCATTGGGCCACCCGCTTACGCTACCAACAAAAACGCTTGCTACAACAACTGCAAAGCGTCCCTGAGTTTAATCAGCTGAGTCGGATTCAATTTAAAGTACGACCGCCAAGCCAGCCTAACACACCGCCACCGCGCAGCATTGAGCTCTCAGAGCAAGCCGGGCAAATGATTCAAGCCAGCGCTGAAGCTACCCGTGACCCGGTGCTGCGCAAAGCATTAGAGCGCCTTGCTCAACACGCGAAAAAGTAGCTGCTAGCCAATATTACATGCCTTTTACCGCATAAATACCCGCAGCATTACGCCAGTAGCCTTTATAATCCATACCGTAACCAAAAATATAACGGTCTTCACAATATAAGCCAACAAAATCCGCTTTCAAGTCAGGACGCGCTTTACGCTCATGCTGCTTATCCATTAAAACAGCAGTGTGCACTTTGCTGGCACCGGCACGCTTACAGAAATCCATAATAGCCGTCAGAGTATGCCCCTCATCTAAAATATCATCAATAATCAATACTTCACGGTCCATAAATGACACTTCTGGCTTAGCTTTCCAAAACAGTTCGCCGCCGCTGGTTTCATTGCGGTAGCGACTGGCGTGCAAATACGACTGCTCTAGCGGAAAGGTTAACTTGGTCAGTAATTTTCCAGAAAAAATCAAACCACCATTCATCACACAAAAAACCACAGGGTTACTGTCAAATAACTTCTGATTGATCTGCTCAGCGACACGGTCAATGGCCGCTTCGACTTCTTCGGTGCTGAATAAAGTATCGGCTTCGGCCATGATTTGCTGGATATGTTCAAGGTTAGCAGGCATTACTGAGCTCTTCGTTAAAGGTTTAGTGGGCAAAAGGTACTGCGACAGACTGTTTTGAGCAAGTATTGATAGTAAACAAAGTGCCGTTTCGCCTCTATTTCGTTTAATCTAGACACCTATTTCACCTAATCTTTGGAGCTTTTCATGTCTGCCCATGAAATCCGTCACCCGCTAATCCGTCACAAACTTGGTTTAATGCGCCGCGCTGATATCAGCACAAAAAACTTTCGTGAGCTTGCCCAAGAACTTGGCACTCTACTTACTTATGAAGCGACTAAAGACCTGCGCTTAGAAACCCACGTTATCGAAGGTTGGAACGGTGCGGTAGAGGTTGAGAAAATAGCCGGTAAAAAAATCACTGTTGTACCTATTTTACGCGCTGGTATTGGTATGCTTGAAGGCGTTTTAAGCTTGATTCCAGGCGCTAAAGTCAGCGCTGTTGGCGTGGTGCGCAACGAGGATACCCTAGCCGCCCACACCTACTTAGAAAAACTTGCCCCCGATATGCCAGCACGCCTGTCATTAATTATTGACCCTATGTTGGCCACCGGCAACTCGATGATTGCCACCATTGACCTGTTAAAAAAGGCTGGCTGTAAAGAAATTCGCGCCATGGTCTTAGTTGCCGCACCGGAAGGTATTGCCGCAGTCAGCGCAGCTCACCCCGATGTAGCTATTTATACCGCCTCCATTGACCAAGGCTTAGACAGCAACAGTTATATTGTGCCGGGCCTGGGTGATGCCGGAGACAAAATATTTGGTACCAAGCAAAAGGAGAGCTAAGCAATGCTGACTCACCCTCCTGAGCCCATCTGGCGTCAGGCTGTCGCCGGTGCGCAAATGCTCTTTGTCGCCTTTGGTGCATTAGTGCTGATGCCGCTGATTACCGGTATGGATCCAAACGTTGCGCTTTTTACTGCGGGTATAGGTACATTACTTTTCCAGCTGGTAACCAAGCGCCAAGTCCCAGTGTTCGTAGCCTCAAGCTTTGCCTTTATTGCCCCTATTTTGTACGCCAAAACCAACTTTGGTTTACCGGCAGTACTGGGCGCAATTATGGCCTCGGGCGCTGTGTATATGCTGCTCAGCGCAGCGGTACGCCTTAAGGGTACCGGCTTTATCGACAAACTCTTACCGCCGGTGGTGATTGCGCCGGTGATCATGTGCATTGGTTTGGCACTCTCACCCACCGCGGTGAATATGGCCATGGGTAAGTCAGGGGACGGCGCCAGCCAGCTCATTGCTTACCCCACTGCCATGCTCATTTCCATGTCAGCCCTAGTGACCACATTAGCGGTCGCCACTTTAGGCCGCGGTCTATTTCGTTTAGTGCCCATTTTGGCCGGTATCATCGTTGGCTGTAGCTTGGCAGTGATATTAGGTCAAGTCAGCACTGAGGCTATTGCTCTAGCACCTTGGTTTGCGCCACCAGCCTTTGTTGCCCCAGAGTTTCATCTTGGTGCGATCTTGTTTATGTTGCCCGTGGCTTTAGCCCCGGCCATTGAGCATATTGGCGGCATCATTGCGATCGGCAGTGTGACTGGGCAAAACTACATTAAACAGCCTGGTCTGCACCGCACCCTTCTGGGTGATGGCTTAGCCACCACCACGGCCGGTATGCTCGGTGGCCCACCCAATACAACCTATGCAGAAGTCACTGGCGCGGTCATGCTGACGAAAAACTACAACCCCAAAATTATGACATGGGCTGCAGTGATAGCTATGGCTCTAGCCTTTATTGGAAAATTTGGTGCAGCCTTGCAAAGTATTCCAGTGCCGGTCATGGGGGGGATTTTATGCCTACTGTTTGGCTCTATTGCGGTGGTTGGTTTAAATACCTTAATTCGTAATCAGGTGGACCTATCTGAGGCCCGCAACTTGATTATTGTCTCAGTCACCTTAGTCTTCGGGATTGGCGGAATGCATATTGGCAGCGGTGATTTTGCTTTATCAGGCATTTCACTCTGCGCGGTAATTGCCTTATTACTCAATATAATTCTGCCTGGCCAAGAAGGTTGGAAAACCAAATTATCGCCAGAGGATGAAGAGCAAACGCCCTTGTATTAAGGTCTCTAGCAGTACGCCACAAGCACAAAAAACAGCCCTGTCAATGCAGGGCTGTTTTCGTTTTCATCGAGTTGAATACTTACTGACGCTCAGGTGGCGTTAAGTAGGCTGCCGTATGACCGCGCTTGGCTTCGCTATCGCGCAACTCCATGCGTGCAATACTGCGCAAGTGCACCTCATCAGGGCCATCGGCGAGGCGTAAGCAACGTGCGCCAATCCACAAATCAGACAGTGGGGTGTCAGGGGTTAAACCCATAGCACCAAAGACTTGGATCGCACGATCAACCACTTGTGAGTGCATCGTGGGAATGACAGCTTTAATCATGGCGATCTCTTTACGTGCAGTACGCGCACCCACTTCATCAATCATCCACGCTGTTTTTAATACCAACAAACGCGCCTGTTCAATTTCCATGCGGGAGCGGGCAATCCACTCAGAAACGCTGCCATGCTGAAACAAGTAGCGACCAAAGGTTTTACGCTCTTGGGCACGCTCTACCATCAATTCCAAAGCCAGCTCGGCCATACCAATCGAACGCATGCAGTGGTGCACACGACCCGGCCCTAAGCGCGCCTGCGCCATCATAAAGCCGTCGCCTTCTTCAGCGAGTAAGTTTGCTGCTGGCACACGCACATCACGCAAGACGATCTCACAGTGCCCTTCCGGAGCAATATGGTTCATCACTGGGATATTGCGTTCAACCTCAACACCTGGTGTGTCCATGGGCACAATCACCATGCTTTGTTGACGTTTAGCATCACCATCTGGGTCAGTTTTACCCATGACGATCATAAACTTACAGTTAGGGTGTGCAGCATTAGTAATAAACCATTTACGGCCATTGATCACATACTCATCACCGTCACGACGAATCAGAGTCTGAATATTACTGGCATCAGATGAACCCACATCTGGCTCTGTCATGGCAAATGCCGAACGTATTTCTCCGGCTAGCAAGGGGTTCAACCACTGCTCACGCTGCTCTGCAGTAGCGAACATATGCAACAGTTCCATGTTGCCTGTATCTGGCGCATTACAGTTGAACACTTCAGATGCCCAGCTGACGCGCCCCATGATCTCAGCCAAGGGGGCGTACTCAAGGTTACTCAAACCCTGACCTGGCTCACCGTCTTTTAGCGAAGGTAAAAATAAATTCCATAAGCCTTCCGAGCGCGCTAAGGCTTTTAAGTCTTCCATAAAAGACACAGGATAAATGCCTGCGGCAACTTCTTGTTGCCAAGCGCCAATGCGCGGCACAATGTGCTGATCCATAAAGTTGGTTAACTGCTCGCGCAAGGCTTGAGTTTTTGCGCTATAAGAAAAGTCCATAGTGTCCTCCTAAGTTGCCAGTGGGCAACAATATTTAAGCAGAGACTAGGCGAGCTGCAGCACAAGCAGAAGCTTTATTGATTTTAATGAACCACCATTATCATTAAGAACAATACTGAGCTGGACCATGCCTAGCAGAAACAGCCAGGCAAAAAAAACCACCCATAAAGGGTGGTTTAAGAGTGCTGCTTAGCCTATATCGCCGCCGCAGGGCGCATATAGGAAATTGGAGCTGTGCTTGCATCTGCAAAAGTCACCACTTCCCAAGCATCAG
>SMER01000081.1_pt1 | contig 20772 bp, 15 predicted proteins | sample 2456411 | NCBI WGS metagenome assembly SMER01 (sample SAMN10132597, study PRJNA489261) | soil metagenome | isolation source: day1 antibiotic-silt loam soil ammended with raw manure from dairy cow... | place: USA | collected 2015-05-01 | reverse complement strand
AAGAGAGTACATCATTCACAAACTATCAGAAGAAAATTCTAAAATATACGAAAGCTTACCTACTACAGTTGCTAGCCAATTGACTCTTGATCGTGACCCACACGGAAACGTACAGGTATCACTGATTGAAACAGAGAAACTATTAGCAGAAATGGTTGGTCAAAAATTAAAAGAGTGGAAGAAAGAAGGTAAATACAATGGTACTTTTTCGACAATTAACCATTTCTTTGGATACGAAGGACGTTGTGCAGCTCCATCTAACTTTGATGCTGACTATTGTTACTCATTAGGTTATACGGCTTCTCTATTGATTGCAGCTGGAAAGACTGGCTATATGGCATCAATAAGAAACACTACTGCTCCTGCTTCTCAATGGATTGCAGGTGGTATTCCCATCACAATGATGTTGAACATGGAACGCCGTCATGGTGAAATGAAACCAGTAATTCAAAAAGCATTGGTTGATTTAGAGGGTGCTCCTTTTAAAGAGTTTGCAAAGAACCGTGAACAATGGGCAATGGAAACTTGCTATGTTTATCCAGGTCCTATTCAGTACTTTGGTCCAGACGAAGTGAAAGAGCAACCAACAATGACATTGAAGTATGAGCAAAACGCTAAGTAATTAGTATTTGCCTATTAAATAAAAAGACTAAAAACTGCGCCACTCTTATCCGTAAGAGTGTGGCGCAGTTTTTTTTTGATGCATTACGTATGATAAATTGGTTATGCCTTGTTCTAAATTTATGAACAGCAAATCTAAGGGTTTGATTATTGTTGTTTCGTTTATAATAATAATCTCTATGATTTAACAGACTTACAAGGGCACAAAAAAAACGTTAGAATCTCTTCTAACGTTTTTTTGTTCATTACTTTTAGTAATTTGGATTAATCAATCACTAATTAGTAGAATTTATATCTATTGTCTACAACAGCCATTTTGTCTTTCAACACCTCTATGGCTTGTGATTGTAAACGATACAATGTATTTGATTGTAGTTCGGCTTTTTGTTGCTCTGCATTGTATTCACCTTCAGATTGGCTACGATTGATTACATTGAGCACATAAACACCTGTATTACCTTTCAATGGACCAACAACACTATTGAGTGGCCCGTAGGTTGCATATGCGTTAATTACAGGCTCACTACCTAAATTAGTGATATTGGTAGTATTGAAGTTTACAAATCTTACAGAATCCACCTCTGAGTTCATAGCCGCAGCGTAATCGTTCATTGATGTAAGATTTTTTAATTTGAGTTGTTCAATAATTACCTCTGCTTTTTTGTCTCTTAAAAGTAGCGACTTTATAAAATCTGAGACTTCAGATAAAGGTGCAACACCAGCAGGAATCAACCTATCAACACGTGCAATAATTCTGCTCTTTGATAAATCGAATTTCTTAACAGCCCCTTCTTTTTCGTTAAATGCCCAGCTGAGCACCTGACGAGAACTTGGAATTTGAGCCAAAGAGTGATCTGTAGCAGAAACTGTGAAAGCGGGGACAACGCTGTATCCTTGTTCGCGTGCCTTTTCAGCAAAGTTTGATTTAATATCTGGATCTGATACGAATTGATTCAACTCGTTGTCCATATTGTTTTGAGTTTTGTCGCCTACAATTACAGGCATATTCACTACAGCAAGTTTGTACTTAGCAACTGGCGCAGTTTTCTCTTCTACATAAATCAATGCTTGTTGTCCAGGCATTCTCAGTTTAGTTACCGAGCCAGCAGAAGCTGCAAATACTTTTTGAGCAACATCTGTTCCAGCTTGTGCTAAATCTATTTCGCGTACCCAACCTACTTCTCCACCATTCGATTGAGGATTGAGTTCGTTAGCAACATCAGCAAAATTAGCACCAGCTTTAATTTCGGTATGCAAACTGTCGATAAATGCAGTTACCAATGAATCATTAGACATAGATTCTGGTATACCTATCATTCTGATTCTTGCAGAGTCAGGAGCAACAGTTTTGTCAATATATTTAAATAGTTTAAAAGAATCACCATCTCTAAAGGGTCCATGTACATCAGATACCTCGGCAGACTCTACAAACGAACGCTCGTCCATTGTCAACATTTGAGCTGAAACAAAAACGTCTTGATAAGGACGGTCTGAATAGTCAGAAACAACAGTAGCTACATTTTGTGAACTGAGTAATTTCTCACGCACCTCTGCAGTTTGAGCTTCTACTTCAGCAAAATCTTCATCGCTTGGAACAATGTCTTTTGAAAAGTAAGTGATTTTTGCCATTGGTACATCTGTTTTAAACAGATGCTGATTGGCACTATAATAAGTTTTTATGTCAGCATCGGATACATTAGCTACAGAATCTGGTATGGTGTAGTAGTTTTGCACTGCATACATGATGTCAGCATCTTGTTGCGATTGAGCAAAGGTTGTTTGAGCTTCTACGTCGTTTGACATAACAGCTCCAGACAATAGGGCACCATATTTTTCCTCTAAGCGTTGATACTTGATAAGGTTTTCGAGAAATAGCCAAATAGATTTGTACTGTCTCACCATACCCACTTGTTCAGCTGGCAGTGTACTCTCATCGGTATTTATTGTAGCAATAAACTGAATGAGTGCGCCTCTGTCAAACATCCCAGTTTCGGGGTTCACAAATAGTGGAAGCTGTTGCAACAATGGAGAAATAGCATCTCCGTGTACTAAATCATTCAATTCTTCTTTCGAAACTGAGAGTCCTAATTTTGCAGCTTGCAAATCCAACAGGCGCTCTTTCACCATTTGTTGATATACGATATCGCGGACTTGAGAAATAGCATTCTCATCGAGCGAATTAACACCGCTAATCATTTTCTGGAATTCTTCCCATTCAGTCACTCTATCAAAGTATTGTTGTGTAGAAACGATATCACCGTCCACTACAAATGCTTTGTCCTGATACTTACGGAAGAAAGTATTTCCCGAAGTTAATAAGTCTCCCAAAATGAAAGCTAATAAAGCAACACCGATTACCGCAATGAGGAGTCCGGCTCTATTTCTAATTTTCTGTAAAGTAGCCATTTACACTTACCTTTTATTAAATTAATATGTTTTACTGTATAGTTGTTTGTATAAGGGTGCGAAGATAGTAAATATTAAGCAGATAATGGAAAATATTTAAAACAAATCTGTTACATACAAATAATAGTGTTTTACTGTCCTTGTCTATTATTTGGATTTACAATCAACTTTGTGACCTCAATTTTCCGTTGTGTAACTTTAAGAATCTTGAATGTAAAATTGTCTATCTCAATAGTCTCATACGTCATGGGAAAACGTTGAATGTTGTGTAGTATATATCCTGCAACAGTTGTGTAGTCATCTTCTTGCGGTAAATTGAAATCGAACATCTCATTGAGATGGTCAATCTCCATACGACCTGATATAACATACTCATTCTCGGCCACTTTCTTGGCTATATTAGTATTAACATCATATTCGTCTTCGATGTCACCAAATATCTCTTCCACTAAATCTTCCATCGTGATAATACCCGATGTACCACCAAATTCGTCTACCACCACGGCAATTGTTTTGCGCTGTTGTAGCAATTCGCTCATAAGGTTGCGGGCCAGCATACTATCTGGATAGAAAGAGATAGAAGCAATCTCAGTAGTCCAATCGACTGGATTGTTAAACATTTCCCATATATGTATGTAACCAATTATATTGTCTATATCGTCTTCATAGATAAGTATTTTTGAATAACCTGTTTCTACAAATCTATCTTTCAATTCATCTATCTCGGTATCAATATTCATTGCAATTATATCGGTGCGTGGAACCATACAATCGCGTAGCTTTACGGACGAAAAGTCAAGTGCATTCCTAAATATCTTCACCTCAGAGTCTATACCTCCTTCTGTAGGCACTTCGTCAAAACCTTGTTTCACATAGGTGTTTAGTTCTACTCGCCCGAGGGCTTTCTCTTCAGATGGGTTGAACTTGATGCCAATCAAACGAAGTATACCACTACCAACAGCAGTAAATGTTTTAATAATAGGATAAAGCAACACATAAAAAAAGAATGCGGGAAGTGCAAGGATTTTAACCCAAAGGTTGGAGTTGTTTTTAAATATAGCACGAGGCAATAATTCTCCTGTAACCAAAATGATAAAAGACGCAGCCACAAACTGCATCAAAAGTGTTAGCAAAGGATTAGCAGTAATGTTTTGGGTAATAAAATCTTGTGATAATCTTATAGAGAAGTAAACAAATACAATGAGAACAATCAAGTTGCCAATAGTAAGTGCTGATAAGAATTTACGGGGATGACTAAAAAAAACTTTCTGTATGTAGTCTATTGGGTTTTTCTTCTTTTTGTCGAGCGCATAGCGCAACTTGTCGGAAGAGACAAATGCTATTTCCATTCCGCTAAAAAAGACTGATAATATAAGGGATAAAATCCAGAAGACAATCCCAACTAAATCATTCATTTGCTATGCTTATTGACTCGGGTTCTACGGCGTCTATTTCCTGCTCATTGTCCACCGGTTGTTCAACATCTTCTTTAAATGGTATTTTGCCATCGTGAGGACGAAAGATACGATACTCTGTCATGGCTTGATTGGACTCAAAGCCATATCCTTTTAGTTCTGTTTCGCCACGTTTAATTTCGATATATTTATCTGAATAAACCCTTTGTTCTTTTTGATCCCAAAAAAGTTCATCACTCAAAAATTTCTCACCCTCCATGTTGCGAATATCTACATTGCCTTTTAGTCGCCACAATCTTTTGTCGGTATAATTCCATGCCGAATCGGCCAATATCTTGGCCTCTACTTGAAACAAAGAGTCGAAGCGTTCTAAGTATATTCCTTCAGGAAAATACCAAAATGGTTCAGCTGCTTTATCAAATACCTGCCAGTTATCAGCCACTAACTTGTAGCGGGTTATTCCTGAATCTGAAATTAGTGTAGTTACACTATCTGTATTCATAGATGGCGTAGTTTCTGGATCGAACTTCAAATCGATCGTTTCTGTATCTTTACTGCCACAGGCAGTATAAAAAAACAGCACAACAATCGTTACTAAAACGATTGTTATGCTATTTGATTTGATTTTAAATGAGTTTTTCAACTATTTTTTTTAATCTATTGAGTTTCTTAAAAAACATTTCACTGCATACCGAATCTATGATAATAAATAAAAGTACTACAATGTTTTTTATATTCTTCTAAAGGGTTTATTTTGTTCTGATAGTAGTATTCTCACCAATCCATCCAGGAACAAATACTGATTCTCCCTCTTTAAGACCCATCATAAAGGCATCTTGTTTTTCCATATAGTATCCCGAATACTGATTGATTAGCTTGTTAGCTTCGGATGATACGCTTGGATCTACTGATTTGGCTCTTTGCAATTTATCTACTGCTGCTGAAAACACTAAACCTCTTTTTTCTGATTCAGAGAAAACACCTTCGGCACTTGAAGCATACATTTTTGCAATAAGAATATAAGCATCACCATTGTTTGCATTAAATTTCAATGCATCATAAGCTGCTTGTCTTGCTTGAGCAAAGCGTCTTTGAGAAAACAATATTTGAGACAATGTCATCATGTAACCACTTGATTTCCCTCTATCTTGCTCCAATTCTGCTGCTTGCTCATAGTATGTCATGGCAGCACCGTAATCTTTATTCTGTAAACTTCGGTTGGCTAAACCAATTGCTGAAGAAGCAGAAGGGTTCATTTTGTGTAAAGTTTCCGAAAGATCAAAATAGAAGTCAGTATCAGTACAACCAATTTGTGATAGTGCACCAATAGCTTTGTTTAAAAACTCCTCGTCATTTTTATTTTCTGCAAACTTAGCAGAATAAAATCCCTGAAGTGTTTTACAATCTCCAGCTCCACTATTTACAAAAGCTGTTTCAACGCTTTCTTTCACAGATGCAATATAGTTGGCATTTTCAGCATCATCACTTGCTTTAGCATTAGCAATAGCATCATCCATATATTCCAATGTGCGGAAGTAATCACTGATATACTGATCCTTCTTTGAGTTGTCTTGTAAAAACATCATAAGAGATGCAATCATATAATGACCATATGCATCGGATGGATACATTTCGCTTTTCATATCTTCAATAGCTTCACCCAACAATTTATAAACAACTGAGTGGTCAACATTGTCGCCCATTAGCTCTTTATAATCATAAGCTTTAAAAGCCAAGATTGTACCTTTTGCGTCAACATTGGAAAAATATTGCATACGCTTGTCATATATTTCCATTATTAAATCTAAGTATTCTTTCTTCTTGGCAGCATCTGTTTCATTTGCAAATAGAGCTTTAAAGATACGTGGACCGTAGATATAGATGTTTTTACTGGATGCTGGGCAATTGTTATAAACAGCGGTCCAAGTTTTCACAGCATCTTTATAGTTCTCTGCCTTAGCAGTAACAGTCATAAGGCTTAAATTCATGCGACAATCTATACTATCTTGTCCATGACCAAAAGGCGCTTTCACAGGATCATAGCCTGCTTTTTGAGCGTTCACTCCAACCATGGCAGTTGCCGCTAAAATAATCGCTAAAATAAACTTTTTCATTTCTATTTGTTTTTAAGTGTTTCTTTTCTGTAGTTACTTAGTAAGACGTTATGTTAAAACAATAGTTTAATACGCCTCACAGAATTAATCAAACTGACGCTTGAAAAACCAGAACTCGTTGATATTAATATTTACAGAGACTTTAAACATCTCTTCTTTAATCATAAATTTATTATCGGGATCCATTATGGAATATCCCAATCCAAGATTGACCATAGAGATTCGTCCGCTTATCATGTCACGAAATGGAAATCCAAACCCAACATTAACGCCATATTCTTTATATCCAAACTCACCTAAACTACCCGTATTGGTACTTGAAGGGTCATAAACCTTCGAATTGGTATAAGAGTTGGCATAAGACAAACCTCCACGTAAACGCATGCGTTTAAAGAAATTACGATTAACAGGATCTGCTACATATTCAGCCCCTAAGTTAACGCTATATTTATCGTTAAACCTTGTATCCAATGTCATATTATCAAGAGCATCAGGATATTTCATTTTGCTCCATTGTTGCAAAGATCCGTCTATACCCACCAACCAGTTGGTTGAAGTGTATGACAGTCCCACACCTAAAGTTGCAGGCAAGTCAAAAGCTTGATCATACAAAGTGTCTGCAGGGAGTGGTTTATTATCAACTGTTGGGTACAACCTGTCTGTCTCAAACAGTGTTGTGGTGTTATTCACACCTGGTGTGTACACAACACCCAAGGTCATAGATTGGTTGTTACTAATAGGATAAGTAAACTGAGCTCCCAAATCGAACATCACATTCTTTATAGTAAACGAATTACTAACCTGTCTGTTCAATGCTCCTTCAGTTCCCAAAGCAGGTATATCTCTTGTATGTCTTATACTACCAAACAAATAGGATACGTTTGCACCCAAAGATACATATTTTATTGGAGCATAGGCCAATCCTCCGTATATTTTACTCAATCCACCAGAACCATAAAATGTTTCGCGATAACTTATTTCATCTGATAGTATGTCTCTCCCAAAATCATATCCAACTTTGGAGTAAGGTAGTAAACCAATACTCATACCTACGTTTTTATACACTGGAAATTGGAAAGCTAAGTAATCGAAGTTTCCATTTTTGAAAGTTTGATTGTTCACACCGTCCGACAGTTTAGAGTACTGTCCTGATACACCCATCTCCATGGTGAAGTTTAAAGTGTCGACTGCTGAATAAGAAGCTGGATTGCCAGGATTAATATTAGAGCCTCTCCTAACTCCATAGCTTATACCTCCCATTGACTCTGTTGCTCCTAAAGCTGGCTTTGAAAGTAAACCATACCCATATCTCCCATACGGAGAGTCTACGCCAACTTGTTGGGCTGCAACTGTGCCAATTAAAGTGACAAAAGCGATGAGCGATAATAAGAAACGTTTCTGTTTGTTCATTCTGTTGTTTCTGTGAAAAAGAAAAAGACGATGCTTTTTATATCTTTATATTATTAGTTAATGCAAATATTGCATATTTATATTGCATTTGCACTATAAATACTGTAAATAGGCTGTTAAATAAAACATACCACAAACATATCAAATTCATCGATAGATGCAAACTTATGCAAGTTGAGCTATGTTTTATACCTATCTGCGAAGTAAATAAGAGCAAAGTAAATAAAAAAAACTCACGTTACTGTGAGTTTTTGATTTTTTAAACATATTCAGCCCCATCAATTCTCCATTAAGGGATCATTTATAGCTATTGTGCGAGAATATCTTTTCAATAGGCTTCCTGCTTTTCTTGCGCAAGGGTTGCGTGCCATATCCTATTACAATACTTAACCATACACGCTTTGAGGCAGGTATATTCAACAATTCTTTCACTTTATCCTCGTCGAACCATCCCACAATGCATGTACCCAAGCCTTCTGCTTGTGCTGCTAAAACAATATGAGCAGCAACAATGCCTAAATCCATTTGAGCAAAGTCTTTTTTCTTTACCCATCCGCCTATACCCGAACTGATATTGACTTTCTCCTCAACAAGCAATAAATGCACGGGAGCTTGTTTGGTGAAATGATTCATGCCCAATACGCGTGAAGAGGTGGCATCAGCAACTTTGTTTTTTATCTCCGGATCATCAACCAGCACAAAACTCCATGGTTGTGCATTGCATGCAGAGGGAGCCAAGCGAGCTACTTCTATGATTCGGTCAAGCTTTTCCCTTTCAACAGGACGCTCGGGATCGAAAGCACGCACACTTTGGCGCGATGAAACAAGTTCTAAAAAATCCATTGCTGTTTTGTTTTTATTTTTAGTCTCTGAATGCAACTATTCTGCTGATGTATTTCCCTATTATATCAAACTCCAAGTTTACTAAAGTTCCTTTCTCGATTTGATGAAAATTGGTATACTCATATGTGTAGGGTATAATGGCCACCTCAAAAGTATTGTCGGTTGGGTTCACAACCGTTAGGCTCACACCATTTACAGTTACCGAACCTTTATCTACAGTCAAATAACCTTTTTGAGCCATCTCTTTGTCAAAATCATATTTAAATTTGAAATACCAGCTTCCATCGGCTTCTCTCACACTCTCGCAAACTGCAGTTTGATCTACGTGCCCTTGCACAATGTGTCCGTCCAGACGACCATCCATTTTCATGCTACGCTCTAAATTCACCTTATCGCCAAGCTTCCATTCACTTAAATTGGAAACATCCAATGTTTCTTGAATGGCCGTTACTGTATAAGTGTCGTCTTTAAGATTTACTACTGTCAAGCAAACTCCATTGTGCGCTATGCTCTGATCTATTTGCAACTCATTGGTAAATGTACACTTCAATGTGAAGTGTACATTACCTTTATCTTTTTGTATATCTACAACCGTAGCTGCTTCTTCTACTATTCCTGAAAACATATTATGTATTTATAATGATTGAATAAACTTTTGAGGTTTATAGTTCCTCTTTTTATTTACCAAATGGATGCACGCTTCTCTTTTGGAAGATACATTGCGTTTGTTTCTTTTATGTCAAAGGCATCATACCAAGCATCGATGTGTGGCAAAGCTCCATTTACACGCCATTTGCCCAATGAGTGTGGATCTATTTTTGTGAGACGCAATATCTCTGCATCGCGCACATTACCACCCCACAATGTGGCATATGAAAGGAAAAATCTTTGTTCGGGAGTGAATCCGTCAATGGTTTTAGCCTCTTTCGACTCTTTTGTTTTCAAATAAGCATGGTGCGAAATTTGTAATCCGCCGTGATCGGCAATGTTTTCACCCAATGTGAAAGTTCCATTTGCTTTCACTGTATCTATCACTGTAATATTGTCGAAATAATCTACCAATACTTTGGCACGCTCGTCAAAGCTTGTTGCATCTTCTGCTGTCCACCATTCGTTTAGGTTACCATCTTTGTCAAACTTACGTCCTTGATCGTCAAATCCGTGAGTCATTTCATGACCAATCACTACACCAATGCCTCCATAGTTAAGGGCATCATCGGCATTCATGTAGAAAAAAGGAGGTTGAAGTATTCCTGCGGGGAAACAAATCTCGTTGGACGATGGACTGTAGTAAGCATTTACGGTTTGTGGCGACATGTGCCATTTTGTTTTATCAACAGGCTTGCCCAGTTCATCCATCATTTCGTTGTAACTAAATTCTGATGCACGCATCATGTTGGCATAGTAAGAATCGTCTTTCACTTCAAGTGATGAATAGTCTTTCCATTTATCAGGATAGCCAATTTTCACAATAAAGGTGCTCAATTTTTCGTGAGCTTTCTTTTTAGTCTCTTCGCTCATCCACTCAAGGTTTGATATGCGTTCGCCAAGCGACTCTTGCAAATTGCTTACCAAGGAGAGCATGCGCTCTTTTGCTTCTGCAGGGAAGTATCTTTCTACATAGAGCTGACCAACGGCTTCGCCCAATGCACCATTTACAGCATCGATACTGCGTTTCCAACGAGGACGATTCTCTTTGCTACCAGTCATGGTTTTACCATAAAAGTCGAAATGAGTATTTACAAAATCGTCGCTCAAATAGTTGGCTGCCGAACGGATAACAATCCAGTTCAAATAGCTTTTCAGGTTTTCAAGCGGTTCTTTATCTATGATTTGTATAGCAGCTTTGATGGGTTCAATCTGAGATACATTCAAATCTTCAAGATTGTTTGCACCCACTTGTTCAAAATAATAGTTCCAATCAAATGATGCAACCTCTTTGTCAAGATCAGCAAACTTCACTTTGTGATAGTTCAACTCGGGTTGGCGGCGCATCTCTTTGGTGAAATGATTGGTAGCCAATTCTGTTTCAATTTTCATAGCTTGACTGGCTGCTTTTGCAGCTTCAGCCTCGGTGTAACCAATGTTTTGAAACTGCTTTTGCATCATGTTCACATATTCTTGACGCAAAAGCTTCGATTTGTCATCTTGTTCCACATAATATTCGCGTCCACTCATTCCAATTCCCGATTGATATAGGTGTGCAATATTCATGGAGCTATTTTTGTTGTCAGGACCAACACCAAAACCGAAAAAAGGACTCGCTGCATATCTATTCACATCAGCCATTAGTTTCACAATATCCTTTTTTGTAGTGGCTGCATCTATCTCTGCCAATATAGATTTGATAGGTGCATGTCCATCAGCATTAATCTTCACGCTATCAATTCCCATGCTATACAAATCGCCCACTTTCTGGGCATTTGTGCCTTGCTCGTGCTCTTCAGCACCCAGCTCCTCAATAAGACCTTGCACTTGTTCTTGATTCTCTTCGCGCAACTTGTCAAAAGTTCCATAACGCGAGTTTTCATCGGGTATAGGATTGGCTTCTTGCCATCCTCCGGTTGCATACATATAGAAGTCGTCTCCTGCCACAGCAGTAGTGTCCATGTTTGCAATTTCTATTCCTTTGTCTTTGTGTTGGGTTGTCTGTTGTGTACAACCAATTGATGTTGCCATAACTAAAGTAGTTGAGTACAAAATAAGTTTTTTCATAATTTCGTATTATATGCGATTTAAATCTACCACAAAAGTAACCAAAAAAGTTTGAACCTTTGGAAAATGCACACCGCAAAATGCATTAAAAATGAATTGTATATGTGTTTGTTGTAAAATTATCTGTCTGTTTTCGATAAACATTTGTCGAGTTCTTGCTTCAGCGCCGTTTCGGTTTCAACTGTTGCAGGTAATAGAGGCAAACGCAATTCGTTTTTGAGATAGCCCATCAAGTAGAGAGCACATTTTGCTCCTGCCGGATTGCCATCTACGAAAAGCAACTCACAACAGCGATTCATTTGATGGAAACATGCTTTGGCATTGTCAATATCCCCTTGTAAAGCCAATTTCACAATCGCACAAAACTCTTTTGGGAAAGCATTGCCCAATACAGATATTACACCTTGTCCGCCTGCCCTTATGAGATCTATTGTCATGGGGTCGTCGCCCGACAACACAGAAAACCCTGTTGGAGCTCCCCTTATAAGCTCCTTCACTTGATTCATATCACAGTGAGCCTCTTTTATACCAATCACGTTTTTACAATCACGCGCAATGCGCAAAGTTGTGTCGGCAGTCATGTTCACACCTGTTCGGGCTGGTACATTGTACAAAACTATGGGGAGCGGAGATGCTTCACAAACTGCTTTGAAATGCTGATACAAACCCTCTTGTGAAGGTCTGGTGTAAAATGGAGTAACGGAGAGTAGACTATGAACTCCCTCCAAGTCGAATGATTTGAGCTCCTCAACAAGTGCCATGGTGTCGTTTCCTCCCAATCCTACAACAATGGGGAGCTTCTCGCCAACATGCGCAACCACAAAACGAACTATTTGGTTGCATTCGTCATGGGTCAATGTGGCTGTTTCGGCTGTCGTGCCCAATACCACCAAGAAATCTGTACCCGACTGCAAATGAAAATCTAATAAGCGCGCCAACGCTTCAAAATCTACTGTTTTATCTTCTCTAAATGGAGTAACCAAAGCAACTCCCATTCCTTTTAAGGAAAAGTCTGCCATAAAAGCTGATTGTTTGTTTTTTATGTTTGAGCCCTCTCTGTATCTTAAAAACAAATTTCAACAGATTAGCTACTTTTGATATGCAAAGTTATAATATTTATCGGTTATTGTAGCAAAAGGAAACCAAAAGATGTTGTAGACATGCCGTTATGCTTAGCAACGTCATGCTGGTTATGCTGGTCATGCTGAATTCATTTTCAGCATCTATCGTACAATAATCTCATGTCCAACCCTGCTACCACCACTGCAAATCAAACCTTATTCACATACAATGCGTGTATCACACCAGGAACCCAACCTAATATTGAGAGTACTACATTTAAGAGAAACGTACTATTGAAACCTGTTTTCATAAATACTGCAACAGGAGGAAGAAGAACACAAAGGACGATGGTGAGTAATGACATAGTTTGCTTGTTTTGGTTTTTATTTCAATGATAGTCCCTCCTAAAAAGAAGCCAGATTGAAACAATTAGTTGTGTTAATGAAATTGCTAATGCAATTGCTAATGCAATAATTGTATGTTAACAGTGGGAAATGGGGGATTGTTCATGAAAAGATATGGGTTGGAATGGGAAAAAACTTGAAACAATAGGAATTAAAAGAAAGACATCATTCCAAAAACAAATATGCTCTAACTTATAAACATTTCTACCACCAGGAAAATAATTTTATTTGTTGAAACTCACATCCACGACGGGGGAAATGATTTTTATGTGTTGAAAGTCGCATCTACGACGGGGGAAATGTTCTAAATGTCATTATCTCTCTTTACATGCTCATATATTGGTGATTTATTTCATACAAATCCAATTTCCGCTTTAGCATTATCATTTTATCTGTTGATTCTTCATTTCTTTGCGGTCTTTTTACTTTTGTCGGCATATATCCGCAAACATTATGCCTAAAAAAGGCATTTCTTTTTTTTAAATCGCAATCCCCCGCGGTGGATTGTGTTTTCATGACATGAACGAGCAATCCACGACGTGGAATTTGATTTCCACCTGTTTTAAGACTGTTTTTTGTCAGATTTAAAAGAAATAACGCTCTATTATTTACATATTGATATTAGGGAGGTTTTGAATATAATGTAAGTGGTAGATAAATCTCTTCGTTTGGGTAGATATTATAGATTTTAAGGTAGGTTTTCGGTCGGGTTTGCTATTAAAACTGTAAAGTAATGTATGAGATCAGGAATTAAATGAATCTTTACTAACCTCTAATATTCGCAGGTCTTTTGCTTTTACATCTCATTTTCGTCTCCAAATTTTATTAAGATATCGTCTCAGGTTATTTGAAACTGATAGATTATAGTCGTGAACAGAGCTTTGTGAAGCAAACAAAAAAAGCTCCGAAGCATTCACCCCAGAGCTTTTTTATATGTAATAGCTTTTCAACCTAAAAGGTTTAGTCAAGTTTTTCTTTTGCTTTATTCACGCTTTGGTTTACACCACGCTTCACATCGTCCCAACCATCTTTAATACTTTTCTTGGTCTTTTCGTATGTGTTAGCTACATCATTTTTGGTCTCTTCCCATTTATCTTCGGTACTGTTTTCAACCTTCTCGATGTTTTTCTTATAATTATCTCTCATCTGCTCCAAGTCTGCAATGCCTTTTTGATATGCAACTCTTGTTTCTGCCGAAATATTATCACCAGCTCTGTCCAACTCGGCCTTCATCTCTTCGATGTCTTCGTTAATGTCGTCCAACTCTTCATTGGCATCGGCCACAAACTTCTCTCTTTCAGCATAAGAGTAGTTTTTGAAATCTCTCATTTCCTCATTCATATCTTGCCTTATCTCTACCACATCCTCTCGGATGTCTTCTCTCGCTTCTTCTTGTTTCGTTTGGTTTGTGCAAGAAGACAAAACAAATAACGATGCAAATGCAAATGTAAGCATCGATGTAATAAGTATTCTCTTTTTCATAATTTCTTGTTTTTAATTTAACTTCGAATACATATAACACATTCCTACTCTAAATTGTTCTAATGTATTGATTGTGATTGTGAAGCACAATAAGAAAAAAAGATAAAAACAACTTATTACTCAGCAACTTCATTGAGGTTATTGAATCATTTGCAAGAAAGTCTGTTCATCTATAATCTTGACACCCAACTTCTCTGCTTTCTCCAATTTAGCAGGCCCCATATTGTCGCCTGCAAGAATATAATCGGTTTTCTTAGAGATAGATCCCGTGTTTTTACCACCATGCAGCTGAATCATAGCTTTATACTCGTCTCTTGAGTGTAGAGCGAATACTCCACTTATCACAATTGATTTGCCTTCGAGCTTATCGGTTTTCAACGACAAGGACTCTTCGCTCAAAGCAAACTGCAAACCATGTGCTTGCAAACGAGCCACTACATGGAGATGAGCTTCATTGTTGAAGAAATCGACAACACTTTGAGCTATTCGCTCGCCTATTTCGTCCACATTGGTCAATTGCTCCAAGGTTGCCGCCTTTAGTAACTCGATGTCGGGAAATGCATTTGCCAGTTTATTGGCAACGGTTTCGCCTACAAACCTAATGCCCAAAGCAAACAGCACTCGCTCATATGAAACCGATTTTGAATTTTCTATACTCTCTAAAAGATTATTGGCACTGGTCTCGCCCCATCTCTCCAAGTTGATAAGATCATTGTAAGTCAAATCATATAGATCTGCTGCATGATGCAAAAGGTCTTTATCGAAAAGCAATGAGATAGTTTCGGGGCCAATGGTTATGTTCATGGCTCTGCGCGCAACAAAGTGCTCTACTCGACCTTTTATTTGAGGTGGACAACCTGTGCTGTTTGGACAATAGTGAGCAGACTCGCCTTCGTCTCTCAAAAGGGGAGTGTTGCATGCCGGACAATGGGTTGCAAATACAACTTTCTCGCCTTCGCCATTGCGAGCTTCTACATCTACAGCCGTAATTTTAGGAATTATCTCACCTCCCTTTTCAACATATACTTTATCGCCAAGATGTAGGTCTAATGCCATAATTGCATCTTCGTTGTAGAGTGAGGCTCGCCTCACAGTAGTGCCCGAAAGCAATACTGCCTCAAGATTGGCAACTGGTGTTACTGCCCCTGTTCTGCCCACTTGATAGGTAACAGACTCTAAAGTGGTTGTGGCTTGCTCTGTGTTAAACTTGTAGGCAATGGCCCATCGGGGGAACTTGGAGGTGAAGCCCAGATTTTTTTGTTGCTGTAAAGAGTTCACTTTTAGAACAGCTCCATCTGTTGCCACTGGTAGGTTTTTGCGCTCTACATCCCAATAGGCCAAGAATTTGAATATCTCTTGAAGTGTTTTGCATTTTTTACTGGCTTTCGATGTTTTCAACCCCCACTGATTGGCTATTGCTAAGTTTTCGAAATGACAATCGGTAGGCAAGTCTTCGCCCATTACAAAATAGATAAAAGAGTCTAAGCGGCGCGATGCCACTGTCTTTGGGTCTAACAACTTGAGTGTGCCCGATGCAGCATTGCGTGGATTGGCAAAAGGAGCTTCACCCATGGCTTCACGATCACGATTGAGGCCCTCAAACACCTTCCATGGCAGAAGTATTTCTCCACGAGCCTCTATATATGCAGGGATATTGTCACCCCTCAACAATAGTGGCACACTACTAATGGTGCGCACATTGTCAGTCACATCATCACCCTGTGTGCCATCGCCCCGTGTTATGGCTTGGGTCAATCGGCCGTTTTGATAGACAAGCGAGATAGATGTGCCATCGAACTTTAGTTCGCATACAATTTCAAATTCCTCATTCAGAGCTCGTTTCACTCGGTTGTAAAACTCAGTTACCTCTTCGTGCGAATAGGTGTTTTGCAAAGACAACATTGGGTAGCGATGCTTCACCTGATTAAAGCTTGTGTTGATGTCGCTACCCACACGTTTTGTGGGTGAATTGGGGTCGTTGTATTCAGGATGTTTGTCTTCTAATTCGGTCAACTGCTTCATCAAAGCATCAAATTCAAAATCGGTAATGTCGGGTTGCGACAGTATATAGTATTTATAATTGTGTTCGTGTAACGTTGCTCTTAGTTGATCTATTTGTTCTTTAGGTGTATTCATTTTGAAAAGGATATCATTAGTTTGACATGTCTGTTGTTATTTACAACAAAGATAACCGTTTTGATGAAGAAAGATAGAAAATTTGGAATCATAAATGATTCAGCACATTACAACTTTTTGTTTTGCCATTTCCCATATTTCAAATAAAAGAATGAGAATGTCAGAAGCGAAAGCCAATAAACATGTTCTGATGTCCAACAAAGAGCAACCGATGATTGCAAATGAATAATAATCCACCACATGTAAGACAAGTAGAATGTGAGGGTGAAGAGTTCAAATATGAGTGCGTTTCTTGTATTGCCTGTTCCAGACACTGCGTTGAACAACACAGCGCCTACACTAAATATAGGTAGTAAGGAGAGCAATACAAACATGGGCGAAATGGTTTCAGCAATCAGTACAGGATCGCTCGTATATATCTGAATGAGTACACGCGGAAAAAGAAATACCAACAGTATGATTACAGCTGTGATGGCCAGGCTTATTTTTATGACTCGACCCAAAAGGCCCAACACCTCTTTGTTGCGCCCTGCTCCAATGGTGTTGCTTACCATGGTGCTTGTTGAAGAGCCCAAAGCCTGAGCAGGGAGAATGAGTATGGTGTAGAAACTGCGCACAATATTGGAAATGGCTAACGGACGCTCTCCCAACTTTTCGATGAAAACAAAAAAGAGCAACCATACAAAAACAGACAGTAGATACTGTGCCATCATAAAAACGGAGATACTTAACACTTGCTTCACCACTGATAATTGAATGCGAATCTTGGTAAATCCGTATTTAACTAAATCTACTTTTCTCAAGGCAAAGATGATAAAGAAGAGGGTGGAAACCAGCTCAGAGATTACCGAAGCCAATGCAGCCCCTGCAATTCCCATTTCTGGAAAGCCGAAATGTCCAAAAATAAGCAGATAGTCGAAAAGCACATTGGTCAATGCCATAACGATGGCATTGTAAGTGAGAATTTTAGTGCCCGCTATGCCAATGTAGAAAGCGCGGAACATTGTGTTGGTAAAAGCAAACACAAGACCATAGAAACGCCAATCGAGGTATTCGTTTACTGCAGCAGATATCTCTTTTGACTCAAACATATAAGGGAGCCATCTATCTGATACATAACCCATAACTGGGATCAGCAAAAGAGCTGCAGGTATAAGCACCAAGAGTCCCTGTACAACAATATCACTTATCTGGTGGTAGTTTTTTTCACCATTACGACGGCCTATGAGTATTTGACTTCCCATACTGTAACCAAAGCCAAGAGTGAAAACAGCAATGTAGAAAATTCCTGCTAAAGCAGAAGCCCCCAGCTCCACCTCACCCACACGGCCAAGGAATGCAGTATCTATTACCTGAATTATATTTTGAGCCAGAAGACTCAAAAAAATCGGATAACTTATTTTTAGAATATGCTTATTGCTATACATAAAAGGCAATGTGAGTTGAAATTGTTGCAAAACAACTAAAAGTTGAAGAGATATGGAAATTTAACAACAACTATTATCAAAATAAGTTGTAACTGACAGATTCACATTCCCACTAAAACCATATAATATGCTAAATATCAGCAAAAAAGAAAATAGCACACAGAACATTTTGCCGTTATCTGATTTTTTTTTATTATCTTTGTAATCTAACTACATATTATACACAAAATGAATCCAAAGAAAATTCTGTTTATTACGCAAGAGATTTGCCCGTATCTACCCGAAACACCACAAGCTGAAACCTGTAGAAATCTACCCCAATTAATTCAAGAAAAAGGCCACGAAATACGAACATTTATGCCCAAATACGGAAGCATTAATGAACGAAGAAACCAATTACATGAAGTGATACGATTATCAGGTATGAATCTGATTATTGACGATACTGACCATTCACTCATCATTAAAGTAGCATCTATACAAGCTGCACGCATGCAGGTATACTTTATAGACAATGAAGACTTCTTTCAAAATAGAGAAACAACTGTTGACAAAGATGGCGTAGAATATGAAGATAATGACGAACGCAGTATATTCTTTGTGAGAGGTGTTATGGAAACAATCAAGAAACTAAGATGGGTTCCAGATGTAATTCACTGTCACGGTTGGATGTCAGCTCTTGCCCCTATCTTCATTAAGAAAGGATATGCAGACGACCCTAACTTTAAGAATACCAAAGTAATATACTCAACCTACGACGATTCCTTTGAAAATCCATTTAGAGAAAACTTTGCTGACAAACTAAAGTTTGAAGGAATTGACGATGGTGTTATCGAAAGAATCAAGGAAAGAGGATCAATGGATTATACCAACCTCACAAAATTGGCTATTGAATATTCTGATGGAGTAATTCAAGGTGGCGATAGCATACCAGCTGAAATAACTGATTTCATAAAAGAGCAAGGTCTTGAACTTCTTGCTAAAGATGAAGACTTTGATACATACGTTGAAAATATCAATGAATTTTACAACAAAATTGATGCTGAATAGTTGCAAAAACTATTAGCACACCAACATATTTAAAAGGCAGCTTTCTTTTCAGATAGCTGCCTTTTTATATATTAATACCTATCAACAATGCATGTTTAGAACTTAAATAATCATTTCAAGCATAATCAAGTTTTACAAATAACTTTAAAATATGGAAGAAAGCTCAACAAAGATGCTTCTTTACGACTATTTTTCATGATATTTGTGCACAAAATATTATTTCAACGTAAAATGAAACATAAAAACATACTTTATATCATCCTTTTATCGACCATAGCACTACTCTACTCGTGCGATGACTCTTTAAAAAATCTTGGGTTTTCTATTCAACCAGAAACTGACCGTATTACTGTTGGAACCGACTCACTATTCATGAAAGTGAAAACTGTATCAGTTGAATCTTTACTTCCTGATGGGATGTTTGCCAAAACAAAGAGTCCTGTATTGGGAGAATATAAAGACCCTCTATTTGGTTCTACCAAATCTGACTATGTGGGGGAATTTTATTATCCCGAAGGAAATAAATTTCCAGACAATGCCATTATCGACTCTGTGAAAGTAGGCATCTTTTATAACTCTTGGAGGGGCGACTCAGTAGCTCCCATAGGTTTGTCTGTATATGAAGTTAACAAAGCATTGCCAGGCGGAAGTCATTTTACCAACTTCGATCCAACACAATATGTAGATATAAACCAGCCAATTGGCAAAAGTCTTTTTTCACCTGCAAACATAGAAGTCCCAAAGGCTGAAAGAGAAGATAGGGAGTATTACCATAGAGCATTTGTAGATCTGCCTAAATCAATTGGAGAAAGAATTAGAGATCTTTCGGAAGCCAATGAAGACTTAGATACAGACTCGTTCAAAAAGCACTTTAAAGGTTTGTACTTTACTACAGACTTTGGAGCTGGAGCAATAGTTACAGTAGATCACACCTATCTGTATGTTCATTTTAATTATTTAGACGAAAAAGGATCTTCTACCAAACAAGATACAATACGTACAGGAAATATGATCTTGAATACAACACCAGAGGTTATTCAAATCAATCAAATACAAAACAAAAACGATAAGTTGTTGGAGGAAAATGCAGAATATGCTTACATAAAGAGTCCGGCAGGAGTTTATACTGAAATAATTTTTCCTTTTACAGAGAAAGCGGATAAGCTAAACAACCAAGCATTAAACTTAGCTAAGTTCACAGTTACTGCTTTGCCCGATACAGATTCAGAATTGAAGTTTAAACTGAATCCTTCGCCATATCTACTTTTAGTGAATAAGGATGACTTGAAAGATTTTTTCGAGATGAGAAAAGTTCCAGACAATATCACAAGCTTCTACGCTCAATTAGATCAAACAACCTATACCTACAGTTTTGGGAACCTATCGGCCATGGTGAACCATTACAAAGATGAAAATGATGGAAAGGTGAAAGACTTGACTTACGTTTTGGTTCCTATTGATGTGGCTATATCCAATATAAACAACCAACCACAAATAACAGCTGTTTACAACCAAATGACACCAACGGCAACAACCATATTTAAAACTCGTGCGAAGATGAAAATGAATTTGGTATTCAGCAAGTTATAATGGAACAGACTATTGATTAGTCATTGAAATAATAACAAAAAAAGCGCAGTCAAACAGCGCTTTTTTTGTTATATACCTTTATTTATTTTGATTTAGA
>SMER01000080.1_pt1 | contig 20787 bp, 15 predicted proteins | sample 2456411 | NCBI WGS metagenome assembly SMER01 (sample SAMN10132597, study PRJNA489261) | soil metagenome | isolation source: day1 antibiotic-silt loam soil ammended with raw manure from dairy cow... | place: USA | collected 2015-05-01 | reverse complement strand
GAGAAGAGGGTGGCATAATTAGTCATTACAAACCACACACCAATGGAACAATGCTACATATAACTGGAATATATGGTTTTATGTTAGCAAGTTTAGTTATCAATGATATCAACGATAAGATTGAGATTAAAGAGTAATGCAGACATACAGCCTTATTAGACAAAGACTAAAATACAGTTGAGACTTCAAATTCTAATTTCTTGCAGCTCTTTCACTTTGAGCTTCCAAAATGGGCAAGCCTGCTTCGGTTGCAATGTATACTTTGTCTCCCTCCATCTTATCGATGTTTCTAACCCATAGATATTGAATGTATTTAGTGGTTAGTTTACCATTTTCAATCTCAATTGCTTGCGCCATGCCTTTAGCTCTCTCAATTTCAGCTAAACTGTTCAACTTCTGTGATTCTAAATTGGCTTTGGCTTCCTCTATCTGAATCATTCTGTTTTGCTCGGCTCTTGCCATCTCAGCTTTACCTATATTCTGTGCCGATTCAATAGCTATTTTGGTTCTCCAAACATTGTATTTTGGAACTCCAAACATGAGGCCTATAACTACTCCAAGCATTACTACAACTACAAAAACTGTGGTTAAAAAAGCGTACTTATTCATCTGTTATTCAAATTAGGTTTACTCTTTGTATATTCATGCATTTATTTTGCAGCATTTGCTTGTCATGCAATGACTACTTTATTTCTAACCCCAACTCATCAGTCAATCTTTTCAACGATGGATTGGCTTCAGACATTTCCTGAAAAATCTCTTGGGAGGTAAAAGCCTTATTATTAACAATGGTTTCAGATATCACAATCTTCATTTCTATATGGTCGTTTTGCAATTTGTCTTGCAACCAATCAAGAATTGATCTCATATGATTGTCCAGATACTCTTTATTGATATCTGTATTAACCGTTACCTCAAACACATTGTCATTCACCTTTTTAGGCAAATAGATTGACATGGTGTTTTTAAGCAATCTTTCTTCCAAGAGGCTTTCGGCATAGCTTTGCCAAGCGTTTATCAATGCATCTTCTGTGAAGGTATCTTTCTTTTTATTGTTGTTTTCCTGCCGCGGTCCTTCATCTTCTTCGTTTGGCTCTTCTACTGTAGTAATAGATACTCCATGATTGGCTATTGAGAATGTGCGGGGTCTATTACCAGCGTGAGGCGTTTTCTTTACAGCCTCTTTCACCTCTTGAGGAACTATTTCTGGTTGTTCCTTTTGAGAAGGTACATAGTGAGGGTCACGCTCAGTTAGCCTACTCTCCTCTTCATGTTCTGGTTTCACTTTAGGCTTTGCAGGCTCAACTTTTGGTTCGAGCTTCTTTTCTTCTTGTGCTTTAGTAGCTACCTGATTCTGTGTTGCTTCCGCTTGTTTAGGTTTTTCAGCAACATGCGTTCTATTAGTCTGTGCAGCATCTATTTGCTTAATTGATGGAGTTTTTTCACTGTCGCCCCCTACTCCACCTGACAGTTGACACATACGGATGAAAGCCAATTCAAGCAACAAGCGTTTGTTTTTACTTACACGGTAATTAAGATCGCACTCATTGGCTATCTCAATACCTTTGTATAACAAATCGTTAGAGCACAGTTTGGCAGTATCTATATATCGTTTCTTAATGGATGCTCCTACCTCAAACAGCATTGCTGAACGAGGGTCTTTACTAATCATGAGGTTGCGAAAGTGGGATGCCATTCCCGAAATAATATGCTGTCCTTCGAAACCGTTATTAAGAATATCGTTAATAATGAGCAAACTGTCCACTACGCTACCTTGCAAAATAGCATCGGTGAGTTTAAAGTAATACTCATAGTCTAACACATTTAAGTTGTCTATCACGGCTTGATAGGTGATATTTCCACCAGTGTAACTCACTGTTTGATCAAATATAGAGAGTGCATCACGCATTCCTCCATCTGCCTTTTGAGCAATAATGTTCAGAGCTTCCTCTTCAACAGCTACATTCTCTTCTTTGGCCACATAGGTCAGATACTCCACAATATCGCTCAAGTTGATACGATTAAAATCGTAGACCTGACAGCGTGATAATATGGTAGGAATAATCTTATGTTTCTCTGTAGTTGCCAGAATAAAGATGGCATGTTTGGGTGGCTCTTCCAATGTTTTCAGGAAAGAGTTGAAAGCTTGCGTAGACAACATGTGTACCTCATCTATAATGTACACTTTGTATTTACCAATTTGAGGAGGGATGCGCACTTGATCTATCAAATCGCGGATATCTTCAACCGAGTTGTTAGAGGCAGCATCCATTTCGTGGATGTTGTATGAACGACCTTCATTGAAAGCCACACACGACTCACATTGATTACAGGCTTCTTTTTCGGGAGTAAGGTCAAAACAATTAATTGTTTTTGCAAATATACGTGCACAGGTTGTCTTACCCACCCCTCTTGGTCCACAAAAGAGATAAGCATGCGCCAGCTTGTTGTTCGAGATGGCATTTTTCAACGTTGTTGTTAGTGCATTCTGACCAATAACCGATTTAAATGTAGCAGGACGGTACTTGCGTGCCGAAACAATATAATTGTCCATAGTAGTTAAAGTTTAGAACTACAAATCTAATGAAAAAAAATGACTTTATAGGCTGTATTGCTCCTCCCAAATTATTCTAATAAACTTAGATCTCATATTACACAATGAATATTGATGAGATGGAAGATGAAAAAGGATTTACAGCCTGTTTATTCCACATTTTGATGGTGATAGTTGAAAAAATATATGCTTGCTTAACAAGGTTGAAAAGATATATTTTGCAACTAATTCTAAAAATTTGTTTAATACACATGGTGTTTGTCTGGCAATTTAATGACAATTCTTGTATGAAACAATTTGCATCAGTAGAAAAGGTTTCCAACTGTTGAAAATTGCATCCACGACGGGGGAAATGTTGGAAAACACTTTATTTTACTTTTGTTGTCCAATTTCGCTCCGTTCATCTCTTAAAAATCAAAATCTCGTAGTTGAATTATTTTTTCATCAGTTGAATTTTCAATTTTAGTCTGTTTTTTATTCTTTCATGGCATTTTTCTCTCGTATTTGTTCGAAAAAGCGCCATTTCATCGATTCAAAACATTTCCACGGTCGTGGATGCAACTTTCATGACATAAACGTCTGATCCACGGCGGGGGATTTGATTTCCAACTCTTATATGCTGCATATTTGAGTGAATTATAAAAAATAGCATGCTTTTATTTTCAAATTGAAACTTGCGCAATCGCTATGAAAAGATGAAAGGGGAGCGTAACCTTCTCAAAAGTAGGGAAAAGACAATTTCTAAAGTAGAGTTAGGGTTGGGTTTGATTGAAAATTAGAAAATAGAAGACGGTAACAAATTAAGGAATTTTACTTATTAAGTAAGAAGAAGTTGATGAAGATAAAAGCAGGAGCCACAATTAAAAAAACAATAGCCTACTCTACTTCAATATTTGCGTTCTTTCAAATATTGAATCAACAACATAAAAGGTTCTGTCAAATCTTTCGAAGGCAAATTCAAATTGGCTACAAGTTCTTTAGCTTTATTGGTGGTTTTCTCCAGCACAGAGTATGTATAATCTATTCCACCATTTATTTTAGCAAAGTCAATAAGATATGCAATGTTTTCTTCCGTAAAATCTTTGTTTTGCACAATGCCAGTGGCATGCTGGTTGTCTGTAACGTTTGTGTTTTCAAGAGCATATAGTAGCGGCAGAGTTATTTTACCTTCTCTAATATCGTTGCCTGTAGGTTTGCCAATATTGTCGTCGTAGTAATCAAAAATATCGTCGCGCAACTGCACAGACATTCCAATTAGCTCTCCCAACTCTGCAAATTTATTCACCGTATCTCTATCTGCACCAACAGTAATAGCCCCTATTTTCATACAGGCACTTAGCAATGAAGCTGTTTTTTGACGAATAATATTAAAATATTCTGCTTCGTTTATAATTACTTCTTCTGCCACAAAAAGTTGATGCAATTCGCCCTCAGCCAATTTCTTTCCTAAATTTGAAATAGTAGATACAATTTCTAAATTTTCAGTAAGTACACTCTGTGTGAGTGCCGACGAAAGAAAGAAATCGCCACAAAGCACAGTTTTTCTATTGTCGTAAATACTATTGAGGGAAGGTTGTCCGCGTCTCATATTAGAATCGTCCACCACATCATCGTGAATAAGTGTAGCTGTATGTAAGAGTTCTATGGTGACAGCAGCATGATAAGTCATATCATTCACTTCACCAAGGGCTTTTGCAGTGAGAAGCAATAGAGTAGGGCGTATCTTCTTACCATCTGCCTTCTGCATATACTCAACCATTTTCTGAAGGTGAGGGTTCTCACTTCTAATTGAGTTATACAGCAAGTCAAATTTCTTCAACTCTTCTCGTATTGTTGCAACCGCTTGGTCTTTGTAATTCATGAATGAAGTAAATTAAACACAAATTTATGAATAAATCATCTGATAGCAACATTTATTTGTAACTTTACATTCTATTAAGTGTTTTACTGCTTAACTCTCACCAGTTAGTTCGTCTAAACAAAACAACATTATTCTTTGTTCCAACATAGTTATGAGAAAAAAACTTTTCCTACTTGATGCTTACGCACTCATTTATCGATCTTATTATGCATTCATTAGAAACCCCAGAATAAACTCTAAGGGATTCAATACATCGGCCATATTTGGCTTTATAAATACACTCGAAGAAGTTCTTCGAAAAGAAAACCCTTCGCACATTGCTGTGGCTTTTGATCCTGCAGGGCTTACATTTAGACACGAAGAGTTTGAAGAATACAAAGCACAACGCGAAAAAACACCCGAAGACATTAAGCTCTCCATTCCGATTATTAAAGAGATAATCAGAGCGTACAACATAGACATCCTTGAAGTGGATAGATATGAAGCTGACGACGTGGTGGGAACCATAGCCAAGCTTGCAGACAAGGATGAGTATGATGTATATATGATGACATCTGACAAAGACTATGCACAGCTCACAGAAGAGCATATCTTCATGTACAGACCAAGACATAGCGGCAATGATGTGGAAATATTGGACGACAAAAAAGTGATGGAGAAATACAACCTCACCAGTCCTTCACAAATGATTGATCTGTTGGGATTGATGGGCGATGCATCTGACAACATACCCGGATGTCCGGGTGTTGGACCTAAAACAGCCGACAAACTGCTACAAGAGTTCGGTAGCATAGAGAATCTTTTAGAAAACACAGACAAACTAAAAGGAGCAGTCAAAAGGAATGTAGAAGAGAACAAAGAACAAATCATACTCTCAAAGTATCTTGCTACAATCAAAACTGATGTTCCGTTGGATATAGAAATTGATAAGCTTGATCGCAAACCTATCAATGAAGATGCAATTAGAACTATTTTTGAGGAGCTCGAATTCAGAACTCTCATCAATAGAGTGTTGGGTATTGAAACTGCTACTAAAAAACCGCTGATCAACCAACAAGGAAGTCTTTTTGACAACATTGATGAAGACGAAACCTCTGCACCTGTTGAATTATTACCTGAAGACTTTACAGATATAAACAGCTCGGAAAACAACTACACCCTTGTAGACACAATAGAAGGAATAAAAGAACTCAACGCAAAACTCTGTAAACAAAAGTCTGTTGCTTTCGACACCGAAACTACGGGGATAGACCCTCTGGCAAGCGATATTGTGGGCATTTCATTTGCTTACAAAGAAGGAGAAGCCTACTATATACCACTTTCTGCAAATAAAGAAGAAGCTACTGAGCAGTTGAGTCTTTTAAAACCTTTCTTGGAAGATACTTCCATTGAGAAAATAGGACAGAACATAAAGTACGATATCCTGATGGTTCGCAACTATGATATCAAAGTGCAAGGTCCGCTATTTGACACAATGATTGCGCATTACCTGATAAATCCAGAAACAAGCCATGCCATGGATTATCTGGCTGAGACCTACTTGAAGTACAAAACAGTTCCTATTGAAGAACTTATAGGCCCAAGAGGTAAGAATCAGGGCAACATGCGCGATGTAGACATAGCAATAGCAAGTAAATATGCCTGCGAAGATGCCGACATAACATTGAAGCTGAAACACTTGCTCGAAAAAGAGATCAAGGAGAACAACTTGGACAAGTTGTTTTACGAAATAGAGTGCCCGCTCATCTATGTTTTGGCCGATATGGAGTGGATTGGTGCACGATTGGACTTAGAGGCTTTAAAAGAATTGTCTATAGATTTCACCGAAGAGCTGGCAGGCTTGGAGGAAGAGTTAATAGAAATGGCAGGCATGGAGTACAATGTAAATTCGCCTAAACAAACAGGCGAGGTGCTCTTTGATCACATGAAGATAAGTGAAAAAGCAAAAAAAACTAAGACAGGACAATATAGTACGAGTGAAGGTGAACTGGAAAAATTGCGCAATACGCACCCTATTATTGACAAAATATTGGAATACAGAGGAATAAAAAAACTTTTGAGTACTTATATTGATGCTTTTCCATTGCTTATCAATCCACGATCGAACAAAATACACACTTCGTTCAATCAAACTGTAGCTGCTACGGGTCGATTGAGCAGCACTAACCCCAATTTGCAGAACATTCCCATTAGAGACGAGCGGGGTAGGGCTATGCGCAAGGTTTTTATCCCAGATGACGGCTGCACTTTTCTTTCAGCTGACTATTCGCAGATAGAATTGCGCATAATGGCTCACTTGAGCAACGATGAGCACATGACAGAGGCTTTTAACAACGACTTAGACATTCACAGTGCAACAGCTGCAAAAATATTCAAAGTCCCTTTAGAAGAAGCAACAAGCGATATGCGTGACAAGGCAAAGACTGCCAACTTCGGTATTATTTATGGAATTTCTATTTTTGGATTGTCCGAAAGATTGAGTATTCCTCGTGGCGAAGCCAAAGATTTGATTGAGGGCTATTTTGAAAGTTATCCCGATGTAGAAAAATACATGGAGACAAGCAAAGAGAAGGCTCGTGAGAATGGTTATGTGGAAACATTGCTTGGTAGAAAACGCTTTTTACCCGACATCAATTCCAGAAACGGAATTGTGAGAGGCTATGCAGAACGAAACGCCATAAACGCACCTATTCAAGGAAGTGCAGCTGACATTATCAAAGTGGCAATGATTCGCATATTCAGAAGATTTGAAGAGGAGAAACTACAATCGAAGATGATACTTCAGGTGCATGACGAATTGAACTTCAATGTGCCCATGGACGAACTGGAAGTGGCGAAAAAGATAGTAGTAGAAGAGATGGAGAATGCCTATAAACTAAGTGTTCCGTTGAAAACTGACTGTGGATGGGGAAAGAACTGGTTGGAAGCACACTAAATAAAAGTCGAAAGAAGAGACGCAATGCTTTGCATCTCAATAACTAACAACAATTATATTCATAAGCGAGAAGTTGGTGAATTCACCATTCGTAATTCGTAATTGATAATTCGTAATTAATTAAAACTATGCTTGATGGATTTGTAGAGTGGGGATATTTCGGACTGTTTATGGCTGCCTTTTTAGCGGCTACAATACTTCCCTTTGGTTCGGAGGTAGTGTTTGGAGGATTAATAGCAGCGGGATTTGATTTATGGACTTCTATTGTGATTGCTACAATTGGTAACTCCATTGGCGGAATGACCAATTACTGGCTCGGCTCGTTTGGTAAGATTGAGTGGATAGAGCGGTTTATGAAAGTGAAGCGAGAACGAATAGAAAAAGTACAAGATTGGCTTCATGGGAGGGGAGCTATTATGAGTTTCTTTGTCTTTCTGCCAGGTGTGGGAGACATCATTGCTCTTGCTCTTGGTTTTATGCGTGCCAATCCATGGCTTGTACTACTCTTTATGACTTTAGGAAAGTTTGGACGCTATGTGGTGGTCGGTTTCGGATTACAACAAATCTTATCTTGGTTTTAAAACAGAAAAAAAGAATTAGAAATGTCAACAATATTATTTAGCGAAATAGTTTTCGGACCTATTCACAGCCGTAGAATGGGTTCATCGTTAGGAATAAACCTATTGCCTTTTGATGGCAAATTGTGCAACTTCGATTGTATCTATTGTGAATGTGGATTTAATGAAAACTTCAGAACAAGCACCAAGTTGCCTACTCGTCAGAATGTGAAAGATGCATTGGATGACAAACTATTTAAGTTGAAAGAAGAAGGCGTAAAGCTTGACGTGATAACCTTTGCAGGAAATGGAGAACCTACAATGCATCCAGAATTTGCAGGTGTAATTGATGACACAATTGAATTACGCGACAAATATTGTCCTGATGCAAAAATAAGTGTACTCACCAATGGGATTAGTGTTGGCAAACAATCTGTGTTTGAAGCGTTACAAAAAATTGAAAGTCCAGTATTGAAACTTGATTCAGCTTTTGATGAAACGGTACGCTTAATAGACCGTCCCAATTCCCCAACATACACTGTAGCCAATCAAGTGAAACTTTACAAACGGTTTGAAGGTAATTTCATATTGCAAACAATGTTTGTGAAAGGGTCATTCGAAGGAAAAGCCATTGACAATACCACAGAAAAGGAAATATTGGCATGGCTTGAGATTGTGATAGAACTGAATCCACGAGAGGTGATGATATACACGATAGATAGAGAGACTCCCGCAAAAGAGCTGGAAAAGGTATCACTTCAGGTGTTGAATATAATTGCTGATCAAGTGAAGCAATTGGGAATTAAAACCAATGTGGCAGGGTAAGGACAAAATACTATTGTAATTTCGCCCCTTTCGGGGTTTCAATCCAGTATACAATTATTTACTATAATAATGACACCCGCTGCGGGGTTAAAGATGGAGCTAAAATATTCGATATCAGCAATACTCTATCTAAGCAAAATTGTCTCTAAAATTAAAACAAAAGCTTGTCTTGAATACATTAAAGGCCAGAGGGCTGATATTTTTATAGCAATCAATAGATAGAATAAACCCTAAACTCCGCAAGGAGTGAAATTATTTATTTCACACGTAATGCTTGTTCACCTTCTATCGTAAAATATTATTCTTTCTCTAATCTCATCTTTAGCAGATGATACACTTGAATGATTGCCACAAATCCATTAGATATAGCTACAGGCCATGCTTGTAGCATGATACCATAAGCAACAAAGAAAAGACAACCTATAAGGTTAATGACGCGAATGCGTACTATTTGTTTCGGGATAAATGAAAGCACTAAGAATGTCATGGCAAAATAGCCAACAATTTCAACTAAATTCATACTATTAAATTTATATATATAAAGCAAAGATAGCGGTATTTCTGACGAAATACCGCTATCAATATAAATGTTTTGTAAGCAATTTAGTTAAACGTTGATAGAGACGCAATATTTGAAATCTCTACAACTATAAAAGGAATCAAAGTGAACTATTTTGACTCATATGAAAGTAATCGTTGATCACCCTCTAACTTACGCATTTGCGTAATATCTTGCGTAACTTCTACCACTCCCAGATAGTTATTCTCTTTGTCTCTCACAGCCGAATATTCAATGTAGATGAATCTTCCTTGGAAGTTGGACATCCAAAACATAGCTTTGTTCTCTTTACCACTTTTGAAATCTTCGATTATTTGCTCAACAATGTTAACACTTCCAGGTGGGTGACACATTCGTACATCACGACCAATGATGGATCTATTGCGCTCGAACACTCGATTGGGACTGTGTGAGAAGAAAGCAACTTTGTCATTAGCATCCACAAAAGTGATGTCGATGGGAAGATGCAAAAACAAAGCTTCTAACTGTTTTATATCAAACGATCCTGATGAGAGCTGTATAGCGCCAGCGTCTACATATTGTTGTTTTTCAACCTTAACACCTGTTGGTTTCCATTCGTCTTCTGGATCAATAAGGCAAAAGCCAAACTCTAAAGTTTCAGAGTATATCTTGTACCATTCTTCTTGGGTCAAAGTGTCCATAGCCATTGGGAAAAGAATCTCTTCTTCCTTCATAATCATACCATCAACCAATTCGAGCACTCTATTGAGGTGGTTTTCTATTATCGATTGCATCTGCTCAACTGTTGTAATAGAACTTTCGAGTTCTTTAATCGCAGCATTTAGGAAACCTCTCAACTCATCGTGCTTGCCCCACATAACAGTAGGAGGGCCAGTGATAAGGTGTTTCTCCATGTATGGAAATAGCAAATATTCTTTTCTCTTATAGTGTTTGTCTATATCAGAAAGAGCATTAAATATGGTACGCATTTGTATTACAAATCCGGGTAGTTTATCATTTGTCAAACCCTTTGCAGATTCAATCAGACTATAAGCTTTCTCGGTTTCATTCTTGAGCGCAACGTTTTCTTTCTGAAAAGTATCTACAGGATGACCTGCAGGTATTGTTTTCGCACCGCTCTGGTCAATATTTCCGTCTAATATATCAGTATGAATGTCGCAGAATTCAAGAATCTCTTGTTCTGACAGCAGATTGCTATTAATCATCTCCTGCTCCACCTCCATCACTTCGTTGTATGGCACATTGGTGAGCGCCCGAATCAGTTCTTCACGTATTGAAGCAACATCTTCGCCTGCATGCACTCTTAGCAACAGATTGCGCAATTTCTCTTTGCGCTGTGAAGAGTTATTTATAAATTCACTCATATCTATTTTATCCTTTTATCATTGTTAGTATCATTTTGAAAGACTCCACTGCATGTAATGCATGTGGAATATTGGCAGGCATTATGATGCAATCGCCCTTTTTCAGGTTGTGAGGATTACCGTCAATCTTTATCTCAACTTGGCCATCAATCACCTGAACCAAAGCATCGTAAGAGGCACTATGTTCAGTGAGTCCTTGCCCTTTATCAAAAGAGAAAAGTGTAACATTACCCTCTTTACTTTTAATAATTTGTTTACTGATAACTCCCCCCGAAGTGTATTCGATGGAACCATCCATAGAGAATATTTTTGATGTATCAAATGTTGCCATAATCGTAATATTTAAATTGTAAGTAATAAAGAAGCGTGTGAAGTAAAACGAATTCTATCGTCTCGTCACACGCTTCAATAATATATTTAGAGTTAAACCCTATTGTTTTAATGCTTCAGATAAAGACTATGCTTCTAATAGAACTTTCATATCTTCATCTACAGATGTAATGCCTGAGATACCAAAATTGTTCACCAATACATTCACAATGTTTGGAGATAAAAATGCTGGCAATGTTGGCCCTAAATGGATATTTTTGATACCCAATGATAGCAAGCCAAGCAACACAATAACAGCTTTTTGCTCATACCATGCAATGTTATAAGCTATTGGCAGGTCGTTCAAGTCATCCAATCCAAAAGCTTCTTGTAGAGTCATCGCAATTTTAACCAAGGAGTAACTATCATTACATTGTCCTGCGTCCAATACACGAGGAATACCATTGATATCGCCCAATTGTAATTTATTATATCTATATTTAGCACATCCAGCAGTAAGGATTACTGTATCTTGTGGTAATTTCTGAGCAAACTCAGTGTAATAGTTTCTACCTTTCATGCGACCGTCACATCCACCCATCACAAAGAACTTGCGAATAGCACCTGTTTTTACAGCATCGACCACTTTGTCGGCCAAAGCTGCTACTTGATTATGAGCAAATCCACCAACTATTTCGCCACTCTCAATCTCAATAGGAGCTGCACATTTTTTTGCATGTTCTATTATTGCTGAGAAATCTTTAGCTTTTCCATCTTCTCTGTCTGCAATATGAGGGAATCCTTCGAAGCCTGAAGCTCCTGTAGTATATACTTTATCAGCATAAGTTGCATTTCTTTTTGGAGGTACAATACAGTTTGTAGTAAAAAGAACCACACCATTGAAGGTTTCAAAATCTGTAGTTTGCTGCCACCATGATCCACCGTAATTTCCCACAAAGTGGCTATATTTTTTAAATGCAGGATAGTAGTGAGCAGGTAACATTTCGCTGTGTGTATATACGTCAACACCCGTTCCTTCGGTTTGCTTCAACAACTCTTCCATGTCTTTCATGTCATGTCCACTGATAAGAATTCCTGGATTGTTGCGAACGCCCAAATTCACCTTTGTAATTTCAGGATGTCCGTAACTGCCTGTATTAGCGCTGTCAAGCAAAGCCATCACTTTCACACCATACTCACCTGTTTTCAACACCAATTGTGTTAATTCATCAGCACTCAAAGTGTCATTGGTAGTATCCACCAGAGCTTGTTGTATGAAAGCATGTATATCATTGTCTTCGTATCCCAAATTGAAAGCATGCTCAGCATAAGCAGCCATTCCTTTCAATCCGTAGATAGTTAATTCGCGCAACGAGCGAACATCTTCGTTTTCAGTGGCAAGAACTCCTACTTCAACGGCTTTGTCAAACATTTCTTCTTCTGTTTCACCTACCCAATGTGCACCTGAATAAGTTATATCATCAATGTTTACACCCAGATTTTGTAATCTTTCTTTGGCAGCATTGCGCATTTCATATGCAATGTGAACGCGCACATTAAATCTTTTCAAGTCAAAGTTTGCATTAGTAATGGTCATGAAAAGACTATCTACTACAAACTTATTTATTTGAGGAACCTCTACTCCATTTGCTCTTAAACGAACAGTGTAATGAGATATTCCTTTACACAAATACATCAACAAATCTTGCATATTAGCTACATCTGCTGTTTTACCACACACACCTTTAACCGTGCAGCCTTCATTCTTAGAAGTTTCTTGACATTGATAACAAAACATTTTGCTCATATTATTATCCTTTTATTATTTGGTTTTTTAGTTGTCTATTCTCTTATTTGATTACAAATGTATTGATTGATAAAGACAATAGGTGTAACCGAAGTTACACTTTCAATAATTAACTATTATTTAAATGATATAGCAGCTAACTTACTTATCTTTGAATGGTAAAGAATAAATAAGATTTAAGTATGCTTGATTACGATATCTCTACATGTCCGCTGTTTTCAAATATAAACAAAGATGACCAACAAGCATTTTTGACACGCTTGGTGAGCAATAAGAAGATAATTGAAAAAGGCAAAACTGTGGCCCGACAAGGCGAAGAGATAAAGCATTTATACCTTCTTGTGAAAGGAATAGTGCGTACTGAAATGATTACGCAGGAGGGTAATTCATTGGAAATTGAATTTATTGATGCAGTGCGCCCCTTGGCCCCAGCGTTTGTATTTGCACAAAACAATCGTTTCCCAGTGGATGTTATCACTATTGAAGAGTGTCACTTTCTGCTAATTCCAAAAGAAGTATGGTTGAATGAAATGATGAGTAACGAGACACTGCTGACCAACTTTTTGAAATTGAACTCGAACATGACTGTGTTTTTGTCTCAAAAACTACAAATGATATCCATCAAGAGTATTAAAGGCAAGTTGTCTCTCTTTATTCTGGAGAACACAACCGAAAAGAAAAACAGTTTTACGCTAAAGCGAAACCGCACTCAGTTGGCTGAGTATTTTGGTGTTCAGCGTCCTTCGCTTGCTCGCACAATGGGTGAATTGGTAGATAAGGGCATTATATCTATTGATAAACGAGAAGTAACGGTATTGAAGCGACATGAATTAAAAAAGATTATATGAATCGTGCTTTTTTGAAGTGTGTATTCAAAAAGCGTTGAAATATTCATTTCACCTCTCAGCATTCTGTTTGTCAGAAGTATTTGTAGCAAAGAGGGAGAGATTAAACAGGACATGAAACAAACCTTAAAATAATTACTCCCTTCAATTATTGATTGAAAAAGCTCGATGGCGGAGGCCTACAATTTCATTTTCATGCCGTTTTTCTACTTTTGTAGCCCTACAATTTCATTAAGCATAAAATAACTGAGGTTCTGTAGTCCTACAATCTGAAAAGTCACAAAATTATCCCTCTTTTGTAGCCCTACAAAAGTAATAAGTTAAATAAAGGGAGATGGCGGAGGCCTACAAATTGATGGCTCTCAAAAAAACCCCTCTTTTGTAGGTCTACAATTTCACAATGTTAAAAAAGAGGGGGTCGCGGAGGCCTACAAATTGAGAGTGTTAAAAAAGAGGGGGTCGCGGAGGTCTACGATTTGCCAAAAGCGCCGTGGTTTTACATTTGTAGTTCTACGCCATAGACGTCACGGCACTTTTTTGTAAACGTAGACATCAGAAAGACTCGCCACAAAGTTTTTCTGCAAACGTAGGGATATGATAGTACAAACACCCCATTTATTCAATATCAGCATGATTCATTGTGTCAATTATGGTGTGATTTCCAAATCATAGACGTCTGACATGAAAAAAACTATGAGTTGCGATGATCGGAGCAGATGATCAATAAAAACTAATTGCGAATCACTTGCACAATTATGTGTTTAACTTATGCTTTCTGTTTTAAGAGAAGAATAACTTTTATAAAAAACTACAATAATCAAGGACACAGTACTTGTAGGTGTTCCTTAAAATTCTTACTCACAATATAATCTCTGCAATGACCTAATGGTTGGCAAATGATTGCCTCCAAAACGCACTTAAACCGTCAAATATAATAGAAATGCTTAGCGCATAAAAAAAGGATGCACAAAATATGACACCCTCTTCTATATTAATTGATTCCTTAAAACTTATGAGATAATTTATTTTTATAATTATCTACACATTAAATCTAAAATGCATCACATCTCCATCTTGTACCACATACTCTTTTCCTTCTACACTCATTTTGCCAGCTTCTTTTACAGCATTTTCTGAACCATAACTGATAAAATCGTCGTATTTGATTACCTCGGCACGAATGAAACCTTTCTCAAAATCGGTATGGATTACACCTGCACATTGAGGAGCTTTCCATCCATCTTCAAAGGTCCAAGCTCGCACTTCGAGCGGTCCTACGGTAAAGTAAGTTTTAAGGTTGAGCAATTGGTAAGCCGATTTGATAAGACGATTCACACCTGACTCTTCCAATCCTATTTCTGAAAGAAACTCTTGGCGTTCTTCGTAAGTATCCAATTCAGCAATCTCAGACTCGGTCTTAGCAGCAACTACCAATATCTCTGCATTTTCGTCTTTCACAGCTTCGCGCACTTGCTCCACATATTTATTTCCGTTTACAGCACTATCTTCATCCACATTGCAAACATACATCACAGGCTTCGAAGTAAGCAGTAATAGTTCATTAGCAATTTTGGTATCTTCTTTGCTATCAAATGTAACTGTACGTGCAGATTCACCTTTTAGCAAAACGTCACGAATTTTGGAATAGACAGCAAAAGCTCTAATTGCATCTTTGTCTTGACCTGTTTTTGCAAGCTTCTCAACTCGGCCAATACGTGCTTCTATTGTTTCTAAATCCTTTAGTTGCAATTCAACATCGATGATTTCTTTGTCTCTTACTGGATTAACACTTCCATCAACGTGTGTTACATTTTCGTCGTCGAAACAACGCAACACGTGCAATACAGCATCTGTTTCGCGGATGTTGGCCAAAAACTTATTTCCAAGACCCTCACCTTTGCTGGCGCCTTTCACCAAGCCTGCAATGTCCACAATCTCTACTGTGGTGGGTTGTACACGTTGTGGTTTAGCTATTTCGGATAGTTTATTTATTCTTTCGTCAGGAACAGTAATTACTCCAATATTGGGTTCTATAGTGCAGAATGCAAAGTTAGCTGCTTGCGCTTTTGCATTCGATAAACAATTGAAAAGGGTTGACTTGCCCACATTGGGAAGTCCAACAATACCGCATTGTAATGCCATTATATATATTCGTTTTGATTTTTGAGTGTGCAAAGGTAGTAAAATTTAAGCATATAAATAAAATAGGGCAGGGCCGAGATACTCTTTTTAGGCATAGTTAATAGATTGTTACGCATGAATACATACTTTGATTAGAAAATATTTTCAACCAAATAGTTCGAGTTTGTAAGCCGAGTCTACAATAAATAGAAAGGTAGAATTCAAATGCATAATTTACTCCCATCCTATTTGTTTTATTTCCACATGTCAGTTAATAGTACTATTTTTGCAGATTGTAAAAACGAACTGTAAAAGCATATCAATCAATTGATAATAGACAGAATTAATAAAACAACTTTGTCACGCCAGCTTTTAACAATAATCTACGAGCATAAAAATATTCCAGCTTCATATTAACGAATCACTATTTAAACAGGCGTTATATTAGAAACACCTGCCATAATTAAATTATAGATGAAAAGAATCCTCAATTTCTTCGACTTCAAACAGACTATCAATTATAAAACCGAAATACTATCGGGTCTCACTGTCGCGCTCGCACTTGTTCCTGAAGCAATTGCCTTTGCTTTAATTGCTGGGTTATCACCGCTTACCGGTCTCTATGCAGCTATTGTGATGGGTTTGGTAACCTCAATTTTGGGAGGCCGACCTGGAATGATATCGGGTGCAACAGGTGCAGTGGCAGTTGTAATTGTAGCATTGGCTATTTCACATGGAGTGGAGTATGTGTTTGCTACAGTAGTCTTGGCAGGTATAATTCAAATATTAGCGGGTGTGCTGAAACTGGGAAAACTGATGCGACTGGTTCCCCAGCCTGTTATATTTGGTTTTGTGAATGGTCTGGCCATCATCATCTTTATGGCGCAGCTCGATCAATTTAAAGACCCTTCGGGAAGCTGGTTAACTGGCATGCCGCTTTATATACTTCTTGGTTTAGTACTCCTCACCATGCTCATCATTTGGGGATTGCCCAAAATAACTAAAGTTATTCCGGCATCGCTGGTAGCTATTCTTACTGTTTTTGGACTTGTAGTAGCTTTTGGAATAAACACCCATACTGTAGGAGACATTGCCTCCATTCAAGGTGGTTTTCCACCTTTCCATTTGCCCAATGTGCCCTTCACATTCGAAACATTGAGCATTATATTTCCTTATGCAGCTATCATGGCAGCAGTAGGATTGATAGAGAGTTTACTGACATTAAATATTGTTGATGAAATAACTGAAACCCGTGGAAGTAGTAACAAAGAAGCTGTGGCACAAGGAGTAGCCAACATGTTTTCAGGAATGTTTTCGGGCATGGGTGGATGTGCCATGATTGGTCAGAGTTTAATCAACATTTCATCGGGTGCAAGAGCACGTCTTTCAGGAATTGTAGCTGCATTGGCTTTGTTGATGTTTGTGATGTTTGGCTCTGGAGTGATAGAAAAATTGCCCATGGCAGCATTGACAGGTGTGATGATAATGGTGGCAATTGGCACATTTGAGTGGGCCAGTTTGCGCACATTCAACAGAATGCCCAAGTCGGACGTGTTTGTAATAGTTGTAGTTACGCTTGTGACTGTTTTCTTAGGTAACTTAGCCTTAGCGGTAATTGTAGGTGTTATTATTTCGGCTCTTGTATTTGCATGGGATAATGCCAAACGCATTAGAGCGCGAAAGCATATTGACGAACATGGCGTAAAACACTATGAGATTTATGGACCGCTTTTCTTTGGATCTGTTGCAACATTCAATGAGAAGTTTGATGTACTGAATGATCCCGATGAAGTAGTTATCGACTTCAAAGAGAGTCGCGTGTCAGATATGTCGGCCATCGAAGCACTCAACAAAATTACGGAGCGATACCTGAAAGTAGGGAAGAAAGTACAACTAAAACATTTGAGCAAAGATTGCCAAAGATTGTTGAAGAATGCTGACAAGATCATTGATGTGAATGTGTTAGAAGATCCAACCTATAAAGTTCCATTGAACAGTCCATCAAAAAAGTTGTAATATCAATTACAATAGAATTATGAAATATAACTGAAGAGAGACAAATTAGAATTCAACTTTTTTCTTCACATATAAAAGATTCGAATTTTAAGAAGTGAAGGAGACCCAGTTCATTTCAAAGGGAGAATCAGAATAAAATAAACAAGACTCATATTTATCAATTTCTACTATCTATAATAAAGCTGACAGTGTTTTACTCAAACAATTCATACAAATAAATATTGTGAGAAATGAATACGGTCTGTAATATAATAGCTTATTTGGAGTATTTGAAGAGGTATAGTCAAGAACAATTAAGGGATTAACCTGTTTACAGATACGAAACGCAAAGTCGATTTATAAAGGAACCAATTAGAATATAAAACGCAGTATGATTAAGCAATAAGCTTTCAATTGAATATTTTTATTGAAGAAATATACTACCTTTATTAAATCTAATCAGCCTGTCGATATGATATCATAAATGAAAAACATCCTAAACAATTCAATGCGAACATAATAAATATTAGATATGAGAAAAAACATTATACTTATACTATCACTCTTTTTATTAATGTTTTCTTGTAAAAAAGACGAAGTTCCTTCAATCATCATAAATAGCCAAGAAATTAATATTTCTAATGCAAGAAGCTCAGAAATTATTTCTTTTACAACTAATATGAGTTGGACAGCAACTTCCTCTGAAAATTGGTGTACACTCTCTCAAACGAGTGGAGATAATTCAACAAAGAGTATTACTATTGTTGCAGCTACTAATGACACTTACGATGATAGGAGTGCAACAGTAACTATTAAAGTAGAGGGGCTGACAAAAACTATCAAAATAAATCAATCTCAAGGAGATGCTATTATACTTTCAAATAAAAGTCAAAAGATATCAGGTGAAAGTCAAACTTTAGAGATAGAGTTGCAAACCAATATAGAGGTTGAAGTAATAATTCCTGAAGCTGCAAAAAGTTGGGTCTCATATACCCCAACAAGAGCATTAAGAACCGAAAAATTGTTACTACAAATAGAGGCCAATGATGAATCGTTCGATGAACGTACAACAAAAATTTATATAAAGAACGTAGCAACCACCCTTCAAGAAACTTTCACAATAATACAAAGAGGAGCTTTAGCTTCAACAATAATTGTTGGAACTTCCAATTCAATTCAGCACATAGACATTACAAAAGATTTTATATTTCAACTAAACAATCTGGTTGATAAAGAGGTCTTCTTCGTATTCTCTAATACAAACCAAAACAACTCAATAGAATTGCCAATGTTGCAAAGTGATGTTCAGAGTAGGAGCAATTCAGTAACATCAGCACCTTATTCTGAACCATCTTTTATCGTTTCAGGAAAACCAGCTATTACCAAATTTAATAATAACCCTGGAAAACAATTTATAAAAGGAGCAAGTAAACCTCTTTATCAAAAGCATTCTGCTTTACATCCTTTAAAACTTGAGGTAGGAACGAGTGAAGATTTCTTCGACGATGAAGGCAACGCAGTTAAATCTACTGTTAGAAAAGTAATATCTGCACATGGTAAAAACTTATATATGTGGGTAGCTGATAATTGCTGGGGACCAGATAGCAAAAAGACATATCACGTTACTCAAACAATGATAGATGCATTTGCACCCAAATTTTTGAACGAGGGAGCAGACAACGATATATATGAGTGGGTTACAAATGCCGCTGGAGCTCCATGGGGAGCTACAAGTTATAGTAATTTGATTCCAGAAACAGACGATATTCATATATGGCTAACGGATATTGACGACGACAACAAGACAACTGGAACAATCACGCTTGGGTATTACTATGCAAGGGATAATTTTATTAAAAATTTAAACGATGATCTCCTAAAGGGTTCCAATGAAAAACTAATGTTTACGCTTGATGCCGTACTATTCGGACAAACAAATAAAGGTTCATGGAATGTGACTGACTATTGGCCACAGGAATTCATATCTACATTGGCGCACGAGTTTACTCATATGATATACTTTTATCAGAAGGAAGTTATAAAGAACAAAAACTCAAACACAGCAATAAATGAAATGAGTGCACAATGTATAGAAGATTTAGTAGCAAGTAAAATAATGGCTAATGGCCCTCGGGGTGTACCTTATGGAACTCCCAATTCGGGGAACAGTGGTATTAAAAATGGTAGAATACCATTGTTCAATTCTAATAATGACTTCAATCTTTTGGATTGGAGCAGTAATGAAAATGAATCGCTTATAAATTATTCGAAAACCTATACATTTGGAGCTTTCTTGATGAGAAACTACGGAGGAGCAAAACTAATAAGAGAACTAATCCAAAACAATGCAACAGGAACGGCCTCTATTGTAAATGCTGTGAACGCCAATGGTGGAGCAGTGCAAAACTATGGAGAAATACTTCAAAGATTTGGTGTAGCTAATCTATTGTCAAACCAAACAGCAGTAAAAGCAGGATATAGCTTCAATAATGGGGGATGGAGCACATCTACTATAAATGGAATTACCTATGAGTTGGGTTCTATCAATCTGTATAACTATTCACCTATTCCTAATATCTACAATATTCTGCCAAAAACTCAAAAACCGGGTTCAAACATTCTCTACAGAGCGGGTAGTAATATGAATGGCAAACAGGAATGGCAGTTTAATGGAATGAGCTCTGATAGTAGACTTACAGTGGTTATAAAGTAAGCAGTGAGTTGATTGAAGGCCTGATTTAAAAAGAATCAATGGAACTTTACTAACTACAAGTCTTATTTATAATCAATAACAGCACTAAGGAGAAGCGAATCAAGATATTATTTATTTGAATGTGCAATATAGCTATAAAGTCTCCTTTTTGTCTTTATACTGAAATACATTGAAAGGAATAGAAGTTCCCTTAATCTTCAATACTACAACACCGTGACCAGGAACTTCACGTATAACCTCATGTTTGGTAGTTAACTCATATGTTTCTTTAGACCACAAGTCAGTCATAGTATAACCTGTTGAAGCATCTAACCCCACTTGTTCCAAAGCAAAGTTAATAGGTTGTGGCTCGTTAGAGCG
>SMER01000079.1_pt1 | contig 20912 bp, 17 predicted proteins | sample 2456411 | NCBI WGS metagenome assembly SMER01 (sample SAMN10132597, study PRJNA489261) | soil metagenome | isolation source: day1 antibiotic-silt loam soil ammended with raw manure from dairy cow... | place: USA | collected 2015-05-01 | reverse complement strand
CCTGTTTCTTTAATTTCGCCAACTTTTAAATAGTCGCTAAAATTGTGATTTGGAGTTTCACCTAACATTAAGATGCGTTCTGCAATTTCGTCAATTTGGTCAGATGCTTCGTCATAAAGCTCTTCAAACTTATCGTGTAATTTAAAAAATTGTTTACCTACAACGTTCCAATGGAAACCACGTAAGTTTGTATAGTATAGTTGAAAGTCTGCTAAAAGGTTTTGTAGTTCTGCGCTAACTTTTTTTGTTGCGCTTTTGTCTAAGCTTAAATAATCTGTTGTTTTCATACTGATTTTTATAATTTATGTTTGTTAATTTCTAAGTAGTAAAGATACGAAACTTTTAACTAAGTTCAAAATATAAGGCTATCAATCAAACATAGATTTTATCTATAACATGCATTTATAGAAAGATTATTGTGGTATCGTATACTTATAGTTGAACTAACTCTGTTTATGTTGTAAAAAGAATATAGCCTCTTAAATAGTTACTCCTCCTTTTTGTCGGTGTGGGGAACTTTTATCTTTCTAGATTTCATTTTTGTTGTAACGCGTGCTTTAGCTTTCGAACCAGGAATGTAATCATGACGATACATATTAAAGAGTAAAACAAAATAGGAGAGTAGTAGTGGTCCAAAAATCACTCCCCAAAAGCCAAACATTTGCAAGCCAATTATAACACCAAATATGGTTATAAGTGGATGTATGTCGGCAAGTTGTTTTTGCAATAGAAGTCGAGCTAAATTATCAACTCCACCAATAACAATTAACCCATACAACAAGAATATCACACCCGATAATACATCACCCGATGCAATTATGCCAATACCCAAAGGAATCCATACTACCATTGTACCTACAACTGGCAATATGGTTGAGAATGCTGTGAGAATAGCAAAAAGAATTGGTTGTTGTATTCCAAATATTATATAACCAGCAAGAGCAAATATTCCTTGAATAATTCCTAATAGTGGTATACCTATTGCGTTTGCACGAATAATCTCCTTGGTTTCCATTGCAAGTATTTCTTTGTTTTCTTCTCTAAAAGGCAGTATTTCTTTAAAACCATCCTCAAATTCTTTATAGTTGTACAACATATAGTAGAGAATAAAAAGAATTACAATACTGTTTAGTATCAAAGAATAGGTGCTGGCTGCCAAAAACTGTAAAGTAGATCCACCAATTTTCGGAATGAAAGCTAAATTATCAAGCGTTATAAGATCATAGCCTACTCTCTCCTCAATCATATTTATAAAATCCTCTAATTGTAGTATCATTGAATGTATGTCGAACTCAATGCCCGACAGTGTATCTACTACCAAAAGAGCAAAAGCTGTGAGAGGTATCAGAAAAAACATCAAAGATTCTATAAGAAGAATAGAGGCGCTTAAATGGCGATTCCATTTTTTCTTTTCTGTAAGATAGGCCATCTGACTGCGCATCATTACAAACAGGGTAGAAGCACCAAAAAGCCCACTCAGAAGAGGTCTCGCCTCTTTGAAAAGTACCAAGCCAAGCAACACTAAAAAACCAATTAGTATGTATTTGTATTGCTTGTTTCTTATCTTAATCATTTATAGTGTATGTTTTAATTTAAATACTGAATATGAGGCCTATTGTTTTTGAAAGTCTTCTTCCACTGCAAAACCTCCCTCAATGAGAGCTGCTTTTGCCTTCTCGTAATCTTCTTCTGATACTTGCATATCAATATCGCCAATGGAATATGATAGCTGGCTAGCAGTATAGTTCTTTAGATATACAGTAATACCTTCCATCTCTAAGAAAGATTGTGCTATAGCAACCTCCGATGGAAAATTGAATGTTTTGATTGTAATTAAATCCATAATGCCCTCCTTGTTTTTATTTGATACAAATATATATATAATTAAACTGGTTTTCCTTCAAAAAAATTGGTTTGTCTGCTTTTTTTGAATTAAATTTGAAGGAAATATCTTTAATACATATAAAACACTCAATTATGAAAAAAGTTGCTCTTATTACTGGTGCAACATCAGGAATAGGTGAAGCCACAGCCTGCATGTTTGCATCAAATGGTTACGATTTAATTATAACAGGCCGTAGATCCGATAGATTGAAGAGCCTTAAAAGCAAACTAGAGAAAGATTCTACACGAGTTCTTGATTTATGCTTTGATGTAAGAAACGAGGATGAAGTGAAGGATGTGTTGGGTAAATTACCCGATTCGTGGAAGAAAATTGATGTACTAGTCAATAATGCTGGATTGGCTGCAGGATTAGATCCTATCGACGGTGGCAGTTCTGAAGATTGGAACAGAATGATAGATACCAATGTAAAAGGACTACTGTATGTGTCATACGAAGTGGCGCAAATAATGAAAGAGAATAAAACAAACGGCCATATTGTCAATATTGGTTCTATAGCTGGCAAAGAGGTTTATCCAAACGGAAATGTGTATTGTGCTACCAAGCATGCAGTAGATGCTTTAAGCAAAGGAATGCGCATGGATTTATTGAAACACAATATTAAAGTTACTCAGATTTGTCCAGGAGCTGTTGAAACAGAGTTTTCATTGGTGCGGTTTCACAACGATGCTGAAAGGGCCAAAACAGTATATGATGGTTTTGAGGCTCTTGTAGCCAACGATATTGCAGATTGTATTTGGTTTGCTGTGTCGCGCCCACCACATGTAAATATAAATGATATGATAGTAATGCCTGCAGCACAGGCTTCGTCATCAGTGTTTTTTAAAAACAAATCTTAGTTTCACGAAAGGTTTAAATATTCATTACAATGAAATAACATCTAATTTATTCTTGTCAAACACCTATAAAAATGATTATGAGAAAAATTCTTTTAAGTTTAACGTTTATGTTATCTGCTTTTATTGCACACTCGCAAGAGAATGTTGAGTATCAGAAGCCTCCGGCATCTATACTAGAGTTAATTGATGTGGAGAGAGCTCCTAGTGTTAGTGTTGATAGTAAAAAAGAGCAAATGCTTTTTTATTATCGCGATGCATTTAAGTCTCTATCCGACTTGAGTCAGCCCGAACTTCGGCTTGCCGGATTACGCATTAATCCTAAAACCAACATCTCAAGCACAATTAGCTATTCTACCAATATCAAGTACAAAAAAATTACAGAGAAAGATGTACATCAAATAGCCAATTTGCCAGACGATGCACGCATTGCCTACACCTCTTTTTCACCCGACGAAACTAAGGTAGCTTTTACCAACATTACAGACGTTGGTGTAGAGCTATGGTATATAGATTTGAAAACATTGCAAGCAATAAAACTAACAGAGCCAATACTTAATGCTAACACAGGCTCGCCTTATAGTTGGTTCAAGAATAGCCAGTCGTTGCTTGTACAGGTTCTTCCAGAAGACAAGAACGAACTAATTAGTAGAGAAGAAACTTTACCCACTGGGCCAATTGTTACAACTAGCGATGGTCAGATATCTCAAAACAGAACGTATCAAGATTTGTTGAAAAATAGAACCGATGAAGCCAATTTCGAAACATTGATGACTTCTGAGTTGCACAAAATAAACATCGATGGATCTAAATCGAAATGGATGGATAAAGGTATGTACAGATCTGTATCATTCTCTCCAGATGGTGATTATGTTCTTCTCACTACTATTACACCTCCTTACTCTTATTCTGTGCCTTACTCTAGATTTCCTACTACTAAAGATATTTACACGGCAGAAGGTAAGTTAGTTACAGAGTTTCACAAGAGCGAATTGTTAGAGAATCTTCCAGTTGGTTTTATGGCTACCGAAACAGGAAAAAGAAGTATATCGTGGAGAGCTGACAAGCCTGCCACTCTTTATTGGGTAGAAGCGTTAGATGGTGGAGACCCCGCTAACGAAGTTCCTTATCGCGACGAAGTGTATCAACTAGATGCGCCTTTTACAGGTACTCCTCAGTTTGTAACTAAAACAATTAATAGATACGGTGGTATTAATTGGGGTAACGATAAGTATGCACTTTTAATGGACCAATGGTGGAATACAAGAAATCAGAAAACATATGTTTTCAACCCATCAGACAATACTGTAGAGCCTACCATTATTACAGATAGAAACTACCAAGATGTATATAGCTCGCCAGGATCGCCCCATACAGAGCGTAACGCTATGGGTAGATATGTATTGACTATTGAGAAAGATAATATTTATTTGTTTGGAGATGGCTACTCGGCAGAAGGACAATTTCCATTTATCGACGAGTTTAATTTGAAAACTCTTAAGACAAAAAGATTATACACTTCTCCCTATACTGACAAAGTGGAAAATCTAATTTCTTTTATAGATATTAAGAGCGGAAAAGTTTTCACAAGTGTACAGTCGCCAACAGAATATCCAAACTATTATGTGTTGAATATTAAAAAGAAAAATGAGTCAACTCCACTTACCTTTTTCGAGAATCCATTCAAAAACTTCGAGAATGTTCACAAAGAAGTTATTACCTATACACGAGAAGATGGTGTAGAACTATCTGGAACGCTATACCTGCCAGCTGGTTACGATATGGAAAAGAAAGAGAAACTACCTATGATTATGTGGGCCTATCCTACCGAGTTTAAAGACAAAAGTAGTGCAGGACAAAATACAGCCAATCCAAACACATTCACTTTCTTATCTTATGGCAGACCTACAGTTTGGGCTGCAAGAGGATATGCCGTATTGGACGATGCAGCTTTCCCAATTATAGGCGAGGGCGATGCACAACCAAACGACACTTTTGTAGAACAACTAGTAGCTAATGCTAAAGCAGCCATTGATGCTGTAGATGCATTGGGTTATATTGATAGGAACAGGGTAGCTGTTGGGGGTCACTCTTATGGTGCTTTTATGACAGCCAATTTACTTTCGCATTGCGATTTGTTTGCAGCAGGTATTGCTCGTAGTGGTGCTTACAACCGTACACTCACACCATTTGGTTTCCAAAGCGAAGAGAGAAGCTATTGGGATACACCCGAAATTTACAACGGTATGTCGCCATTTATGAATGCTCATAAAATGAAAACACCATTGTTGCTTACTCACGGTGAAGACGATAACAACTCTGGAACGCACACTATGCAAAGCGAGCGCTACTTTCAAGCCCTCAAGAGCTTTGGTGCTCCAGCTCGCTTAGTTATTCTTCCAAAAGAGAGTCATGGCTATGCAGCCAAAAAGAACATATTGCATCTATTGTGGGAGCAAGACCAATGGCTAGAAAAGTATGTGAAGAACAAAAAAGATTAATAATCTGTTTATTTAGATAGCATTTAAATGCTGATAATAAAGCCTCCTGAAAATCACGGAATTTTCAGGAGGCTTCTTTTATTTCTTATTGTAAGTAATTGTTTAACTAGCACAGGGGTGGTGTGTATTTTGTTGCTCAAGGTATAAATATCATCAAACAAAATCTACCACGGTGGATTTCTGAAAATCTCGCGAAACTTCCATCTACTATGGTGGATTTGTTTGTACACAAATAAAACTTGTTTCTAAAGTGGGTTTTTTGTCATTTATGACATGTTTCTTGTTTTGTTGTGGTTTTATTTTGCATTCGCTTAATAAAACTCATTTTTTGTAAGGTCGAATTATTAGGGCATCCTCTCTTTCTACTTTTTAATACTGCAAATTCTTCTTTTAGGGCAAAAATGGACGGTATTCTGTAGAAAAAGCCCTATTTATTCTTTTCTAAACAAATCCACAGCGGTGGATTCAAGTTTCATGAGGTGTTCGTCAAATCCACCGCTGTGGATTTAATTTCCAACTGTTTTAGGCAGCACTTTCGATTGAATTGTGAAAAATAGCAGGCTGTTATTTACGAATTGATATTTGTGCTCCTCGTTAAAATAATGTGGGAGGTAGATAAAGTATCTAGTAAGAAACAAAAGCACAGTTTTTAATTCAAAATACTTGCACTCATGGGAGAGTTAAAGTTGAACACATACTTTCTTTTGCTGTTCAACCTAAAATACGTTCTCTTATAGTTATGAAACAAAAAAACGTAGCAGAAACAAATCTGCTACGTTTATCTTTTTTGGTTTATCTAAACGTGTAAATTCAGAAAAAACTACTTATTTAATTTCAATTGTTCTATCAACTTTAGGTAGTTCCTTCTCTTCACGTTTAGGAATCTTGATGGTTAAAATACCATTTTCAGCCTTTGCATCAATTTTATCTCTATCCACAGTGTCAGGTAAAATCATGCGTCTTTGAAAATGAGAGTAAGAAAACTCTCGTCTCAAATAGCATGTTTCTTCATCATGCTCTTCAGTTTCGGTTTTCTTATCCACTGCTATCACTAGGTTGTTGTCGTCGTCAATTTTTACACTAAAATCTTCTTTTGTCATTCCAGGAGCAGCAACTTCTACTATAAACCCTTTCTCATTTTCTAATATATTGAGTGCAGGGCTTGTGCTGTTTGTTTTTTCCATCCATTCGTTACCGAAAAAATCGTTGAATACGCCCGGTAACCAGTTTTGAGTTCTTCTAATTGTTGGTAACATACTATTTATCCTTTCTTTAAATGGTTAATTAAATTTTTACTGCTGATTTTTAATCAATCAGTCTCACTTATAAATGTTCAAAATTTATGCCAGCGCAAAAAAGGGTATGGAACGGCCCAAAGTGCGACATATTGTCCTTGTTTATGTTTTAAACGTCATTCGTTTTGTGAATTGTCTGACAAAATGTCTTGTTTTAAAATCTCTTTTGCCTCCTTTATTCAAGAAAACTATTCAATATATATATGTTTAGCCAATGCTTTTGTATATTTGCATCTCAATCTATAAAACAAACAATAGAAAATTATGAAAGTGTTTAAAACGAGTGTTCTCTTTGCAGCATTAATCTTATTGGTGTCGTGCACACAAACCAAAACAAAAGGGGGCTACACAGTAGTGTGGGAAGAGAATTTTGAAGATTCTACTAAATTGGAAAATAACTGGTCTAAAATACCACAAGGTAAAAGTGATTGGAGTAACTATATGAGCAACTACGGTGGACTATTTGAAGTGACAAATGGTAACCTTATATTGAGAGGTATCAAAAATACGGTATTGCCCAATGACGCATCACCCTATTTAACAGGAGGAGTTTATACAAAAGATAAAAGAACTTTTAGTAACGGACGATTAGAAATTAGAGCAAAGCTATTTGGTGCTCGCAGTACATTGCCAGCTTTGTGGATGTTGCCAGTTGATGATAAATGGCCTCTTGGAGGCGAAATTGATATAATGCAACGATTAAATAAAGATGGGTACGTGTATCAAACTGTTCATAGCGACTATACCGTTAATCAAGATATAAAAGATAACCCCAAGTCTGCAGTTGTAGTACATATAAAACCCGACAATTATAATGTATATGCAGTAGAGCTGTTTACAGACTCGGTAAAGTTTTTTATAAACGATACGCATACATTCACCTATCCACGTATCGAAACAGAGAGAAGTGGACAATTTCCTTTTGGCAACAGAGAGTATTATCTGCTATTAAACATGCAGTTGGGTGGCGATTGGGCAGGGCCTGTAAATGAGCAAGACCTTCCTGCAGAAATGCATATCGATTGGGTGCGTTTTCTTCAAAAAGAAGAGAAATAATATATAGAAAACAACTCTTATAATAACAATAATAGAAAAAGCTGCTTGCAAAATTAATTTTGAAGGCAGCTTTTTCTATTTATTTCAATTACTATTTTATAAAAAATAAAATTCTAGTTGTTGTGCTAAGTATACTATTTGTAATCAAACGATCTGTTGAATAGACGTTCTGTAGCCATCTTTTCAAACATTGTGTCTTTTCGTCCGTAGTTAGCATAAGGATGTATACTGATACCGCCTCTTGGAGTAAAAACTCCAACCACTTCAATGTATTTGGGATCCATGAGCTCTATGAGATCGTTCATAATAATATTGATACAATCTTCGTGAAATGCACCATGATTGCGATAGCTAAATAGGTAAAGCTTCAAACTCTTGCTCTCCACCATTTTCACATCGGGTATATAGTGTATATGAATGGTTGCAAAATCGGGCTGATTTGTAATAGGGCATAGACTAGTAAACTCGGGGCAGTTAAATGTTACCCAATAGTCGTTGTTGGGGTGTTTGTTTTCGAATGCCTCTAACACTTCGGGAGCATAATCTTGTTTATACTCTGTATGATTGCCAAGTAGGGTTAAGTTTTTTGTTTGCATAGTTATATTTTGAAAATTAGAAAATCTGTTTGTCCACTATCAATTTAATAGTTGAATATTATGATTCTCTGCAAATTTACTAAAAATAGTATTGATTCTGATATTGGCGCAAAGACTTTTGCAATAGTTTGTATCCAATATGAATAATATTGAATAAGCTAAGGATCAGCAGTAAAAATATGTGTTTACTTTATGATTTACTGTCTGATTATAATTAAAGTGTCAATTTAAATTTATTTTGTAGGCCTCATTTACTATACGCTGGTTAGCAATGTGTTAAAAGATTTTCTATTATTTCTTCTTTCACATTTACTTTTAAGAGTATAATGGTATTGCATTATAGAATATCTATATATAAAGCTGTTTTTAGCTCTGTAGATGCCGCCTGTATGTAGTATATATCTTAGAATACAAGTTTTAGCTTCGTAAATGCGTCGTGTTTTCATTGTGCTCAATAAAAGAAATAGTTAGAAGCTTCATATTAAAGGTGATCCTAAGCTAAGCTAGTTCTTCATAATGTCCAAAAAAACAAAGTATTTTGTTGGCAATTATATTTGTGCCAGCAAAATACTTTCAATTGATATAAAGAAATAAACTAAATTTTTATTTTTGAGCGTCTTTCAAAGCTTTAACTCTATTGAAAGATATTTTCAATTCTGCAAGATGACGTGTCAATAATGAGCGTATTTCAGTTGTTAATCCCTCAGAGGTAAGCGCATCATTGTATGATGTTACTGCTGCATCTTCTCCATCTACACAATTATCAAGTATTACTTTTCTTTCCGCACCACCAAAAAAAGTTTTTACATCCATCCACACACGGTATATTTTACCTGCATTGGTTGTTCCTGTTTCTGTTTTGTGTCCAATTTTTGTAATTTCTTCAGACAACTCGGTTTTGAAATTATTACTTTGGTTTATTTTTTCTCGGAAAAGAATCTTCAAATCAGCGTCATCTTTTTTTAATTCTTCTATTGCTTTTTCGTAGCCAACTACCCTGTCATTATTTATTAGAACTAAATCGTTCAATATACGTGCTTGTTTTTCAATTATAGTCATAGCTCTATTATTATTCTCAATTAAAACATGAATTGTACTTAGTGATCTGTATATAGAACAAAATTAATCGATTTTTTGTTCAAACAAATAGAACTATCAACATCTTTAAAAATAATATACCCATGAAACTTAGATCACCCGAAGCCTTTTGGTTATTAAAAAATGGAATATTAAATAGTTATCCTAAACTACAAGAAAACACAACTTGCGATATAGTTGTATTGGGCGCAGGCATTACTGGTGCTCTCATTAGTCATGCCTTACACAACGCTGGTTACAATGTAGTGGTGATTGACAAACGCGATGTAGCAAATGGTAGTACGGCTGCCACCACCTCTATGTTGCAATATGAAATTGATGTGCCTATGGTTGATTTAGCCGACATGATTGGAATTCCGGGAGCAGTAGAATGTTATAGGGCTGGAATTGAGTCTATTGATGCTTTGCATGAAATTGTGAAAAAAGAAGAGATAGATTGTGGTTTCGATATGAAAGAGTCGTTAAAAGTTGCTCATTCTAAAAAGGCAGTGAAAGCTCTCCGCAAAGAATTTGAAATGAGAGAACAACATGGCTTCGAGGTAAAGTGGCTTACTAGCCATGATATTGAGAAACGATATAAAATGAAATCTCATGCTGGAATTTTATCCTCAAAAGGTGCTTCTATTGATGCATTTCAGTTTGCTCATGGTTTGTTTTATAATAATTATAAGAGAGGAATGCAAGTTTTTGATCATACCACAGTTGATGATATAAAATATGATGAGGGTGGAGTGCAATTAAAAACTGATGATGGATACACAGTAGATGCTAAGAAAATTGTTTTTTGTACAGGATTCGAAACTATGCAAATGTTTAAGAAAAAATACTCCGATATAGTTACTACATTTGCTTGTGTAAGTGAGCAAAACCTGAATCTTTTTGACACCCTAGATAATACGCTTATATGGGATACTGCCAATCCGTATACTTATATGCGCACTACCCATGATAAAAGACTCTTGGTAGGCGGCGAAGATATCAACTATAAATACGGACCAATTAGCGAGAAGGTGAAAAATAGAAAGTCTGCCAAACTCATCAAAAAATTGAATAAACTGTTTCCTGAAATCAATTTTATAGAAGATTATGTGTGGGCCGGAGCGTTTGGTGTTACTAAAGATGGGTTGCCATTTATTGGCACTCATCCAGATTTCAAAAATGCTATTTTCGTGTTAGGATTGGGAGGCAATGGAATCACCTTTTCTGTGCAAGGAATGGATTTAGTATTGAAGATATTGGCTGGCTATACCGACAATTTATTGCACTATTATCGCTTTGATAGGTGAGTTTAGAAATATACTCTTCCTTTCTATGCATATTTGCTTTTTGCTCTACTTTCAACAAACCGTCCAATATAATAGGTAATAAGTAAGGGGATAAATGCAAAACGAACATATTTCTCTAACAATCCAAAATGGTTTAAAGCTACTAAGATAGCTCCTGTGCTTATCATGAAAATAACATCGTAAATTAATTTTTTCAATAATGGTTTTTTATTCTTCATAGCTAGGCTTATTATTGCATAATTAAGTGGATTAATCGCAGTTTGTTGTTTCAGCAATAAAGATATAAATTTTAAAGCAAGAAGCCTTGTAAAGTCTGCTGTTTTTGTCTCACACACTCACTTGCGTATTTAGCTAATACTCTTCTAATTCTCTTTTTATGTAATATTCAATTTCAACTTGCTACATATTTATCTGAAAATGCAAGGCCTTTATTAAATTTAATAAGGCATGACAATTTTGCAACTATTATCGATTAACCAAGATGAATCTTATTAAAACTTACATTTTAAATAAGAATTTGTTTGATTACACGTAATAAATGTGTAAATTTGGAATGTTTTATGTGTAAACTCAGATGCTTTTAAACTAAAAATAAAATAAGCTTATGTCTAAGAAAATTTCGAGAAGAAGATTTTTACAATCCGGAGCCACTGCTGCGGTTGGTTTAACCGTAGTACCATCAAGTGTGCTCGGTAAAAGTTTTGGACACACTGCACCAAGCGATAAATTAAATATTGCTGGAGTAGGTGTTGGTGGTAGGGGCTTTGCTGTTCTTAAAGGAATGGAGAGTCAAAACATTGTTGGATTGGCCGACGTAGATTGGAAGTATAGTAAACCTGTGTTCGATCATTATCCCAATGCCAAGAAGTATTACGACTACCGTAAAATGTATGACGAACTAGGTAAATCTATCGATGCTGTTATGGTTGCTTCATCAGATCATACACATGCTGTGATTACTGCCGACGCCATTACAATGGGTAAACATGTATATGTAGAAAAACCATTAACACACACAGTCTACGAATCACGCCTATTAACTAAGCTAGCCGAAAAGCACAAAGTTGCCACTCAAATGGGTAATCAGGGTGCTTCAGGAAAAGGTGTACGTCAGGTAGTAGAATGGATTCAGAATGGTGAAATTGGTGAAATTACAAAAGTAGAAGCTTTTACCGACAGACCAATTTGGCCACAAGGACTTCCACGTCCAACAGAGGTAGACCGTATTCCAAAGACATTAGATTGGGATCTGTTTATAGGCCCAGCACCAAAACGTCCGTTCAACCATATCTACACTCCGTGGAATTGGCGTGGATGGTGGGATTTTGGTACAGGAGCTTTGGGCGATATGGCTTGTCATATTCTTCATCCAGTATTTAAAGGATTAAAATTGGGTTATCCATCTAAAATTCAAGCATCATCTACTATGCTATTAACAGATTGTGCTCCCAATGCAGAATATGTAACATATACTTTCCCAGCTCGCGACAATATGCCAAAAGTAGGTATGCCCGAAGTGGAAGTATCATGGTATGATGGAGGTTTGCAGCCAGCACGTCCAGCAGGAGTACCAGCAGGCAAAAACTTGAACGATAGTGGTGGTGGTGTTATTTTTCATGGTACAAAAGACACCCTTATTTGTGGAAGCTACGGAGTAAACCCATGGTTAGTGTCTGGTCGTGTACCAAATGCACCTCAAACACAGCGCATTGTGACATTGTCACACGAAATGGATTGGGTGCGTGCCTGTAAAGAGAATGCTGGAAGCAGAGTTGAAGGTGCTTCTCCATTTTCAGAGGCAGGTCCTTTCAACGAAATGGTTGTATTGGGCGTGCTAGGCGTAAGATTGCAAAATTTGAATCAAATATTAGAGTGGGACGGTCCAAACATGGAGTTCACCAATATTCCAGAAGATGCAATGATTCAAGCCATTATTGAAGATGGTTTCAAAATAGTGGATGGTCATCCAACTTTTGCTAAAAAGATGAGCGACCCTGTGAATGCTAGAGAAATGGCCCGAGAGATGATAAAGCATACTTATCAAAATGGTTGGAAGCTACCTTCTATGCCATAAAACTGAAAATAGTAAGAAAACTTGAAGTGATGCTTTCATGAGGCATCACTTCAATTAATACACACACACATTAAAAAAAATAATTACTTATGAAAAAAATATTTTTGACTTTTGGTCTTATAATTATGACTGTTGTTTTCTTTTCTTGCACAAACAAAAAGCAAGCAGAAGATACCACAGATACAAATGATACGGAAATGACAAATGACGAATGGATTACACTGTTTGACGGTGAAACTTTTGATGGATGGCGCGGATATGGACGCCAAGATATGCCTACAGCATGGACCATTGAAGATGGTGCAATAAAAATTAATGGCTCGGGACGTGGTGAAGCTGGCGCAAAAGACGGTGGAGACATTATCTTTGACCAGAAATTTAAAAACTTTGAACTTACCTTTGAATGGAAAGTTGCTAAAGGTGCTAATAGTGGAGTTTTCTATCTTGCGCAAGAAATTGAAGGCGAACCTATTTGGAAATCATCGCCAGAATATCAAATTTTAGATAATGCCAATCATCCCGATGCAAAATTAGGAAAAGACGGAAACCGTCAATCTGCATCTCTCTACGACTTAATTCCAGCTGCACCACAAAACTCAAATCCTTTTGAAGAGTGGAATACTGGAGGTATTATGGTATTTAAAGGAACTGTTGTACACTCACAAAATGGTGAGAATGTTTTAGAATATCATTTGTGGACAGAAGATTGGGAAGCAATGGTGGAAGGAAGCAAATTTAAAGGCTGGGAAAACTTTATTGATGCTGGAGGCGACAACCAAGAAGGTTATATTGGCCTACAAGATCATGGCGATGATGTTTGGTTTAGAAACATAAAAGTAAAAGTATTAGACTAATTATTTATGAGAAAACTATATCTTATTACTTTATTACTAGGTGCTGCTTTGTTGTTATCAAGCTGCACACAATCGAAAGGCAATAACGAATCTACAACTGTTATGCCTGAAGTTGGTAAGAACATCTACATTCAACTCTACTCGGTGAGAGACGCTATTGGTGCAGATTTTAGTGGCACAATTGCTAAAGTAGCCGAAGCTGGTTATACTGGTGTTGAAGCTGCTAGTTACAACGATGGTCAGTTTTACGGCATGTCGCCCGAAGAGTTTAAGGGTGCTATTGAAGGTGTTGGTATGAAAGTACTATCTTCTCACACCACACGACCATTGGAAACTAATATAGAAGAGACTAACTGGGACGATGTTTGGGCTTGGTGGGACACCGCAATTGATGCGCACAAAAGAGCTGGCATGAAATTTATTGTAGCTCCATGGATGCCTACTCCAGAAACCTTAAAAGACTTGAAACAATATTGTGACTATTACAACCAGGTTGGCGAAAAGTGTAATGCCGCTGGTTTGAAATTTGGTTATCACAATCATAACTTCGAGTACAAAGAGATAGAAGGAGAGTTGATGTACGACTACATGCTTGAGAATACCGATGCTGACAAAGTTTTTTTCCAAATGGATGTATACTGGACTCAGCAAGGAGGCTTTTCACCTATTCACTATTTCAATAAATACCCCAATCGTTTTAAACTACTTCATATAAAAGATGAGAAAGAGTTGGGCGGCAAGGATAGTGTGATGGATTTTGATACACTGTTTCAAAACACAGACAACTCGGGTGCAGAGTACCTAATTGTAGAAGTAGAGAAATATAATTTCGATCCGCTTGAGAGCATCAAAATGAGTATAGATTATCTACTTAATAATGAGAATGTAAAAGCTGATTATTCTAAATAAAATAGCTTTTAAATAGAACTATATAAAAAATCCTTCGAGGTCTCCCTTCGGAGGATTTTTTCTTTTAAAGCTGAATTCATTTTTTCTAACTGCCAATTTTGAACACTTTATTGTTGAAAATTACTTATATTGTAGAGCCTAAACACACATAAAAACAGCCAAAATATGAAACACCTTCTATTGATAGCTTCACTCTTGCTTACTTTTGGTTTCACAAATGCCCAGTCAACAGTGTCTACCATTGATAAATACGGGTACAACAAAACACCTTTTATGCTCATTGAGGGTGATATAGTGTATAACATTGATAAGTATGGTTACAACAAAGTGTCAGTAGCCCAAATTGAGGGTGGCAAAATTCACAGGGTTGACAAACACGGTTACAATAAAAGATTGTTTATGATAGTTGAGGGTGGTAATATTTACAATGTAGATAAATATGGATATAACAAACAAGCTATAGCAACTATCGAGGGCGGTAAAATTTACACTACCGATAAGTATGGTTATAACAAAACTGCTATTGCTATAGTAGAGCGTGGAGTAATATTTACTACCGATAAGTATGGCTACAACAAGGTTTCTATAGCAATAATTGAAGGAGGTTACTCGCAGGCAGAATTAGCTTTTATTCTTACAAGGGTGGGGTTGCTTTAAACAAAAAGCTTAATGGTAACTTTATTGAGCGTCTCTAAATTCGGAGTGGCGGAAACCCCTATTTGTGAAATGTGTGTTAATGGAAGATAACTAAATACTTATAGCATATCCCCCACAAAAAAAGCACCATAGATTCTATCTAAAGTGCTTTTTGATTGATGGTGGAGAATATCGGAGTCGAACCGATGGCCTTTTGACTGCCAGTCAAACGCTCTAGCCAACTGAGCTAATCCCCCTTTTCTGATTTTCTGAGGGCAAAGATATATAATTTGTTTATATTTGCAACCAGATAATCAAAATAAATATACAAATACTACCAAACTATGGTTACAATAAATACAACTTTTCATGTGGATGAGGAAATAAAGCACGATTTCATCGATTATATGAGAAGCATATACATTGCAGAAGCTGTCACCGACAAGAAGTTAATTAGTTCTAGGCTTTTTAGAATACACGCACAAAAGGTTGAGGGAGGAATCTCTTACTCAGTGCAATTTGCTTTTGACAATCTAGACGATTTAGATAATTGGGATAAAACCATAGGTTTAAAGTTGAATAAGGGGTTGGTAGAGAAATTTCAAGACAAAGTAGCTGGCTTTTCAACCCTACTGGAAGAAATAGAACTGTAGATGCAAAAAGAACGTATCATTATGGGTATCGACCCCGGAACTCAAGTTATGGGTTACGGTATATTGAAGGTGATAAACAATAAACCCCAAATGGAGGCAATGGGGATTTTGCAACTAAGCAAATACGATGATCATTATTTACGTTTAGCACGTATACACGAGCGCATTATCTCTCTGATAGAGGAGTACTTGCCCGATGAGATGGCTATTGAAGCTCCTTTCTATGGAAAGAATGTTCAGAGCATGCTCAAGTTGGGTAGGGCGCAAGGTGTGGCTATGGCGGCAGCTATATCGCGCGATGTGCCAATATCTGAATATGCTCCCCTTAAGATTAAGATGTCTATTACGGGTAGCGGGCGTGCGTCGAAAGAACAAGTGTCGTATATGTTGCAAAAAATACTAAAAATACCCAACGAGAATATGTTGCATCAATTAGATGCATCCGATGGTTTGGCGGCAGCTTTATGTCATTTCTATCAAACTGGAGTGCGTGCTCAAACAACTAAATACAAGGATTGGAAAGATTTTGCTAAGAAAAACCCTAAGAAAATATCAAAATAGTTTGTATCTTTAAAATTGTGGACAATTCCATGAAAATAAACGACTATTTTGTTTCTTTATTGAATGCTATTCTTTAACTTTGCTTTATGAATGAAATTGCACTACATATCGATTACCTTCTTCACACGCATGATTGCATCATTGTACCTGGTTTGGGTGGCTTTGTTGTAAACACTACGGATGTGGAAAAGAATGGTTTGTGGGGATTAGATGCTCCAACTTTTGAGTTGTTGTTTAACAATAAACTTACCTACAACGACGGGTTGTTGGCAGAGTCTCTCATGAAAATAAACAATGTATCATATGATGTTGCAATAAAAAAGATAGAATCTGCCTGCAAAGAGCTCAAAAGCAAATTGCTCAAGAGTGAAGAGGTGGAGTGGGATAATTTGGGCACTTTTAAAACAGATACAGATAATAATACTGTCTTTTTGGCCAATAAAGATTATGTGCGTCCACAGTTTTTTGGTTTGTCAAACGCTCGTTTCAAACCTGTAGTGTTAGCTTTGTCAACTATCGAAAATGATAAAAACGCATACTCATTAAAATCTATTGCACAATATGTATCGGCGGCTATAGCTGCAGCAGTAGTATTGTTTTTTGTAGTGTTGTCGTTCAACAATTCTACCCCCAATAGTCAATATGCCGAAATTGTATCTAAGCCATTGATTTTTGCAAGTAGTGCTTCAAAAACAAAAGAAGCAAAACAGACACAACCAACAGCAATTGTAGCAAACGAGAACTTACCTTCTGCAACAAAAGCTAGTAATACAGTAACTCAAACACAAGCGTCAACAAATAATTACTACATTATTGTGGGAGTTTACGAGGTGAGAGAGATAGCAGAAAAAAGTTTAAGCAGACTCAAGAGTCAAGGCTTTGAAACAGCCTCAATGATTGAAACTCCTAGAAGGCTTGATGTATATTCTGCCTCTTTTTCTAATAGAGATGATGCCCAAACCTTTTTGCGCAATTTTAAAGCAGACAATCCACAGTATAAAGATGCTTGGATATTGAAGCGATAATTATCTCTTAATATTACGTTTATATTAGAAGTCTCTGCAAGTTGTGTAGGGGCTTTTTTGTTTTGGATCTAATGCTTTATGCTGGCGCGAGTCTCTAACACCAATGAAATATTTATCATGAATTTCACTCAAACCTTTGACTGAGCAATCTATTTCGAGTAGCATTCTTGAGGTTTATCCCATTTTTTGGTTTGATATTCAAAACGGATAAATTATTGCTGCTAAATTCCCTTAGAAACATACTTACTAAGAACTTTATGTGCAACACAGAGAACCTCTCTTTTTAGCACCTTATTGCTGGGTTGACCTAAAGTGAATTATAGGTCGAAAAAGTCAGCAATTTTATAGAATGTCGGTCCACTAAAACCACTGTCGGCACGTATAGTAAAATCAATATCACGATATTCATTTCTTATTTTAATCAAAATACGCTTTAATATAGGCACATACCATTATTCTCTATGCTGTTATCTCTGCTGTTTAGCAATAAAACTTAAGATTTGCACTTGTGCTAAATATATGTTTGTTAGACTATTACAAATAGCGTGCGAATTAAATCAGGCAAGGTTTTATAAAATCTGAGTAACGCCGTTTTCCTATAATCTCATTCTACAGCAATTCGGTGTCACCACTAATTCCTATAATTTCATTCTATAGTAATTTGGTGTTACTTAGTTAGCAAATAACTTTACATTTTTTTACTTATGAGTAACTCACATGCCTCAGTATTTCAAAATAAACTTCCAAATGATTATATTTCATCTGTTTTCTTCAGTTTAAAACAAGGTTTTATCTCCACTAGCTTCAACTTTATATATAAACTTCAAAACTGACATGTTTCAGTTGAAAATACCACGAGAAATAGTATATCGCTAACTCGTTCGACTAAAATCCACGCTTTTTTAAAATCGGGGTCACTCATGTAACAAATAAATTCATTTTATAGGAATAGTGAGTTACTCTGAATTCAAATTTCTGTATGTTTTTTCTTAAATAAACTCATTCCTTCATTTTCCCATATATCTCATGCGTTATTATGTTCATTCCTTCATTTCATCGTACATGTATATGTCGAAATATATTCTTTTCCTCATTTAATTCTTTGTCGATTGGGTGTATTTGCTCTAGCCACGAGTGTCACTTTTATAATAGCACCTATAAAAAAGCAAGGTTGGTATTTGCACGCTGCAATTACCAACCTTACTCTATAGCTTAACCTGCATAATTTATCATCTATTTAATGATATATGCGGTGCTTAATAACTATCAATTCTTATCTCTTCATTTCTAATAAGTCTCCCTTAAATGCTTAACAGTTATAGCTGTCTTGCCCTCTTCGGTTAGTTCGGGCGATGTGATGGTTATAACCTTTTTCTCGCCAGGAAGCAAATCAAAAAAATTGTCGTTATACATGGCTCCTTGAATGGGTATTTCCACAAACACATCTTTAGCCAAATACTTACTCTCAAGAGTAACGGTATATTTACCGTCTTGATAAGAGATAGATTTATCAATCTTAGTTTTAGGCAAATTCAACTTGTTGGGCCAGTAGAAAAAATATTTGCTTGTAGCAATTGCCTCGCCGTTGCTATCTATTAGCTGTACATTTACCACACTGTTTTCTTGCTGGGTGGTGGTTGCAAAGTCTGCAACAGCTATGCTATGCACTTTTACGCTAGCATTGGCTTTTGCGTCAACTTTTTGCTCAATTTGTTTTATTAATTCACCTTTAAAGTCGATAAGCGACACTTTCAATGTAAGATTGTTTTCATCTGTTAGATTATCAGACATTGTATAGATATCTAGCACACCATCTTCTTGATATACGTTGAGTGCAATAGGAGCAAACACATCGCGCGCTTTGTAGTGCATAGCCTTCCAGTTGTTGTAATAGTCTACTCCAGACCACGATACTACGGGCCAACTATCGTTGAGTTGCCAATAGAGTGTACCCATACAGAATGGACGATTGCGGCGGTGAGCTTCTAAACCATGTTTCATGCCTTGTCCCTGCATTACAAGTCCCACATATACAAAGTCTTCGAAGTTTGATGGTGTGTTGTAATACATATCCATATACTCTTTGATGGCCTCGTTACCAATAGCGCTTTTTTGATGCGATTTCATCACCTCAGACTCTATATCGAAATCTTTCTCGGTGGCAAAAGTGCGAATTGTTTTCATTTCAGGAAATGACTGGAAACCGAACTCGCTCATAAAACGAGGTACATTCTTATCCAATACCTCAAAAGGTTGACGACCATGCCATACTCCCCAATAGTGAGCATCGCCATAGCTGAGCGATGGAATGCGTCCCCAGTTGGCAGTGTCGGGCGAGCCATGCAAGTAAAACTTCTCGGGGTCTAATTCCATTACAATACCTGGTAATAGCTCGCGGAATGTTTTGTCGTAGCCCTCTCTAAAACCATCCATAATCTCTTTTGAGTAGACCTTGTCGTAGCCCCAATATTTGATAGACTCTAGCACTTCGTTATTACCACACCAGATAGCTACAGAGGGGTGATTGCGCAATCTCTTGATATTGTAGCGTGCTTCGTGAGCCACATTTTCTAGGAAAGCATCGTCGTGAGGGTGGGGGGTGCATGCAAACATAAAGTCTTGCCACACCAATATGCCCAATTCGTCTGCTAAATCGTAAAATTTCTTGTTTTCGTAAAATCCACCGCCCCAAACGCGAATCATATTCATATTGGCAGCTACTACATTATCAAAAAGGCGTTCGTAATAACCATCGTCTTGCAATGTGTTCATTATTTCGCCTGGAATGTAGTTGGCCCCTTTAGCAAACAATGGCTTACCGTTTACTTCAAAGTAGAACGATTGGCCTTGCTCATCGGGTTTGGCTACCACACGTATGTTGCGCAAACCTATTTTATGCGATTTCTCTGCAATTATCTCATCGTTCACAACAACTTGCGCTGTAAAGTTATACAAGTGAGGCTCGCCCCAGCCATTGGGCATCCAAAGTTGAGGGTTAGCAATTTCAAGAGGAACTGCAATTTTATTTACTCCTTTAGTTAAGGTAATAGTTTTCTCTTCTGTTTGTTTCTCTTGATTGGGTAGCGCATAGCTCACAACAATTTTTGCAGATGTTGCATTGTTGGCAAGGCTATACACCTCTATGTAGTTTGTTAGTTTAGCTATCTCATCCGACACAGACTCTTGCTGGACAAAGAAATCATCTATACGCGATTTATTGTATAGTGTAAGGTGCACTGGTCGCCATATTCCCATTTGTACCAATCGCATTCCCCAATCCCATCCGTAGTGATAGGGAGCTTTTCGTGAGTATACGCTCATTTTCTCATCTCTTGCATCGTTACCTGCCGGATATTCAAAATCGTTGGTCAGTCGGGTGGGCATTAAGTGTTGAATGGGCGAGTAGAAACGAACATAGAGGTGGTTGTCACCCTCACGCAATAAATGTTTTACCGATGTTTGATGGTTTACAAACATGTTTTCTGAGTGAAACAGTTTCGATCCGTTTAAGAAAACATCAGCATGGGTATCGAGTCCTTCAAAAGTGAGAAGAGCATCGTCGTATTTCAATTGCTCATTAGTCAATTGAAAGCTCTTTTTAAAATCCCAGTTCTCATCTTCCACCCATT
>SMER01000198.1_pt1 | contig 21026 bp, 16 predicted proteins | sample 2456411 | NCBI WGS metagenome assembly SMER01 (sample SAMN10132597, study PRJNA489261) | soil metagenome | isolation source: day1 antibiotic-silt loam soil ammended with raw manure from dairy cow... | place: USA | collected 2015-05-01 | reverse complement strand
TGTTATGCATATACGCCTGCTTAATAAGCCGCTACGGAATTAAATCATTGGTAACGCATGTGAGGAATCAGTTTAATAGAGAGAAAAAGAGAGGATGTTAAAAACAACATTTCACCAAATACATACCGAGCAAATTGAACAATCATTCACAATTAGGAGCAAAAAGACAATTTGTGACAATTTAGAAATCATCAGTTTTAATAATGTAGCAAACACCTACTTTTGTATGTAACCAGTATTAATTTGCAGAATAAAAAACAGAGCAATGCAAACTAAAGATTAGCGAATAACTGTATAGCTTAACCAAACCAACCATAAAAGCCATAACGTCCACAAAACACTCACCTTAATCAAATACAAAGAGACAAAGCATAACTAAAGAAAACAGAACATAAATCAATATATTTTTACATTTATGTGTGTTTTAAAGAAAAATAATTATAACTTTGAACCATACAAAAATAATATTTACACCAAAAAATTAACCTACCTGGTGTCTTAAAGTGAAAACAATCTTTAAAACTGCGAACTGATGAAAAATAATAGTGCAGTGCAAAAACTATGCGAATTAGACAGACCATTCTCAAATTCCATAGAACGACAGAAGCTTTTTATAGAAGCTACAAAAGAAAACTATGCTTTTCAATCTCAAAAGCAACCCTACATTAACTTTCTTGCCAAGCAAAGAGGATTTTCAATTGAAGATTTAAACTCGATAGAAGATTTAGCTAAAATTCCACCTCTATTTGTTGGAATCATGAAAATAAACACCTTCTGCAATTTTGAGATGGAAGATATTGCTATGGTTTTGACAAGCTCTGGAACGAAAGGACAAAAAACACAGTCTTTTTTCGACACCCACGCTCTTGACAGACTCTCTAGTATAGCCTATTCTTGCTTCAAGGCATCGGGGTGGGTTTCCGAAACGCCATCACACTTCTTTGTTATGGGATATGACATTCGCGAAGAGAAAAACTTGGGTACATCGTGGAGCAACAATCAGTTTTTGGCTTTAGCACCCAATAAAAGCGTCAACTGGACCATCCTGAAAAATGACAAAGGCGAATTTGAGTTCGATTATAAACACTGGGCACAGAAAGTAGTTGAACTTGGAGCTGATGCCCCAATAAGATTTACAGGCTTCCCTGCATTTATAAGTCAACTAGCCTACGAAGTAGCCAACATAGCACCCGGTTTTAGAGCCAAAGAGGGTAGCTTTGTTACTGCCGGTGGAGGTTGGAAAAACCACAAAGGCGCAACACTTACACAAAAAGAATTTGCCACCCTCATGGAGGAGAGCATGGGAATTCCGGCAGCATCTATAAGAGATACATTTGGTATGGCCGAACATGGTGTTCCATTCTGTTCATGTCCCGAGGGTAACTATCACATACCCATCTATTCAAGGGTGTTAATAAGAGAACCGCTCTCCCTTGAAGTACTGCCCCATGGAGAAGAGGGACTAATGAACCTTATAACCCCCTTCAACCTTGCTCAACCAAACATATCAGTATTGGCTACAGACCTAGCAGTTGTAAAAGAGAACTGCCCTTGTGGTCTTGAAGGTGACTATGTAGCCTCCATTAGAAGAGGTGGAATTTCTAAACACAGAGGATGCGCCATTGCAGCACAAGAACTACTAGATAAACAATAAGAAAGGGAGATAACTATGTTGACACAATATATTTTTGGCAATAAAATAGAGGCAAAAGAGATTAGCGCAAATGATGCCTCGAAGTATTTTTCTGAAGAGAATTTAAACAAGCTATCGAGCACTTTTATGAAAGTGCCAATAGACAATATTTTGGCAGTTATAGAAAAAACAGGAAAGATAATGGTAGATAAATCGAGGCCCTACTATCAACAATGTCTTGACAAACTGCCTACCCTGCTCAACTATGCACCCAAAATGGTAGAGACTGGCCTAGCAATGATTCCTTCTCTATTTAGTAGAAAAACCATGCTAGAACGCATTTCCCATTTAGGAAACCATCACCTATTAGACTACCCCGTTTACAATGGCAGTGGCCGTCTTTTAAGGGCCATCCCATCGGGAGTAGTTTGCCACATTGCTGCGGGCAACACTTTTCTTGGCGCTATAGACTCGCTTCTGTTTGGAATAACTACAAAAAACATCAACATCCTTAAGATGTCATCAAGCGATCGTTTCTTTCCTATCATATTTATGGAAGCCCTAAAAGAAGCTGATACAGAAAACATACTATTCCCCTATCTCACAGTTACTTATTGGAGCCAGCGGAACACAGAGGTGATTGATATTGTAAAACAAAACTCCGATGTAATACTTCTTTTTGGAGGCGAAGAAGCTGTAAAATCATTTAAAAAAGATATCGCCTCAAAATGTGAAGTTTTGGCTTTTGGACCAAAGGTTAGTTTTGGTATAGTAACTGCCGAGCAAACTGTCGAAGAACTAGCATTGGCTGCAAAAGGATTTGCCACCGATATTGTTTTTTGGGAGCAGCGTGCATGTACAGCTTGTCAGAACATCTTTATAGAACAATCAGATAACACAGACCTGTTTATTAAAATGCTATTCTCGGAGTTAGAGCAAACAGGCCTAGATTATCCTCAAGAGAAGGTAGACATAGATGCTGCTGTGGAGATTAGAAAACAACGCGAAGTTGCCCTTTGGGAGCAATTCAACAACAATGGACAAGTGCTTGAAGGAACCACCTCCAACCACACCATTATTGTTAAAAACACCAACAATTTAAGCGATTCTCCCCTCGAGAGAACAGTAATTGTAAACATAGTTGACAACTGGACTTCAATACTAGAGGGGTCTGTTCGTCTACTCAAATATTATATGTCAACCATTGCCATCTCGTCCAACAAAAAACAGGAAATAATTGATGGTTTTCTGCCATTTGGTGTAATGCGATTCTGCTCACCAGGCCTCATGTCGTCGGGAACTAGCGCTGCCAATGCACACGATGGTAAGTTTATTGTAGAGTCGCTTATTAAGTATATCAATTTTGAAGACTTCAACGATCAAGTTATCGGCATCGACTTTATAGAACAAACCAACAAAGATCGCATTGTATTAAGCAAGATAAACACCGCGCTTGAGAAAGCAATGAAAACACCCTACTATAGCACAAAGTATGGCAACTTGCAGTTGCCCCTAAAAAGCATAGAAGAGTTTAAACAACTACCACCGCTAGAAAAGAGCCAAATGGCAGCAATAAGTGCACATCATTCTGATCAAGCATTTAGCGACGAAGCAACAGGTTGCTATATTTTCTCGGCTGGAGGAAGCACTGGTTTGCAAAAATATGTTTTATATACAAACGACGAGTTCGACAAATCTAAACAACTATTTGGCAAAGGTTTTAGAGCATTAGGATTGAACAAGAACAATGTAATTGCTAATATATTCCCTGCAGGAGCTCTCTACACAGCTTTTCTAGCAGTAAACAAAGGATTGGAGGAAACAGGCTGTAGAATACTTTCAATAACAGGCAACCTCCCACACAAAGAGACATTAGATTACTTTGTGTTGTTAAAACCCGACTCTATTTTCGTACTTCCATCGCTTCTCATTCCTATGGCTCAATATGCAGAAGAAAACAACTATGATATAACAATCAAAAACATCATCTACGCTGCCGAGCATATGACCACGGATGCAAAAGATTATATTCGCAAAGTTTTTAAAACAGAAAAAATTAGTTCATTTGGTTATGCAGCAGTAGAAACTGGCCCTATTGGCTATCAGTGTACAGAGTGCGAAAACAATGAGTTTCACGTAGAAGAGGAGTGGGTATATGTAGAGTCTGACGAAAACGACGATGCACTTGTAACATGCCTATACAAACAGCTTTTCCCAATTATTAGATACAAAGTAGGCGACTTGATAGAGTTTACCAACGAGCCATGCACATGTGGTAGAAAAAGCCCCAAATTTAAACTCTTGGGCCGCAGTGGCGAAAAAATAAGAATAGCAGGCTACAGCGAATTTTACTACGAAGATGTTGAAAAAACAGTGGATTCAACCATCAGCGATGGCTTTATAAAACAATTAGTATTAAGCCCCGACGGCATTTATACGCACTTAAAACTACAAGTAGAAACTAAGAAAAATGGCGATGTAGCATTGGCTAACACTTTAAAGGACAACATTCTTGAGAAAATTCCTGTTTTAAAAGCAAGCAAAGAAAAAAACATGATATCATCCTTCGAAGTAGTCCTTGTAGCACCTAACTCACTGCCACGAATAGTAAGAAGTGGTAAAGTAAGAAGAATTATAGATAACCGGGTAAATTAAAAAAACTAGTATAGTGACAAAAGACAATTTCAACTCACACAAACTAAAGCTTATCATTAAAAACGAGCTTGGATTAATCTATCCAATACAAGCCTCTGCTGTGGCCTATGCCAAAATATTGGGCTTTAAAAAGAAAGAGTCTTATCATATAGAGTTGTTGCTAGAAGAGATACTTTCGAACACCATACAATATGATTTTATGCCTGGTCAGAAAGAAGATATTAACATCAGTTTTGATAAGACCACTTTGGGCATGTCGGTATCTATTCACTCCAATTGCATACCTATGGACCTTGAGAAGATCAGCTCTGTAGCTTGTGCAGATAGAAAAGAGATACTAAAACACAATAGCTCTAGCTTAGGCACTTTTATCACCAATAAACTGGCAGATAATTTAACCTACACCAATAAAGGCCGTGGTGGTCAGTTTATCTATTTCGAAAAAAACCTACCACAAAAAGCTGTAGTAGAGAATAAAATATTTGACCAGACTAACACAGAGCTGCAAGTAAAAACCGACTTTGAATTCTATATAAGACGCCTAAAACCAGAAGAGGCACTTTTTATATCTCAATTGGCCTACTACGCTTATCACGTAAGTTATATGAACGATAAAATATACTACCCCGAAAGTGTAAGAAAGCTAAACGAACAGGGCGAGATGGTGAGCATTGTGGCTGTAAACAAAGAAAACGAAGATATTATTGGCCATACTGCAGCAGTGCTAGAAGAGTTGAGCGGACTGCCCGAACTGTCTGTAGCATTTGTAAATCCACAATATAGAGGCGGTGGCTGTCTCCACAAAGGCTCTAACTTTCTTATTGATATGCTAAAAGAACAGAAAGTTGAAGGTCTTTTTGTTCATGCTGTAACAACACACCCGTATAGTCAAAAAGCAGCCTATAAATTGGGTTTAAGAGAAACCACCTTGCTTATTTCGCGGCTTACACCACTATTAATGAACGAAATAAAAAACGAAAATCAGCCACGCGAAAGCCTATTGCGCATGCATCTCGCCTTGGTGCCTCAAAACATAAAAACAATTTATGCACCCAAGCACCATGCAGAGATGATAGGGCGTATATATGAAAATGTGGCACAGCCTGTGAATATCATTACCGAATACCCTGCCAATAACTCCGAGATTGATTTATCTGAGAATGATTTGGCCGAAATTGAAGTCTCTGCCGACAGTTATGGGTGCTCGCACATTTACCTTAAACAGTATGGCAAAGATGCAAAAACCCATATAGACAAAACACTTAAATCTATGTGTGTAAACAGAATAGAGAGCATCTACTTATACCTCCCGCTCGAGAGCGTTGAAACAATATCTTATTGTACAAAATTTGAGACACTGCAGTTTTTCTTTGGAGGAGTTATATTCAAAAAGGACAACAAAGAATACCTACTGCTTCAATACTTAAACAATCAAATTTATCAATACGATACAGTATCTGTTTTTTCTGATTTTGGAAAAGAATTACTACAATACGTACACAAGCATGACCCCAATCAAAATATTTAGAAAAAACAGGAGCTTTGCCTTCTATATGAGCATATCTATCCTCACTATTGTTGTTGTTGTATTCAGCTCAATGATAACGTACAACTACTTTGTATCGCGTAATCTTTTGCTCAAAAACATGAAAGAGATTACACGCAACCTCACCTCATCGGCCATTAACAAAAGCGAAGGTTTCTTTTTAGGAATAGAGAAAGTAGCCATTAATAGTGCCCTGTTTATAACCGACGAAAGCTACTTTTTCGACAATACCGAGTCTGTTTTATCAGACATACTAATCTCTAATCCAGATGTATATGGTAGCTGTATTGCCTATAAACCAATTATAGTAAACAGCGACACCCTATTAAATGCACCTTATGGATGGAAAGAGAATTCTGAAGTGAAATTCAGAAACCTAGCCAACAAAGATTACAACTATCTCCTTTGGGATTGGTACACAATACCCGTGAGAGAAGCACGCAATGTGTGGAGCGAACCCTACTACGACGAAGGTGGTGGCGATGCACTTATGACAACTTTTTCCGTGCCATCATACAAAACGCTAGGAGACACCAGCAGCTTTGTTGCCGTACAAACAGTAGATGTATCGCTTAAGTGGCTCAACGAAATGCTATCGAGCATGCAATTCTTTGAGTCGGGTTTTGCATTCCTTATATCAAAAGAGGGTAAAGTTATCTCCCACCCCGACAGCTCATTGGTTATGAAAAAAGAGATTACACAATTGGCTAGAGAGCTAAACGACAAAGAGTTTGAGACACTCATACAAAAAATGCTGAATGGTGAAGAGGGCTTTGCAGTAATAAACAAAGGTTTCTTTAGTCAGAAGAGTTTGGTCTATTACTCACCCCTTCAAAACAACTCTTGGTCGCTTGGCTTTGTATTTCCAGAGTCGGAGCTCTATTCAGACCTATCGCTGCTCAACAACCGTCTTATTTTTATTCTTATCTTAGGCACACTGTTACTCTTTGTTTTAATTATTTTTCTATCAGGACGCATCACAAAGCCTATAAGGAAATTAGCCCTCATCATGAGCAATGATAGCGAAACCTTTATCAACACAAAAATACCCAATATTAGTGGCAGTTCAGAGATTAGATCATTAAGAAAGTCTTTCCAATTATTACAAAAAGAACTCAGAAGATACATTTGCAACCTAAAAGATGTTACAGCTACAAAAGAGCGCATAGAGAGTGAAATAAACATTGCCAGCAAGCTACAAATGAGCATGTTGCCCCACACGCAAATGTCTGATTTTTCAGAAAAAATAAATATAGCTTCATTTATAAAGCCAGCAAAAGAAGTTGGTGGAGACCTATACGACTATTTTTTTCTAGACGATAAGCATCTCTTTATTACAATAGGCGACGTTTCTGGTAAAGGAGTAGGTGCAGCACTATTTATGTCGTCGGCCACTACCCTACTCAGAGCATATACCAAAACATCTAACAACGACATAAACAGAGCAATAGAACTCACATCGGAGTTTCTGTGCAACAACAACACCGAGAAATATTTTGTTACACTCTTTGCAGGAATCTTAAATATAGAGACCAACGAGTTGACCTATATTAATGCAGGCCACAACTACCCAATCATAGTATCGGAAAACTCAAAACCCGTTCTATTAAACAAAACACACATGCCTCCGCTTGGAATTATAAAGCCTAAAAAAATTAAACAGTCAAGCATATTTTTGAGCAATAAAGACAAACTATTTCTATACACCGATGGACTTACCGAAGCTATGAACAGTGAAAAAGAACTTTTCACAACAGAAGCTCTCATAGAACTATTAACTAAAAAAACCACCCTCAACCCGCAAGAGTTGATACACGATGTGTACGAAAATCTACTCCTATTTACCAAAACAGCTGATCAATACGACGACATAACCATGCTATGCATCAACATAATAGACAAAAAACCCAAAGAGCAATTTCAATTGGTGCTCAACAATGTCGAAAGCCTGGTATTTTTAGATGAAGTAAGGGTAAAGATAGATGAGTTTTTCGAAAACTCTGACGCCTCGCCAAAAACAATTTACCGCTTGGTACTTGTTTTAGAAGAGCTTATAACAAACACCTATAAATATGGATCAACCGAACAACCCATTGCAAAAATTGAGATAAATATTGACGACAAAGAAGAGCACCTGAATGTAACAATAACAGATACAGGCAAACCCTTCGATACTGCTGACGCCATTGTACAGTCTGCCAGCACATCACCCACAGCACAAACAATAGGCAAAAGAGGGCTTCTCTTGGTGAATAAACTAACCACCCATTTAAACTATGAAAGAGAAGGCAATAGAAATAAAATTAGTTTTAGATTAACAAAACAATAATAGAGAAAGAGATGATACAAGTATCCGTTACACAAAAAGAAAATCCACTGATAATAAAACTAGAAGGTAGATTAGATGCCCTCACTGCAAGCGATTGCGAAGTAGCAATACAAGAGCATATAAAGGATTTCTACACAAATAGCCTCTATTTTGAAGTAGCAAACCTAGAATATATAAGCAGTGCTGGCTTGCGCATTTTTTTACTGTTAATAAACGAGTACGAATCTACAGATAGGAAAATTGGCATTATCGCTCCCAACGAAATGGTGTTGGAAGTATTCGAGATAAGCGGAATTATTGACTTTGTAGATGTTTTTGAGTCTGACTGTTGATAACATCTGCAATACATATGAAATACAACTCATTACAAACAGAGACACCCCAATTAAAAATTGAGGCGACTCTGTGTAATATGTTTAACATCGTATAAAACAACAATTAACTAAAGTTCAAAGGCAACCACCTTAACGAGCATCCAACACCTCTTTTATAGCACTTACTACAATAGGTATTCCTTGTTTTATTTTATCAACAGATGTGTTGCAATACGATAGTCGTATGTAGTTGTTTTTCACACCATGTGGGTCGAAAGTTTTACCAGATACAAACACCACACCCTTCTCTATTGCAATTTGCAAAATCTCTGTAGAATCTACACCCTCAGGCAATTGCAACCAAATATAAAACCCTCCGCGCGGAGCAGTAAAGGTAACCTCTGTGGGTAAAAGTTCGTTTAATGCATTGGCCATAGCTTCGGCACGCTTCTTATATTCAACCCTCACCTTTTCTATATAATTATCGGCCATGCCCGATTGAAGAAACTTATCGGCAATTACCTGTGTGAAGCTGGGCGAACAAGCATCAATAGCCTGCTTTATCAATTCGCATTTCTGATAAATAGCCTCAGGCACAAGCATCCAACCCAATCGCAAACCGGGTCCAATAATTTTGGAGAACGATCCTGTATAGCAAATCTCAATTCCCTTTGGATTAATCTCCTTGAAGGTTTTTAGGTCCTCTTTGTCGTTTTCGTTAAAGTACAAATCGCTGTACACATCATCCTCAATAATTGGAATTCCCCTGCCATCCAACAGCTCTATCAATCTATGCTTGGTCTCGGCAGAATATAAAGTACCGGCCGGATTGTGAAAATTGGGAGTGAGATAGACAAACTTAGGCTTCTCTTCTAAATTGTTGAGCACCTCTTCTAGCTTATCCACATCCATTCCGCCATCGGTGAGCGGGACGCTTACAATATTGGCCTCATAAGAGTTGAAGGCCGATACAGCACCAATAAAGCAAGGATTTTCGGTAATAATAGTATCTCCAGGATTAATGAATGTCTTTGCCAATATATTGATGCCCTGCAACGAGCCCGTTGTAATCATCAACTTATTCTCGGAAACAGGCAAGCCTTTTTTCTCTAAAAACAGGGTCAGCGACTTCAACAATTGCGGCAATCCACTTGTGGGGCCATATTGCATGGCTATTTTTTTCTCCTGCGGAGTTAGCGCTTCATAGATAGCATCTATCTCGTCAAGCGGAAACATATCATTGTCGGGCATTCCACCCGAAAATAAAATCATTCCAGGCTTATTGGCCAGACTCATCAAGTCTCTAATCTCAGACGAACGTAAGTTTTTTACAGAGTTTGAAAAAGTATGCATTTACAGATATTTTTAATAGGTTATTTTTATAAATTCAAGATTATTTCTTTTGTCGAACAGTAGCAGCGCACGCATACCATTCTATTACACATCCTTAGCCAGCTCCACACCCAAATCAAAAGCCTTTAGATTCATGTTCACAATATCGTCGCCTTTACTAGCAAACAATTCTCTCAAGCTATTCTGAAACTGCTTTTTATCAATACCAAGAAACTTAGAAGCCAAACCCACCATCACCACATTTTCGGCTTTGGCACTACCCGCCTCTATGGCCGTACTACGCGCATCAACAAAGATATGTTTAAATCCACTCTCCTTAATTTGGTCCATAATACCCTCCTCCTCAGGATAGTTAGGAATATTTTTCACAGCCTCGGTAGCCGTTATTATAATACCATCGTGGGCAAGATAAGGAATATAACGCAGCGCCTCCATCACCTCCAACGATATTATCATATCTGCTTTCCCTTTTGGAATCAAGTCAGAAAAAATCTCTTGGTCGCTAATACGCAAATGCGATTGTACTGCACCTCCACGTTGGCTCATGCCGTGTACCTCGGCCTGTTTTATGAGTAAACCCGACTGCATAGCAGCATGGTCTATGATGCCTGCAAGCGTTAGTACACCTTGTCCGCCTACACCAGCTAGAATTACATTTTTATGCATTGTTTGATCTCCTTTTATTTCGTTTTAATGTTTGCACACAAGCGCGTGTTGCCAAAATTACTGATACACCGTTATAGTCTAATTCGTTTTTTAGGACGTTCATATTTTCCTCCAAATTTCTCTTTAGCGGAATTATTGTTTTAATGTGCTCTTTAGACACACCCACGCCCACACATATATCGTACAAACTGCCACTTCCCGAAGAATCCTGTCCACCAGTCATAGCTGTAGTATCGTTGTCAGAAATTATTACCGTTATAGGCAAGCCAAAGTTCACAGCATCAAGCAGTCCCGTAATACCCGAGTGGGTAAAAGTGGAGTCGCCTATTACCGCTACAGCAGGCAACAAGCCAGCTTGAGCAGCACCCACAGCCATAGTTATAGAAGCTCCCATATTCACGCAAGTGTTTATGGCATTAAAGGGCGGCAAAGCACCCAATGTGTAGCAACCAATATCCGAGAATACATGTTGATGGGTGTAATTGAGCAATGTTTTGTTTAGCGCTTCATACAAATCGCGGTGGCCGCAACCATCACACAACCGTGGAGGACGACCAGGAATGTCAACACCTTCTTGTTTGTCTGCCTCTCTCACACCCAAAGCCACAGCAATAGCATCGGGTGTTAACTCCCCCTTGCGTGGCAAAGTATTGTCTAGTCTACCCAATATTTTTGGATTATCCATGTAGCCCCTCAGCAACTCTTCGTATACAGGATAACCCTCTTCGGCAACCAATATAGTGTCGTATTTATTAAAGAAATCTTTTATCAACTTTTCTGGCAGCGGATATTGAGATATTTTAAGCACCGGAATATCCAAGTCATGCTCCGTTAAAACCTCCATTACATAATTAAAAGCAAGACCAAATGCAATAATTCCTTTTGTGCCTGATCCGTCCACCACCCTATTGTAAGGCGATGTTTCAGAGTAGGTTACCAAATCTTTTTGCATATCAAGCAAACTAGCATATCTGTTGCGAGCATTGGCCGGAAGCAATATCCATTTCCGTTTGTCAGTCTCGGGATTCAACTCATTTTGAGCCACTGCCTCCACTCGCTCCACTATTGCCCTAGAATGAGCCAAGCGAGTAGTAATACGCACAATTACAGGCAGTTTCACTGTCTCAGACAATTTAAAAGCATCGCGCATACAATTGTATGCCTCCTGCTGATTGGAAGGTTCTAACAAGGGCAAAAAGGCGAACTTGCCATACACGCGCGAATCTTGCTCGTTTTGCGATGAATGCATCGATGGATCATCGGCAACTACCAACACCAATCCGCCATGAATACCCGTTATCGACGAATTCATAAAAGCATCTGCAGCTACATTCAGGCCCACATGTTTCATGCACACCATGCTTCGTTTGCCTGCATAAGACATGCCCAAGGCACTCTCAAAAGCGGTTTTCTCGTTTACAGACCATCTGGAGTGAATTTTCTCTTTTTGCGCATACGGGTCGTTTTGTATGTATTCGGTAATCTCTGTAGAGGGTGTGCCAGGATAGGCAAAAACACCAGAAATACCTTCATCAAGAGCCGCCATTGCAATAGCCTCAGCGCCTAGAACTAGTTGTTTTTTCATAAATTAAATTTCTAACAAATTATTAATGTATTACATGTCTTAGCTAGGTGTGCTAACAAGGTTGTATACTTTTTGTCAGCAATTGGAGCTTCAAGAAAAAGTATTTTTTAAATCCACATAAAGTTGTGCGTTCAGTCTCTTCAAACTAAGCAATATTATCAACACCCTTCTCAACTGTTAACTAATAGCAAAGATATCAATATTTGTTTAAACAAGCAATCTTTATATGTCCATTTTAAAGACAAATATTACCTAATTCAATAGTATGATTTCCTGCTTTTAAAAATTGCGCCGCTCCGTTGTAAGTTTATTGGTTGAGAAATGGAATATTTAACAGGCAAACAACTACTGGACACCCTCCTTCTTATACACCCGTACATAATCGAAAATCACCTTATCAGGAAAATCCGATTCACTAAAATCGCCTCCCCAACCCGTCAACTCTGCACTAAGTATCATATATTCAGGAATATGAGATACAGCCTCTGTAGTTCTCCACGTCTCTTTACCATCAACAAAGAAAATATACTCGTCTTCTGTCCATTCCAATCCAAATGTATGAAATCCATCATCCAATGCCTCTATTTCTACCTCTACACCCGCACTTCGATGGTCCTCGCCATAACCGCCCCAATGTATATTGTGATAAACAATATTAGTGCCTTTGTTTGTATGGTATTCAAATATATCTATTTCGGTTCCTTTCTCTTGGGGATTATTACCACCCTCATGAATCAAGGGCGATTGAAGCCAAAAAGCAACATGAGGACCCAACTCCCTGTTCATCTTTGCTCTACACTCAAAATAGCCATATTGGGTTAAGTAGGTATTTTGTGTGCCAATTTGTCCAATTTGATACGTAGAATCTTTCCTCGTTACCTCAATTACTAAATTTCCATTTCCATCCACGTATACATTATCTTCCGTCACAACTCCAAACTGGCGCTTGTTTCCAGTATCTCTATAACTCCATTTATCAAAATCGATAGAAGTTCCATCAAAATCATCACTCCAAACCAACGTGTAGTCTTTTGAAATATGTTTAGGTGTCTCAGATTCTTGGGGTTCATTGCATGCTGTTTGTAAAAGAAACAAACTAATCAACAGTAGTATCGTTTTCATATTGTTTAATTATGAGGTGTAATTTATTTTCACATTGTTATTCTATAACAAATATAGCAAAAAAAGCATGGTGGACGTCAGATTATAGCAATCTGTCTGCTTTTTGCATAGCAAACTCATATAAAGAAGATTGCAAAATAAGTGTCCTCTTAATTTTCAGTTTACTAAAAAACAATTAGGGGCAGTGCGGGCTTAAAGCCGCAGTGCCCTCTCTCAAGTTATTTCAATTGTGCATAGATATAAAACCAGCAAACAATTAGGGGGCTGTATGGAATTGGAGCCACAGTATTCTAAAAAACGACAACCACCAAAATAAACCAACAAGGTATGCTATAAGGTCCCATAAATACAAAGACATTCTATTATGCAACATATAAATTAAGAATTTATGCTAACGAAGTGCAAAACTAAAACTTTCATCCTATCTTTGTGTTTTCAAACTCATTAACCTAAAAAACAACAGCACAAGATATTAATAGATATATCACAGTGTTTAGAGACTAACATTTACTTTATTTCAACAAACAAAGCTAGTAAATATGCTATTCTTACAATTTTCTATTATTATTATCGCCATCTTGGTTGGAGCTCGCATTGGAGGCATCGGACTGGGAGTTATGGGAGGCCTAGGGTTGGCAGTTTTAGTGTTTGTTTTTGGCCTTGCACCCACATCACCTCCAATAGACGTTATATTAATGATAGCTGCCGTAATATCTGCTGCAGCAGCCATGCAAGCCGCAGGAGGATTAGATTATCTAGTAAAAAAAGCAGAGTATCTATTAAGGAAAAACCCAAAACAGATAACCATCTTAAGCCCGCTAGTAGCTTATGTTTTCACCTTTGTAGCAGGCACTGGCCACGTAGCCTACTCTATTTTGCCTGTCATATCAGAAGTTGCACAAGAAGCTAAAATACGCCCCGAACGCCCTTTGGCAGTAGCAGTTATAGCATCTCAACAAGCTATTACAGCTAGCCCCATATCTGCAGCCACAGTAGCACTTTTGGCACTGCTAAGCCCTTTTGGGTATTCACTCTTCGACATTCTTAAAGTATCTATTCCGGCCACTTTGGTAGGAGTTATTGTTGCTGCTATATTTTCGTTGAAAACTGGCAAAGAACTTGCAAACGACCCCGAATACCTAAGACGACTAAAAAAAGGCTTACTCAGCGATTCTTCCAATCAATCGAAGAAAGTAATGAATGTTTTTAAAGCTCGCCTATCCGTTATAATATTCTTGATGGCTACATTTTCGGTTGTTCTGTTTGGTTCTATACAATCGTTACGCCCCTCTTTTATGATTGATGGAGAAATGATGATGCTAGATATGCCCGCAATAATAGAGATAATAATGTTGTCTACAGCAGGATTAATACTCATTCTCACCAGAACAAGTGGACTAGAAGCTGCAAGCGGCTCGGTCTTCTCTGCTGGCATGCAGGCTGTTATCGCTATTTTTGGCATTGCTTGGATGGGCGACACTTTTATAAAAGGAAACCTCACCGAAATTATGGCAAGCATTCAAGACATTGTTACACAAATGCCTTGGTTGTTTGGTTTGGCACTATTTATAATGTCTATATTACTATTTAGCCAAGCAGCCACTGTGCGTGCTGTAATGCCTTTGGGGCTGGCCCTCAATCTATCACCGCTGTTATTAATCGCTTTTTTCCCTGCAGTAAATGGATATTTCTTTTTCCCCAACTACCCCACCGTTGTAGCTGCAATTAATTTCGACAGAACAGGCACCACCCATATTGGTAAATACCTGCTCAATCATTCGTTTATGAAACCTGGCCTAATAGCCACTGCTACGGGTATATTGGTAGGTTATCTATTAATTCATTTATACTGGTAATCTTAAAAACAACCTATTATCTTGTTTATTATGACGCATTTGAAACAATATCTAATCACTACAATTTTTCTTTTAACTGCAATTGCTGTTTTTGCTCAAAAACCCAACATACATATATTGGCTACAGGCGGCACCATTGCTGGCGCAGGCAGTTCGTCTGTACAGAGCAACTACACAGCAGGCCAAGTAGCCATAGGCACCCTATTAGACGCTGTGCCCCAGATTCAAACAATAGCCAATGTAACAGGAGAGCAAATAGTGCGTATTGGCTCTCAAGACATGACAAACCAAGTGTGGCTTCTTTTAGCAAAGCGTATAAACCAACTGCTTAGCTCTCCCCAATGCGATGGCATAGTTATTACACACGGCACAGACACAATGGAAGAGACCGCCTATTTCCTCAACCTCACAGTTAAAAGCAACAAACCAGTTGTATTGGTAGGTTCTATGCGCGCATCCACGGCTTTAAGTGCCGATGGACCATTAAACCTCTACAATGCTGTAGTGGTTGCTGCATCGCCACTTTCCAAAGACAATGGCGTATTGGTTGCAATGAACGGACTCATTTTAGATGCACACAATGTTACAAAAACAAGCACACAGGGTGTAGAAACTTTTCAAGCCCCCAACGCTGGCGCTATTGGGTATATTCAAAACGGAAAAGTCTATTATTCACTACGTACAACAAAAAAACATACAGTTAATTCGGTTTTCGATGTTGATAATCTGACCCTTCTACCCAAAGTAGGCATCGTATATGGCTACTCTGATATGCAAGCCGATATGTTGGCCCCCCTATTGGAAAACAATTACAACGGAATTATTTTAGCAGGAGTGGGCAATGGCAATTATCATGAAAACATCTTTCCAATACTATTAAAAGCACAAGAAAAAGGCATACAAGTAGTTCGCTCGTCACGCGTACCCATTGGCCCTACCACACTTGATGCTGAAGTGGACGATGCTAAATACCATTTTGTTGCATCGCAGGAGTTGAACCCCCAAAAAGCACGCATTTTACTTATGTTGGCACTCACCAAAACTAATAACTGGACACAAATACAAGACTATTTTATGGAGTATTAGGCCAAACAAAGCAGCCCTATCATTCCTTATTATATCGTCATTCCATTCTCTTGAAAGGGTATAGAACTTTCTCTTCGTACGTTATGTAGTACTGTTCTATATGCACAATCTACCCATTCATTAATAGCAGGCTTAATATAACAGCTCCACTAAAAATGACTTCTCTTTTCCATTGCGTTTACTTGCAATTACTGTCATAACACCCCCTATAGTTATTAAGAGTAAATATTAAAGACAATTTATTTATATAATATTTGTTTATTAAACTTATTATTGTATATTTGGGAAGTCAAAAAAATGCAACTCAATTCTATTAACTAACAGAAAATAACCTAAAAATTAAAATTATGAATTGGTATTTAAAAGTGTTAGGTCAGTATGCAGATTTTAGTGGTCGTGCAAGACGCACCGAGTTTTGGATGTTTATCTTATTCAATGCAATCTTTGCTGCTGTAGCAGCAATAGTAGGTCAAATATTAGGCACTGAGCTTATTGCTAGCCTATATAGTTTAGTTCTATTTGTACCATCCCTTGCAGTTGCAGCTCGCAGGCTACACGACATTGGAAAAAGCGGATGGATGTTATTAGTTGGACTCATCCCAGTAATTGGATGGATATGGTTGATAGTTTTATACGCAAAAGAAGGAGACCATGGAGTAAACCAATATGGCGCTAACCCTAAAGAAGCATACTAAAAAATATAATACATATATACAGGCGCGGGTTCTACCAACTCGTGCCTGTTTGCATTAATATACCACACACATTATCAAACTATTATTGCAAACCGATATATAAAAGTTTTACCAAGGGATGTCATTTTTATGTTGTTTCGATAGATTTACAAATCACAAACTGTTTACTATTTTCATATCAAATCATATTATAGTATATTTGAAGGGTAAAAACAAAAGATGCAATATGACAAAGAGAACCATAACAGTTTTTATCCTATCCACACTGCTATTTGCTGCCATGGCACAGACAGATAGCGTGGATGAGAACAAACTTACACCGCTACAAAAACGGGTAGAGGCCTATATTATCGATAAATTCCACTGCCAGTTTCACACCTCAATTGAGTTTCATGATATAGAGCTATTCGACCTAAAGCAACTTATTGCCAATCACAAACAACCCCAAATACTAAAAGATGACCCTCGTGCTATAAAAGATAACCGAGAAGCTTTTGCATGGCTAGAAGAGGTTGGCAGCGAATACGATATACCCTACTCTATGACCTATATTTTCGGTACAAAAGATGATGAAGCCGAAGAGTGGATTCCTATGTGGGTGCTGCTTTTGTTGGACAATGAGATGGAGATTGTGGGGCATATTAGGTATTTCCCTTAACTCAATTGACAGTTGACCCTTCAACAAGCTCAGGGACCGCAATTGACCCCAATGAGATATATTTTTTAATTTCACAGGGCAAGCAATGGGCAACAAAGCAATATATTAAACAGGCCACAGGTCGGAGACCATCGCCAGCAAACAAAATAACGAAATAACAAAACATATAAAATGAATAAAAAAACAATTATCTTCCTCATCCTATCATCGCTACTATTTGTAGCATGCACACAGTCAAAACAGCATGACACAGACGAACTCACCAATTTGGAACAACGTGTTGAGACCTACATTGTAGAGAGAATTATCCCCAAATATCATCATTCAATAGAGTTTCACGAGAAGAAAGAGTTCAACCTCAACCAATTAATTGCAGACCATAAAACTCCTGAGATATTTAGCGATATTCCAAGTGCTTTTGAAGAGAATGAAGCGGCTTTTGCAGATTTACAAGAGTTGAGCAACAACACCAATATAGCCTACTCTATGATATATATATTTGGATACAAAGACATAGAGACAGACCCTTGGTACTCATCGTGGATGTTGATGCTGCTGGACAAGAACGATGAGATTGTGGGGCATGTGAGGTACAATCCTTAGGTAATGAACAATTGACAGTTGATAATTGACAATGAACTCCGTTATTTGATGCTTATTGATGCTTATTGCTGCTATTAAATAATGCACAAAGCAAAAACATTGCAGAGGGCATTGCGGCTACAGTATGCATTGACCATTGTTTTAGAAATTAGTAGAGTACAATCTGTAAAGAGTTTTGAATATTGCACATGGGGGCAATAACCGCCCTGTTTTGTAGCAAAAAAGCCTCTAAGAGGCAACATTATTATAGCAAACAACAATCAACTTGCACACTAGCTTCGAAGAGGTGGTAATATTATTACAAATAATATACAACCAATCATCATTTTATCCCTAAAGTAATACACCCAACTATTCTGCAATAAATAAACGGATGCTTCACTGCGTTCGGCATGACATTGATAAGTAATCGGTCTTGAAAAATGCACAGTGCGGGCCTTAGCCGCAATGTGCAGTAGCAATAAGGTAGTGTCCTAAAAAGTGTGTAATATTTATTCCTTCCTCTGAATATTGTGTAGCGTAGCGGAACGATATTCAGAGGAAGGAATTTCTTTTCTTTTTAATTCTTCTATATCTCTAAATGCATATACTGGATATGCATATGTAGTATTTTCTTTTTCCATTGCAACTCCTCCCATTAATGCAATTACAGATTCTGGAGTAGGCATTGCTCCACGCATCTTTAAAACACGCTTGTAGTCCTTATTTAATCTTTCAATCCAATTGGTACTATAAATCATACGCTGTATTTCTTCAGGATATTCCAGATATGTAAAATAGGCCACATTGCGTAATGCTTTATAACGTTTTAGTAATGGGTATTTCTTTATGTATTTGTCTACAAAACTACACAATTTATTAAAACCTTCTAAAGGAGTAAGCGACTTTGTTTCTAATTGGATTACATTATTTAATTCCAACGCAATATTTTTCTTCTCCTTGTGGGGAAATAATGATAATATACCTCTTTTGAGATGCACCATACAAAACTGATGTTTGCTGATAGCAAAAGCGCGTTTAACCGCATCTTCAACACCTGGCAAAGCATCTGAGACAAAAAGACCTGCGCTTTTTAAACCTCTACTTTTAAGAGTTTTGATCATGCGTGAAGTGCGAATATCAACCGTGGTTGTAGATAAAATTAATGAGCTGGAGACATATTTAATTGATGAGTTAAAACTTTCGCAAGAAGCTGCTTTGCACCGATGTGATCGGATGAGAAAATTTGTGAAATCTTTCAATGCTAGAGTAGACTATCCATTGTGTCGTTTCAAGAAATGGCTACTCTTAGGGTACAGATGTGCCGTTTTTGAAAAGGATTGGGTGTTTGCCTATGAGGCTTTTGAAGATGGTGTCATAATCAGAGATATGTCACACACTTCAAGGTTAATATGAAAACACTAAAACTTTGGAAAAGTGACTAGTCCTAAATGACAGTTACAGGTTTTTACTAAACCAGTTGTTTTTATCCATAAGTTTGAAGATTAACCTTCAAACTTATGGATTTCTTTTTATAGGTTTCTTCACTGCTTAAATGGCGATGACTCGCACCCAGTCGATCCACATCTCGCCCGGTAGGTCTTCGTCGTGAATGGGGCCGGCCCACACGGTGTTGCCGTTGAGGGTGCCGCCTAACGAGTAGTTGAGGATGATGTCGAACGGGTAGTGGGTGAAGGGAAACTGACTGAGGGCTTCTTCCGGATCTTCCAGATGAATGTTCTCGTACCTCCATGTTTCTTTGCCATCCACGTAGAAGATAACGGCCTCGTCGGTTCGCTCGGCAGCATAGGTGTGAAACTGGGTTACGTCGAACGAGGTGTCGGGATTGGGGTTGGTTACCCCTGCCGATCCATCGGGTCCGTTGATGTAGAACGTGTGGACGGTCTGGTAAATCTGTCCCGGCGTGCTTTGAACCCACTCCATGATGTCTACCTCGCCTCCCCTGGGCCAAGAGGGAGCGCCCATGGGCATTTGCCAGATGGCAGGGAAGGCACCACGGACATGGCTGGTGAGTCGCGCACGGACTTCCACTCGGGTGTTGCCGGGGAAGCCAATATTGGAGCGGATACCCCCATTCTTGTAATGTCCCTCGTGAAGGGTTGCGGATAGCTTCAAGAATCCATCTTCCACCCGCACGTTCTCGTAGCCTTTTACATGTTCAAAGTGTTGCGACCAGGCATTGTTGGCATAGGTGCATAACCGCCATATGGCGGTGTCGGGCAGGTTGCCGGGGCCATTAAAAAGGTCGATGAACAGGGTTCCAGGTGCTTCCGGATGGGGTTCGGCGGTTTGATGCTCTCCCGACGATCCGGTGCATGCAAAGGATAATAAAAGAACGCTACTAATAAGAATGAGGTGTTTCATAATTTTATAGTGAATTAATAATCTATATCTGCTATGTAATCGGCTCGGTACGACATGTGGGGAGTGCTGATTACCCGGAGGATATTGCCTTCCAAGTCGGTATACACGAGCTTGTACGAGTAGGTGGAGCCAAACAGGAGGATCTCGTTATTGATCAACTCAACGCTCCCTTGGTACTGCGTGAAGTATTCCGTGGGGAGAGATACGTTTAGTTCAAGGGTTCCTCTCTTTTCGCTTTCGTTGATGTCGTAGATAAGCGCACGGGTGATTCTCTTTTTCTGGCCGTTGTCAAAGAGCAATACCTTGTTTGGTTGCAGCGGTATAGCCGCGTGAATCCCGTCCGTGTATGCCTCTTCGGGCAGTTCAATATCTCCATTTCGTCCTGCCTTGTAAATAATTTTACCGGTTGCCGGGTCAATCTTCCACACTTGATCGGTAAATAACAAGGTCATGTACAGGTAACCCTCTTCGTCGTAGTTTACGGAGTTGGAGTGCAGCCAACTGGGTTTCTCCGGAAGGCCGTTTGCCACCGAGTTGATGCTGGAGGGGATATCTTCCGGG
>SMER01000078.1_pt1 | contig 21110 bp, 15 predicted proteins | sample 2456411 | NCBI WGS metagenome assembly SMER01 (sample SAMN10132597, study PRJNA489261) | soil metagenome | isolation source: day1 antibiotic-silt loam soil ammended with raw manure from dairy cow... | place: USA | collected 2015-05-01 | reverse complement strand
ACACTAAAATCAACATAATCATTGCCCAATCGTCCACTAATCATGCAGTTGGGTTGTAATTCGTTTACCAATTCATAGAGTTCTTTACTCTGATTTAGCGTGAGTGAACCCATATCGAACCAAATTTCTGAGATATCGCCATAGTTCGTCATTATCTCTCTCACCTGATTCATATTGTATTCAAAGTGTTGTGGTGTAATGGGGTCTGCATTGTGACTAGAAATAGGATAGGCTTGTGGAAAGTGCCAATCTATTAACGAATAATAGACAGCAAATCCTATTCCTCCTCGATGGCAAGCATTAGATAATTCTTTCATCAAATCTCTGCCATAAGGTGTTGCTTCAACAATATTGAAGGGAGTGTATTGAGAGTGATACATACAAAAACCATCGTGATGTTTTGATGTAAGCACAATAGATTTCATTCCTGCCTCTTTTGCAAGCGATACTATACTATCTGCATTCCACTTAGTAGGATTAAACTCATTGGCTGTTGCTCCGTACCAATCGCTAAAAATGCCTGCAAACGATTGAATCTGTTCGCTATATCCTCTTTTCACAGGCTCGCCCTGATAAACACCTCCATACTCAGAATATAATCCGAAATGGATGAACATAGAGAATTTTTGATCTAGCCACTTTTGTGTAGGCTTGTTTTGAGCCGATGAAATGGCGAAAATAAATAGAAGAACAAATAATAGTTTATGTCTCATTACTGCAATATTATTAATTGAATTACCGTGTTTGATGTGCAAATATAGTTTATTTTTATCAAAGGTGTAGGTTCAATTTTTTATTGCAACATTCTTACTCAAAAGATGCTAAGATAGAACGAATTGAAGTAGATATTCTGTTTTTCCCTTAGTCGTCTGCTTTATTTATAGAAATTGTGTGAGTACAAATCTTTTTCCTGACTTAGTGAGTCGGTTGTGTTGGCAATCATCCTCGTAGCAAGTTGCAAGCTGTCAAGTTCAATCAATAAATTGTCTCGAATTACCATAAAGCTATCTCGCAATTCAGGTTTCACTGGATAAGAAGGAGGAGCATCCATTGTGAGCGGATTGATGGGCTGGTTGTTTTTATGCACTCTATAATCAAGATGTGGTCCTGTGGCAAGACCAGTAGCCCCTACATAGCCTATTATCTCTCCCTGTCTTACAGAACTACCTTTTTGTATTCCTTTTGCAAAACGACTCATATGCATGTATGTAGTTGTGTATACAGAGTTGTGCTTAACTTTAAGATAATTACCACCACCGTTTCTCTGATAACCTTTTGCAATAACAACCCCATCGCCTACAGTTTTTATAGGAGTACCTGTGGGAGCAGCATAATCTACACCATGATGAGCCCTGTATCGCTTCAGTACAGGATGATAGCGAGAGTTAGAGAACTTAGAGCTAATACGGAAAAAATCGAGTGGTGCTTTTAAAAACTGTTTTCGCAAACTATTGCCTTCTTCGTCAAAATATTCTCTTACCGAATCTTGTTGGAAGGGTACTGCAATATATTCCTTATCATGATGAAAAAACTGTGCACCTTCTATGGAAGCTATATCCAAAAAGGTTGTATCATCTATCCATGCTTCATCATAAATCAAACGAAATGAATCACCTTTTTTGATACCAAAAAAATCGACCTGCCAAGCATAGAGATCCGACAACTTAAGTGCTAACATAGGCGATGCTCCCGATTCAATAATTGAATTCCAGAGTGAAGAAGTAATTGTACCCTCTGCATATTTACGCTCCAAGGTTATTGGTTTAGTTGATTCATGCACCTTTAGTGTATCTGAACATAAATCTACAACCACATAATCAGCTTTTGATTTCTCAAACACCAAATACTGTATAGCCGATGTTGTGTCTAGAGTACTGATAGCGGCATAGGTACTCCCTATTTGTAGTTTAGAAGGAGGATAGAGAGGTGAAATAGTTTCGGCTATATGTTCTGCATCTCTGCCGGCAAATCCCAAGTTCATTAAGATGGCAGATAGGTGATCTCCAGATTCTATCTTATAATGATTTAAGTTGAGTGAATCTATACATATACCATATGCATACAATTTACTCGTCTCTTCATCGAGATTATTGTCTGTATACTGTTTATGCTGTTTGTGTCCACATGAAAAGGCAACAACCATGAAAAGCAGGCTAGCAAATACTTTGACTATATTATTTAGTTTAATCATACTTCAAAGATAGCTTTTTGAAAGTTGAGAGCAAAAAAAACACCTATCAAATTAATGATAAGTGTTTAGTTTTTATGAATGTGATCCGCCTAGGATTCGAACCTAGGGCCTACGCCTTAGAAGGGCGTTGCTCTATCCAGCTGAGCTAGCGGACCATGTTTCATTTAAGTCTGCAAAAATAGTGTAATTATCAATATAAAAAAAATATATTGCCTCTTTTTCAACTAAACTATTCTAAAAGTAAGCATTATGGCTATAAATGATTCATTAATAATTTGATTTATCTCTGATTCAATAAAATATTAAAATAGTTTTTTGTGAAACTTCTGCCTTTTATTGTGACTATCATCTTTAAACTAAATAACTGCTACTTTTTAAAACTCTTATATATAGGAATGAAAACAAAGATACCAGACATAATAATGGATATAATTGTAGTAAAAGTTATTTTTGGAGAGTTCATTAATATAAACGCTACAAGGAAAACCCATAGTAAAACAATGAATCCCATTTGAATTGGAGTGAGTTTTTTTCGTGCCATAAAGTAATTACCTTTTTAGTTGACTGCAAATATACAAAAAAGAGAGGTAAGAAGATAACTATTCTAATCCCCATTGTTCATGATGATTTTAACAATACAAGTGTTCGCAGCTAATAATCAATGCTGTAATGATTTGTTTTAGTGTAACATAAATATCCAATTTTGGGTGTTGTTCGCTTTTATCTACACCGCCAGCAAAATCCTTGAAATAATTTACAATATCTGCATAGTTAGAGCTAAAAGTTGAGAATAGATAAAAGCTCACTGTTAAAGGTTGCTAATAAAACCGCTTTTTACTGACTGCAATCACGAAAGTTTTTACAGTTTTGCAATCAAACCTAACCACAAACCTTCTTTAAAAATTGTGTTTTTGTTTTTTACGAGGTATTTTATCTGCCACTCACACTGTTATTATAAATGCACAAGTGTCAATTCGTAGATAATAGACTGTGGTTTTTTACAATTCAATAGAAAATGCTGATCAAATCAGGCAGAAATCAAATCTACCGCGGTAGATTTGACGAACAACAGATGAAAGTTGAATCTACCATGGTAGAAATGTTTAGAAAAGAATAAATGATGCTTTTTCTACGGATTTTCGACCATTTATGTCCTAAAAGCAGGATTTGCAGAATAAAAAAAGCAAAAGAGGAATGGAGCGGATAATTTTACTTAGTGAAAAGGAGTATTGTGATGTAAATGCAAAATAATATCACAAGAAAACAAGAAAAGTATTGTAAATGGCCAAAAAACCATGGTGAAAACCAATTTTAAATGTCCCCAAACAAATCTACCGTGGTAGATTCAAGTTTCACGAGATATTGAGATTTCTACCGTGGTAGATTTTGGATCTTAGATATTTACTTTAGACAACAAAACACACTCCTCGTCAATTAAACAAATATTTACAATTAGATGCAAAAATACAGTTTGTTATGTTCGAGTAATTATCAGCTTAGATAATTTGGTAAACATATAAACACTTCACCCTCTAAAAGTGCAGGATAGAAAATGATGATGTGAAAACGATTCAATTTTATAAGACATTAGAATGTAAAGAAGACAGAGACTTTTGCGCCTGAACGCTAGAAAAAAGATTAATGCGCCCAAAATTATTTTTAGTATTCAATAAAAAAACAAGCGTTTAAATTTTGAAGTGTTATGCTTCAAATTCTAAACGCTTGTAATATTAGATCAATCTATTTGAGATTGTATATAAACTATCTAAACACAAAACAGTGCTTTACAATCTAAAATTAAACAATTTCTATTAGAGGAGCACCAGCTTGTACAGACGAACCTACTTCTACCAAAATCTTACTTACAGTTCCTGTAGATTCAGCAACAATATCATTCTCCATTTTCATGGCTTCTAATATTAGAACAACTTGACCCTTCTCAACTTTATCACCTTTTTTTACTTTTATATTCATAATGTTACCTGGCATTGGGCTCTCGATAACTTCAGTAGGTGCTTGTGATTGGGTTTCAACTGCCTCTTTCTTTTCTTCAACCTTGTTAGTTTCAACAGATTTATTTTGCAATTCATATTCCATTTTACGTTGTCCTTTCAAATAAGTAAGTCCAACAGTTGGGAATAGTTCGAGCAATAATTCTTCTTTTTCATTTTGAGCCAAACGCACTCCTCCAAACTCTTCTAACTTAGGATTGTCTTGACGTTTGTATTTTGAAGTATCGTATGGAATTTCTTCTCTAGATCCTGTAATTTTTAATCTAAATTCTGGATCAATAGCAACAGGGGTCTCTCCATACTCTCCTTTTACTAATGCAACAAATTGATTGGAAGGATTAGCATATTTTTCTCTACCATTGTTATGGTTAAGAGCTGATGCAACAGCCTGTGCACCAACTATCTGACTTGTTGGTGTTACAAGTGGAGGTAAACCAGCATCTAATCTTACACTAGGAATCAATTTCATAGCGTCTTCAAGTATATCCATAGAGTTGAATTGCTTTAATTGAGCAACCATATTGGTGTACATACCGCCTGGGATTTCTGCATTTTTTACCAACTCATTTGGTTCTGGAAAATTAAAGTAATTTTCAATTGCATAACATGCATCCAAAAGAGCTTCTTCGTTGAAGTTTCTAACAGATTCTATTGCCTTGTCAAATTCTTTGTCGATATGGCTAGGAACTGTATCAGTAAGTGGATTAAATGGATTTGGAAACTGCTTAACAGCATCAAAAGGTTCTAATTCTTTGCGAATATCGAATAATTCTTTGTTGATTTTAGCAACTGCCTCCATGTTTACGTCAAGCTCTATACCTAATTTTTCACAGAAAAGATAGATAAGCTCAAATGCAGGAGCAGCCGGACCACCAGCAAAGTTCCATATAACAGTATCTACAATATCTGCTCCACTCATAATAGCTGTAAGCACCGCTGCAAGACCAAAACCAGGAGTACAGTGTGTATGGAAGTCTACAGGAACATTCACTTCATTCTTAATCATAGGAATGAGAGATCTAACACGAGATGGAGGAATGAGTCCACTCATATCTTTAATAGTAATCATGTCAGCTCCCAAAGCCTTCATCTCTATTGCCTTATTCAAAAAATACTCATCTGTAAACACATCTGTATAAGTAGATTCTGCAGGCTTATCTTTTTTCAAGAAAGAGAATAAACCTTTCTTCTTATTTTCTTGTACAGGTTCTTCAAACTTAGGATCAACAGTGTAGCAGATAGCACAATCTGCTAGTCCGCCATATTTTTTGATATACTTAATGCTCGACTTGATATTATTAACATCATTCAAAGCATCAAAAATGCGCATTACATCTAAACCTGATGATACTGCATTTTTGAAAAACCCATCAATAATTTCATCGGTATATGGTGCATAACCATATAAGTTTCTACCACGCGAAAGAGCTGTCAGTTTAGATGCATTGCCTACACCTTCTTTTATTTTCTCTAGTCTATCCCAAGGGTTTTCGTTCAGGTAACGCATAACGGAATCGGGAACTGCTCCTCCCCAAACTTCCATAGCATAGAAATTGGCATCTTTATAAAAAGGTAATACTCTATCAACTTGATCTTGATTCATGCGAGTTGCAAAAGCTGATTGTTGTCCATCTCTTAATGTAAGGTCTCTAATTAACAGTTTTTTCTTCATAATGGTTATATTTTTAATTTGGTGAAGTTGTTATTTATTTGCTTCATTTGATATTAATTTGTAGCACAGGATGTAATATTATTACTATTTTATACTTCATAAGTGTATTAAAAACTGAATGTGTAATCTCCTTGTTGTAATAACATTAAAACTATACAGTTAACAATACAAAGTAAATCATTTTTTTTATAATAAACACCATTAAAGAAATAATTCTTTAATTATTTATTCGATAAAAAATAGCAGGGTTAGAAAATACCAACCCTGCTATTTATATAATAACTTTATCGTCTTAAATCTCTATTAATAGCGTCTTCCTTTTGGACGACGACCTCTTTTATCGAAGTTATTTCTACTACCTCCACCAGAACTAGATTTATTGTCTGATTCTTGTGCTACTTCAACTACAAGTTTTCTATCTTCAATAAAAAGACCTTTAAAGGTTTGTACAACTTTTGGTGCAACCTCTTCTGGTACTTCAAAAAACGAGAAGTTTTTGAGTAAATCAATTTTACCAATACGCACTTTTTCGGTTACATGGTCATTAATGAATCCCATTAAATTGGCAGGGTTTGCACCATCCATTTTACCTATATTAATAAAGATACGTGTATATCCTTTTTCAGCTTGACGGCTACCACCTTTATCTCCTCTTTCACCTCTATCGAAAGATTTTCTATCGTCTCTTCTATCAGAAGAACGCCCTGTGGGTTCTATAATTTCAACTGCTGAGTTGTAATATTCAAGAAGATTATTGAATTCTAGAGATACAATACGTTTTATGATATCCTCTTTTTCTAACCAATCTAATTTTCTAAATATTGAAGGAAGTAAATGATTAATCTGTTCATCGTTCACTTTCACTTTCTCAATTTTATCTACCAAATTCATAAGTTGTTTTTCGCAAATAACATCTCCTGTTGGGAGTGTACGCTTTTCGAACTTCTTATTGATAGCTCTTTCAAATTGATTGATTTTACCTTGCTCTTTCAAGTGTATAATAGAAATAGAAGTTCCATTTTTACCCACTCTACCAGTTCTTCCACTTCTGTGTGTGTAGCTTTCTACATCATCAGGCAAACTATAATTTATTACGTGAGTAATATCATCTATGTCAAGTCCTCTAGCTGCAACATCAGTTGCTACTAAAAACTGTAGGTTTTTGTTGCGAAATTTACCCATTACTAAGTCACGCTGACTTTGAGATAATTCTCCATGTAATGAATCAGCATCGTAACCATCTTGAATTAGTTTATCTGCAATTTCTTGCGTTTCACGACGTGTACGACAAAACAGAATTGCATAAATATTAGGATAGTAATCCGCAACACGTTTTAATGCTAGATATTTATCGCGAGCAGCAACCATGTAATATACATGTTTTACATTTAGAGCTCCCTCATTTTTTCTGCCTATCACAATTTCTATGGGAGTTTCCATATACTTTTTTGTGATTCTAGCAATCTCTTTTGGCATAGTTGCCGAAAAGAGCAGCATACTACGACCAGCTGGAACGCGAGATAGAATATCATCTATACTATCTGTAAATCCCATGTTAAGCATTTCGTCTGCTTCATCTAAAACTACAGTATGTACCAAGTCAAGAGACATAACCTTCCTATTCAATAGGTCTATTAATCTACCTGGTGTAGCTACAATAACATGAACACCACGCTTTAGCGCACGTATTTGACTATCGATGCTAGAACCACCATAAACAGGTAAAATCTTTATACCATCGATATACTTAGAATAATCGTTGAGATCTCCAGATATTTGATGACATAATTCACGAGTAGGACACAAAATCAATGTTTGTGGTGCCTTTTGTTTTACATCTATTTTATGAATGATTGGTAAACCGAATGCAGCTGTTTTACCAGTTCCGGTTTGTGCAAGTGCGATAATATCGCGAGTTTCTCCCAATAATAAAGGAATCACTTCCTCTTGTACGGGCATGGGTTGGTCAAATCCCAATTCTTGTATTGCTTTGATAATATCAGAAGCAAGACCAAGTTGATCAAATGTTTTCATTTTTTTATAATAATGTGTGATGGCAGCCTACATTCTCCTCTTTACCCCCACAACATACGACATTATAAAAAATATGAGAGAAAAATACGAATACCAATAAATATGAATGATTCTACTTAAAAGCGATTTGTTAAATTGATAACCTTAAATAAAATCGGCGACAAAGGTAAGTATAAAAATTGATATACAATCAATTAAGGGTTATAAAGCATTAATTTTCTCAATATAATCATTTTACCCTTAGAAAGACGCACCTCTTTTTCCAGATAATTTTCCATCGAACCATATGTATCTCTAATATAATTAAAAGCATAACTCAAATATGAACTATTCGCAGAAAATAGAGCTGTCATCGATTCTTGCATTGTTTCTGATAAAGGCTCAGATAAAGTGATTGTTTTCTTTGGATCTATATAATTGTTTGAAGCTAAATAATCTTCTTCGATAGTATATTCAGGTACTCCTAAGGCATATAGTAATAGTGCAGCAAAAACTCCTGTTCTATCTTTACCTAAGTGAGATGATATAAGTATTGGATAATTATTTTTATCTAACATTATATCAAATATATCTGCGAAATTTCTTGAGTTGTCTTCTATAATTTCTTTATATGCATTTTGGATATAGAGAATAGTTTCACTTCGAGTGAAATTTTCTTTAAGAATTTCATCTTTGATACTAATAAAATCACAAGACTCGATAGGTATATTAATCTTAGGTATATTAATGAAGTAAGGATGTGCTTTTCTGTCTTTTTCTGTTCTTAAATCAACAATTGTTTTAATACCTAATCTCTTTATTTTATCTTGATCAAATAGATTAGCATTGCTTAAATGACCCGATCTATATATATAACCCCATTTAAGTTGATTATCATCGCTAGTTGAATAACCCCCTAAATCTCTAAAATTTGAAACATTATCCATATCAATAACTCTATTTGAAATTATTCCAGATGTAACTCCACTTGTTTTGAGAATAAAAAACTCTCGCAATCCTGAACCTGTTGGATTCAATAAAGCAAATTGTTCTTCAACAAGTTTTGTTCTTACTGGTGTAAAATTTCTAATGGATGTATCGGTCATAGCAGAATATATATCTATTTTCCCTTCCACATCTGGACTCACCTCCCACTTCAATAAGAAGTCGCCATCTTTGTTTTTTTCAACAACCGAGGCTATTTTTATTGTAGACATACAACCCATCAATAATGATGTAATAACTAAAGCGAGTATTATATATATATATTTCATTTTTGTTTTTTCTAGATAAGGCATAACAAATATAGTAAAAGATATGGTTTGACACAATCTCTTTATATTGCAATTAACATTATATGCATCATTGATTTTTAGAAATCGTTTGATTTTAAGATAATCTATTCATTTTCAATTATTAATAACCATAACAAAAAGTTATCATACAAACACCCCATTTACCTGTTCATAACTTGTTGATGGAATGTGAATAGAATGTTGATACTTTAATTTGGAAATAAGAGATAAAAGTTTAATCAAATATAGAATTATAATTTCATCTAATACTTATCTTAATCTATCAAGATAGTTTCATCAGCTTTTGAACAGGTTAATATGTAGTTTGAGGAAATTATTTATTAACTTTGAACTTTATGAACATTAAATGATAACGTTTGTAAGAAGATGATTTATAATGAGTAATAGAAATTAAACCTGTTCATAAGTTATTGATAAGGCTATAAATCTTATTAATAACTTAATATCAAAATTATTTAACAATAAACTATCAACAGTATCAACAGCCCAATACTATCATCATACTTCTTTTTATAAATTTAGAAACAATATATATAATAATATGTCAGTTGATAATTCAATTAAAACAGAGAAAAATTTAAAAGAGCAAATAAATTTGCTGCGCGAAGAAAAGGATGCTCTCATACTTGCACACTTCTATCAGGACAACGAGATTCAAGATATAGCAGACTATGTAGGCGATAGCTTAGCGCTTGCTCAGTGGGCTGCTAAAGCGCAAAATGAGATAATTGTAATGTGTGGTGTTCATTTTATGGGTGAGACTGCTAAAATTTTATCGCCAAATAAGAAAGTTCTAATTCCTGACCTAGAAGCTGGCTGTTCTTTAGCAGATAGCTGTCCAGCTGTCGATTTTGAGGCATTTATTGCCAAACACCCTGGACATACTGTTATATCTTATGTGAATACTACAGCCGCTGTAAAAGCTTTAACAGATATAGTAGTTACATCAAGCAATGCAAAACAAATTGTTGATTCACTTCCTATAAACGAGAAAATAATATTTGGGCCTGATAAAAATTTAGGAAGTTATATAAATAATATAACAGGAAGAAATATGCTTTTGTGGGATGGTGCTTGTCATGTTCACGAAGAGTTTTCTTTAAAAAAGTTGTTAGAATTAAAACAATCTAATCCCAGTGCATTAATTTTAGCTCACCCAGAATGTAGGCAGTATATTTTAGAAATAGCCGATCATGTGGGGTCAACTTCATCAATTCTTAAATTTGCAACCAAGTCTCAAAACGATGAGTTTATTATTGCAACCGAGTCAGGTATTATGCATGAATTGAGAAAACAAAATCCTAAGAAAACTTTTATTCCAGCACCTCCAGAAGATTCTACACTTACATGTAATGAATGTTCTTATATGAAGTTGAATACACTTGAAAAACTTTATTTGTGTTTAAAAAATGAAGAACCAGAGATAATTGTAGATGAAAATATCAGAATAAAGGCGGTTAAATCTATTGAGCGTATGTTGGAAATATCTGCTCAGCATGGACTATAGTATTTAATGGAAGTCTGATTTTAATTTACCCATATTTTTAAACAAAAACAATAAATGGTTACACTTGAGATAGATGGTCATATATTAAAGTCAAAAGATTGTAACTTCTTGTAATGATATTTTAATAAACATACACGAGCATAACGAGAATATATTTAAATTAATTCTAAACAAATTCACCATGCTAGAAATGTTTTGGAAAGTATTTTAAAAATATTTTTGCTTTAGTTTTTTTCTTGTTTGTTAGGGTTGACTATAAAAAAACAAATCTTCAAAGGAGTATCTGTGAGTTAGTAAGCAGAATAAAAACTTCTATTGATAAGAAATTTAGATTTATAGAGGAAAGCTTAGTTTGATAGTCTTGAATTTAAGGAATAATATAACTTGCATTATATCTAATAATAGAGCCTACTTTAGTAGCATTTTTCACGAAAGTATAAAGCAAAAAAAAGAGTGGAATTTTCCACTCTTTTTTTATTATATAAATTGTACTAACTAATTATAGTTGTGGTCCTGCAGGGATCAATGCTTTTGCATCGTCGTTATCGCAATATTGTACAAAGTTTTCAAGATACATTTCAGCTAATTTAGTCGCTTTGGTTTCCCACTCTTTAGCATCTGCGTATGTATCGCGTGGATCTAACAAACCTTCATCAACATTATTAAGTTTAGTTGGTATAGTTAAATTCATAATTGGAATATGTTTTGTTTCAGCTTTGTCAATTGAACCATCGATGATAGCATCAATCATTGCACGCGTATTCTTTAATGAAATACGTTTACCTGTTCCATTCCATCCAGTATTTACTAAGTATGCTTTAGCATCATGCTCATTCATTTTTTCTACCAAACGTTTTGCATATACAGTTGGGTGTAAAGTTAAGAATGCTTCACCAAATGCAGGAGAGAAAGAAGGAACTGGCTCTGTAATACCACGTTCGGTACCTGCCAATTTAGATGTAAATCCACTTAGGAAGTGATATTGTGCTTGATTGTCATCCAAAATAGATACTGGAGGTAAAACACCAAATGCATCAGCTGAAAGATAAATAATCTTTTGAGCATGTCCGGCTCTTGAAGGAAGAACTATTTTGCTAATATGGTGAATTGGATAAGATACGCGGGTGTTCTCTGTTACCGAAACATCAGCGAAGTCGATTGATCCATCGTCATTAACTGTAACGTTTTCTAATAAAGCATCACGACGGATAGCTCTCCAAATATCAGGTTCGTTTTCTTTGCTTAATTCAATTGTTTTTGCATAGCAACCACCTTCAAAGTTAAATACTCCGTGATCGTCCCAACCATGCTCGTCATCACCAATTAAGTAACGTTTTGGATCGGCTGATAAAGTAGTTTTACCTGTTCCAGATAGTCCAAAGAATACTGCAACATCACCGTCTACACCAACGTTAGCTGAACAATGCATAGCAGCAACTCCTTGTAGTGGTAGGTAATAGTTCATAAGAGCGAAAATTCCTTTTTTCATCTCACCACCATACCATGTTCCACCAATAACTTGCATTTTGCGTTTTAGGTCGAATAAAGTAAAGTTTTCAGAATGAAGACCTTGCTCTTTCCATTTGTCATTAACTATTTTTGAAGCATTTAAAGTTACAAAATCAGGCTCGCCGTATTGAGATAGTTCGTAATGAGACGGTCTGATAAACATATTTGTAACAAAATGTGCTTGCCATGCTACTTCCATGATGAATCTCACTTTCATGCGAGTGTCTTCGTTAGTTCCACAGAAAGTATCAACAACATATATTTTTTTCGCTTTTGATAATCTATCAGTTGCTAGATCTTTACAATGATCAAAAACCTCAGGAGTAGTTGGTCTATTTATTGTACCATCCCACCATATTGTATCTCTAGTTACATCGTCTTCAACAATAAATTTATCTTTTGGAGAACGACCAGTAAATTTTCCTGTATATACAGCAACAGCACCGGTATCTGTTAGTTTTGCTTTTTCAAAACCTTCGTTCTCAGGGTTCATTTCTTCTTGAAATAGAACTTCGTAAGATGGATTGTGAATAACTTCGAAATCGCCAGTAATTCCGTACTTGCTTAAGTCTAATTTTGTCATTTGTATAAATGTTTTAAATAAATTATTTCGTACTGATATATCATATTTTCAGATATCTACATTGATAAAGGACAAAGATAAATCTTTTTTTTTTACATCACTATTAATTAGAGAAATATTTCTTTAATTAAATGTAAATTATTTGTCTATCAAGTAAAACATATTTCTTTGCTTAAAAGTTTATTAGAATATATATTTCTGTTACCTTTGCCTTTAGCTATTTCTATTATTGTTATCATAAACATTACCTTATGAAAATTGTAAACTTTTCGGAGCAAAATTCTTTACTCAACACCTTCGTTCGAGAAATTAGAGATATTAAAGTACAGAATGATAGGCTAAGATTTAGAAAAAATATCGAACGTATTGGTGAAATAATGGCCTATGAAATAAGTAAAGATTTAAACTACACTAATAAAACAATAGAAACCCCTCTTGGTGAAACAGATATAAATGTAGCCGACAATGATATTGTAATTGCTACAATACTGAGGGCAGGGCTTATTTATCACCAAGGTTTTCTTAATTTTTTTGACGGTGCTGAGAATGCTTTTGTATCTGCTTATAGAAAGTATAAAGAAAACCAACAATCTTTTAATATTCATATTGAATATATTGCTTCTCCTCGTATTACAGATAAAACATTAATTATTACAGATCCAATGCTCGCAACTGGTGGAAGTATGGAACTTTCTTATCATGCTTTACTTACAAAAGGAAAACCTAAACATATTCATATAGCTACAATTATTGCAAGTCAGCAGGCTATTGATTATTGCAAAGAAAAATTTCCTGATGCAAATACTACTATTTGGGTTGCTGCTATTGATCCTGAATTGGATGAACATTCATACATAGTGCCAGGATTGGGCGATGCAGGCGATTTATCCTATGGTTCTAAAGAGGATTAAAATAATTATTAGTTTTTTATACTAGTTGTTGAGTAGTTTATTTTTTATTGTAATATTTATCAAGTTCATCTTCTACAGATTTGTTCTTTTTAAACATTACTTTTTTAATATACGATTTTATAAATCCCCAACCATAACCATATAGTTGAATTGCAGAGGTTGCAATTGAAATAAATCCGATTGATATCTTTTTATATTCTAAAGCAGAGGCTATAAAAATAAGTAGAAAGTAAAAGAGCAAAGGAAATATCAACCAAATATTATAGAACGATAAAAGTATAATCAGTATCGATATTACTGTAAATAGTGCTGGTAAGGTATGCACTAGCTTTAATGAAGTGGGATGTAATAGATACAAAGAAATGCGTGCCATGCCAAAAACATGTACTTGGCGATAAAAAGAACGTAAATTTACTCTTCTTTTGTGATACACATATGCATCAGAAACAAGTTGGCAAGTATATCCCTTGTTCCTTATTCTTAGGCTCAAGTCTATATCCTCTCCAAACATATCTTTAAACCCTCCAACTGTTTCATATACTTCTTTTGAAAAACCCATGTTGAAAGTACGTGGAACAAATTTTTCCATTTTTATCCCCTTTGACCCCCTTATACCTCCTGTTGTGAGGAAAGATGTCATAGAGAAACTGATTGCTTTTTGTAAATCACTAAACGATTCATTTGCTTTATCGGGTCCACCGTAGCTATCGGTATAATTGTTTGTAAGTGTTGTCTTTATTTTTTCAAAATAGAATGAAGGGATAACACAATCAGAATCAAAAAAAACAAAGTAGTTACCTTTTGCTTTTTCCATTCCATAGTTTCTGGTTTCACTACGGCCACTATTATCTTTGTAGTAATAGCGGATATTCAAATCTTGACTGTGTTTCTGAGCTACTAAATCACATTTTATAGAAGAACCATCTTCTATCAGTAATACTTCAAAATCTTGATATGTTTGTTTGCTTAAACTTTCTAATAGTTCGTCTACTTCGTCAGGACGATTATAAACAGGTATAATTATAGAGAAAAAAGGCATAGATTTATTGTTTATTTTTTCTGAGTAGGTTATCAAAATAGTTAATAGTTTTTCCCAATCCTTCTTCAAGTTCTATTTTAGGGCTCCAATCAAGTTTTTCTTTTGCAAGTGTTATATCTGGCCTTCTTTGTTGTGGATCATCATTTGGTAAAGGTTTGAAAATTAGTTTAGATTTCGAGTTAGTTAGCTTAATAACTGTTTGCGCTAATTCTAAAATAGTAAATTCGTTAGGATTACCAATATTTACTGGGCCAATAAAACTATCAGATGTTGCCATCATCCTTACCATTCCTTCTATTAAATCATCTACATACTGAAAGCTACGCGATTGATTTCCATTTCCATAAATAGTTATATCTTCATTTTGTAGACACTGCACTATAAAATTAGAAACCACTCTGCCATCGTTTGGATGCATATTGGGGCCATAAGTATTAAAAATACGGATAATTTTAATTTTAAGATCACACTGACGGTGATAATCCATGAAAAGAGTTTCGGCACAACGCTTTCCTTCATCATAACAAGAACGTTCGCCTATGGGGTTTACATTGCCCCAATAAGATTCTACTTGTGGGTGAATTTTAGGATCGCCATATACTTCACTTGTAGAAGCTTGAAGTATTTTTGCCCCTGTTGCTTTTGCTGTTTCCAACATGTTTATAGCGCCCATTACAGAAATCTTTACTGTTTGAATAGGGTTGTGCTGATAGTGTATAGGAGATGCAGGGCAGGCTAAGTTGTATATTTCATCTACTTCTGCAATATATGGATTCACTATATCATGTCGTATAAGCTCAAACATAGGGTTATCGAGCATATGTAACACATTCATTTTACTTCCAGTAAAATAATTATCCAAGCAAAGAACTTCGTTGTTTTGCTCTAAAAGTTTTTCACAAAGATGTGAACCAATAAAACCGGCACCGCCAGTAACTAATATTTTTTTTTTCATACTGAAACTTCATTAGTGGGCAAAATTACTTAAATATCTTTTAATCAACAACGATGGGCAAAAGATAAATTGAAACAAGTACGTAAATTATTGTAAATAAAATAGAATATTAGAGAAAAAGATATATCTTTGTTGTTATTAATAAAACTGTTTCAGAAATATCGATTGTAATACCGAAATTACTTTATTGTAATTGCACTAATAGGTTAAGTAAAATGGCGAAATCAATTCTATCTTTTTTATTGTTTTCTTTGCTTTTGTTTTCATGCAAAAAAAATGATGATAAGTTAGTTATACAAGGAGAATTATTAAACTTGACAACTCCTTATGTTATTGCTTCTTCTCGTGTGTCAGACACTATACGGGTAGATACTATTCTTGTTGATAAGAAAGGAAGATTTTCTTATGTTCAAAAAGTAGATACTAGTACTATATTTATATTTTATTTTAATGATTTTAATTCCTCTACTATAGTTTTTACTGATAAAGGAATCAAAAAAATTAAGATGAAGGGCGATGCTAGTTTATCAGATCTAATTGAAATAAAAGGAGGCGAAATAAATGATAATCTATCAACATTTAAAAAGGAAAATGAAACACTTCTAAAACAGCGCACAGATTTAATGAAAAAGATAAACTATGAAAAAGATAGTTTATCAAATTCGACTAATGTTATTTTAGAAAAAGAAGAAACTGCTAATTTAAATTCATTAAATCATCAATTATCTCAAAAAGTTGAGGATTTTATTTTATCAAATCGTGATAAAATATCTAGTGTTATCTTGATTAACGAGTTTTTCAAGAACAACGAAAATCCCGAAACTTTAAATAGGGTACTTGAATACCTAGAAGGTGATGCATTAAACTTTCCGCTAACCTATAAATTAAAAAATTATAGCAAGAAACTAATGCTTTCAGCAGAAGGCTCTCTAATGCCATATTTCAAATTAAAAATTGATGAAGATAAGTATATAGAATCTACAGATTTTAAAAATAAATACTTGTTGCTTTCCTTTTTATCAAACAACGGAGAAGAGTCTAGAGAAAATATAGAAATTTTAAAAGATGTGTATACCTCTTTAGATACTATTGATGTTGAATTTCTTTCAGTTTACATCGAATCAGATAGTTTGCCAATCAGAAGTTTACCATCGGATTCTATTCCATGGAAAATAGTTGTTGAAGATAAAAGTTGGGGATCTGATATAATAGATGATTACAATATTAATTACCTTCCATTCAATGTTTTAATCGATCCAGAAGGTAAAATTATTACAAGAGATATTCCAGTAATTGATGTGAAAAATTTGATAAAAACAAAGACCGAAAAATCTAAGAAATAAAAATTAATCTACATGCTTGTAAAAGTATATGCTGCTGCTGTTCAAGGTATAAGTGCCACCCTAATTACAATTGAAGTTAATTGTTCTAATGGTATAAAATTTCTTGTAGTAGGTTTACCAGATGCTTCTGTTAAAGAGAGTCAAGAACGTATGATTTCTGCTTTACGATTCAATGGTTATAAATTTCCTCGTAAGCAAATTATAATAAACATGTCGCCTGCCGATATTCGCAAAGAAGGTTCAGCATACGATTTACCCCTTGCTATAGGTGTATTGGCTGCTTCTGAAGGTTTAAAAATTGACAAGCTTGGAGATTATATAATGATGGGAGAACTTTCTCTTGATGGAACAATACTTCCTGTAAAAGGAGTATTGCCTATTGCTATTATGGCAAAGGAGATAGGTTTTAAAGGATTTATCTTACCTGAAGAGAATGCTAAGGAGGCTGCTGTTGTAGACGGTCTTGAAGTATTAGGGGTGAATAATATAAAACAAGTTGTAGAGTATTTCAACAATAATGCAAGTATTACACCTACTTACGTAGATATAGATAAAGAGTTTTCAAATTATCAATCTACTTTTGATTTTGATTTTTCTGATGTAAAAGGACAAGAAAATGTAAAACGTGCTCTTGAAGTTGCTGCTGCGGGTGGACATAATATAGTTATGATAGGTCCTCCAGGATCTGGAAAATCTATGATGGCTAAAAGAATGCCATCTATTTTACCTCCCTTTACCATTGAAGAAGCTTTAGAAACTACTAAAATTCACAGTGTAGCAGGACAAATTAATACTAATACAGCATTAATGCCTCGTCGTCCTTTCCGTTCGCCACACCATACTATTAGCGATGTTGCAATGGTTGGAGGAGGAACTTATCCGCAACCTGGCGAAATAAGTTTGGCTCACAATGGAGTTTTGTTTCTAGACGAGCTGCCCGAATTTAATAGAAGTGTATTAGAGGTTATGCGTCAGCCACTCGAGGATAGAAGAATTACTATCTCAAGAGCAAAATTTACTGTAGAATATCCTGCAAGTTTTATGATGGTTTCTGCAATGAATCCTTGTCCATGTGGTTTTTACAATCATCCCGATAGAGATTGTGTCTGTGCTCCTGGTACAGTTCAAAAATATTTAAACAAAATTTCGGGTCCCCTTCTCGATAGAATTGATATTCATATAGAGATTGTTCCTGTACCTTTTGAAAAAATATCGGATAGAGCCCCTGCTGAACTTAGCTCAGAAATAAGTAAACGTGTAATAAAGGCACGTGAAATTCAAGATATACGTTTTAAGGGTATCGAAGGGGTTTATTGCAATGCTCAAATGACATCTAAGCTTATCAATAAATATGCTCTTCCTGATGCAACAGGTCTACAATTAATGAAAACAGCCATGGAAAGGCTCAATCTATCTGCCCGTGCCTATGATAGAATATTAAAAGTGTCTCGTACAATTGCAGATTTAGAGCAAAGCGAAAAAGTACAACCAAGTCATTTAGCCGAAGCTATTAATTATCGCAATTTAGATAGGGAGGCTTGGGCTAATCAGTAGGAGGAGTTCAATTATCTCATTATTTTATTGAGCCTTATTTTCTTCATTTATCAGACAGTATAAATGAGATAGATATGTTTTGCACATTCGTATGTATATTTTAAAATAGAAAGTGCCAGTAAGTGTAAAACGAGCGTTATTACTGTTGAAATAAAATTAATAAGTCAGATAAAATACTACCAACTGATATGAGTCATAATAATACAATAAGTGTCATTTTGCTTCTAAGCTAAGATAGATAACTTCATAATTCTATTTTAAAAGCGGATTATTGTGTACTTTTGCACAATTGATTTACAAAACTAAAGCGCAAACAAAATAGATGGTTATTTTATCAATATTGATAATTGCAGGATTCATTGCATTAATACTAGGAGCTAATTGGTTAGTTGATGGAGCCTCGGCTCTTGCTAAGAAATATAATGTATCTGATTTAATTATCGGACTCACTATTGTTTCTTTTGGTACATCAGCTCCCGAATTGGTGGTCAATTCATTAGCTTCGTACAACGGATATTCAGATATTATTTTAGGAAATATACTAGGTAGTAACAATTTCAACCTCTTTTTTACGCTCGGTATAGCTGGTTTAATATATCCTATGAGGGTACAGAAATCTACAATTTGGAAAGAGATACCAATTTCATTTGGTGCTGCAGTGCTCTTTTTTATGATGGCAAATAACTTCTTTTTTACAGACAATTCTGCTGTACTACGAATTGATGGATTGGTGCTACTATTATGTTTTGTTGCTTTTTTGTTTTATGTTTTCAAAGAAATGAAGGCAGGAAAAGAGCCAATAGAAGTTATTAATTACCAGCATAAATCTAATTTTAAAATATGGAGTTTTATAATTCTTGGTTTAGTAGGGTTAGTACTTGGAGGACAGTTAGTTGTTGAAAATGGTGTTGAGTTGGCAAAACGATTAGGTGTGAGTGAGAAAATTATTGGACTAACCATTATTGCTATAGGTACTTCGTTACCTGAACTCTTAACCTCTGTAGTGGCAGCCTTTAAGAAGAATAGTGGAATTGCTATGGGGAATATCATAGGTTCTAATATATTTAATATTTTGTTCATTTTATCTGTAAGTTCTTTAATTGCACCTATAGAGTTTAATTCAGCTTTCAATGTAGACCTATACTTACTAATAGGAGGTACTTTATTTCTTTTTCTCGCAATGTTTATTGGAAATAAAAATAGATTGGACAGATGGCAAGCTTGCTTTCTTTTAATTTTTTATTTAGCCTATACTGGTTTTTTAATTTGGTTAGAGTTGCCACATCAAACGCAAGTGCTTTAAACCAGGCGTCTATAAGAAAATAAATATATGACACTCATTTTTCAACAAACACCCTTTAGTAAAATATATACAACAGTGGATATTATGTATTTAAATAGGAAAAAGAAAAAAAATAGAAATAACTCCAATAGACAAGATCAAAAATTAATTGATGCCTATATTCGTGAAATGAACTCAAAATGAAGTACTCATAAATACTTAAACGATGAAAAAAATACTCTCTCTTGTTTATTTTTTAGCTTTACCGTTGTCTTGTTTTCACAAAACATTACATACCATCTAAAAGAAAACATTCAGTACTATCCCGATTCTATCAATCACCTCGATTCGTATATAAATGAACGATGTGTTTTGGATGTATATTATCCAAAAGACTCAGCTAATTTTGCCACTGTCGTGTGGTTTCATGGTGGAGGTATAACTGGTGGAAATAAAGAAATTCCAGAAGCTCTTAAAGATAAAGGTATTGCTGTAATCGGTGTCAATTATCGGTTGTCTCCCAAAATATCTGCTCCAAAATATATTGAAGATGCAGCAGCTTCAATTAGTTGGGTATTCAATAATATAAACTCATTTGGAGGAGATTCTACATTAATTTTTATTTCTGGACATTCTGCTGGAGGATACTTAGCAGCAATGGTGGGATTGGATAAAACTTGGTTACTAAAGCATCATATCGATGCAAACAATATTGCGGGTATCATTCCATTTAGCGGTCAGATGATTACACATTTTACAATTAGAAATGAAACCAATATCTCTAGTAGTAAGCCGATTATAGATAACTTTGCTCCTTTATATCATGTACGGGATGATGCACCCCCTCTATTACTTATTACTGGAGATAGAGAGTTAGAACTTTTGGGCAGGTACGAATAGAATGCGTATTTGATGCGTATGATGAAGGTTGTAGGTCATAAAGACACAAAGTTATTTGAATTGGATGGCTATAATCATGGAATGGCCGAGCCCGCTTTTCCTTTGTTGCTAAATGAGGTTAGAAGAATAAAAGAGAATAAGATAGAAGAATAGAACAATTCTGTTCTTGTTATATACCTGATTTGATTTTACAGCAAACAGATAGAAATTGTATTATAAGATTTCATTTCATTTTTTCGTAAAACAAAAGAGAAATTGAAATTCTTTATTCAAAGTAAAAGTGCTATATTTATCACTATCAAGTAAATATATAACTAACTAAC
>SMER01000076.1_pt1 | contig 21388 bp, 28 predicted proteins | sample 2456411 | NCBI WGS metagenome assembly SMER01 (sample SAMN10132597, study PRJNA489261) | soil metagenome | isolation source: day1 antibiotic-silt loam soil ammended with raw manure from dairy cow... | place: USA | collected 2015-05-01 | reverse complement strand
TTTGGGAGCAGGATGTCGGGAGTTCGAATCCCCCTACCCCGACCATTTTTTGGGTCGTTAGCTCAGTGGTAGAGCAGTTGGCTTTTAACCAATTGGTCGCAGGTTCGAATCCCGCACGACCCACCATCGTATTTGTTTAGACGAATATATAAAGCGCTTAGCAGTTTCTGTTAAGCGCTTTTTTGGTTTTAGAGTCTATAAAAATCTTATCTGATAGTTTGCGCTTAGCTCAGCTGTAGCCAGTCTCTTGCGCTGTATTGTGCTGCGTTATTGTTGTTAGATGGTGCGCTACTTGCGTCTTGCGCGTAGAGCTTGCCTGCAGCTGGCAGAGGCTGCGTTAGCTGCTACGCGAGACAATATAGTCAGCCAGATTGCGCAGGTGATCGGCGCGCTGGTCAAGGCCTGCTAATGCTGCTTGAGCTTGATCTCTAAGCTCATAAGCATATTGCTGGGCTTGCTTGAGGCCTAGCAGGGCAGGGTAGGTCGGTTTATTGTGCTCAGCATCACTGCCTTGTTGCTTGCCCAGAGTTTGGGTGTCGCTGGTTACGTCGAGAATATCGTCCTGTACTTGGAAAGCTAAGCCAATGGCTTGGGCGTATGCATCTAGGGCGTTTAGAGTTGCTGGTGTGGCGTGGTTGCTGGCCAGAGCGCCTAAATGTACGCTGGCTTGAATCAATGCGCCGGTTTTATGGCGATGCATTAATTCAAGCGTTGCTTGATCTATGCTTTGCCCAACGGAACTTAAGTCGATGGCTTGACCGCCAACCATGCCTGCAGCGCCTGCAGCATTAGACAGCACTTTAAACATATCTAAGCGTTGTTGAGCGCTAATAGGGGAGAGAGTCTCGTCACCCAGAGCGTAAAAGGCCAGTGATTGCAGGGCGTCGCCGGCTAAAATTGCATAGGCTTCATCAAATGCTTTATGGGTGGTTGGTTGGCCGCGACGCAGATCGTCATCATCCATAGCAGGTAGATCATCGTGTACCAAGGAATAGGCATGAATCAATTCGACTGCGCAAGCTGCGCCATAGGCCTGCTGGACTTCACCGCCCAGTGCTTGGCAGCTCGCAAATACCAGTAGCGGGCGGACACGTTTACCGCCATTCATTACGCTATAGCGCATCGCTGCATAAAGGCGTTGCAGCTCGTCGGACGGGGCTTGCAGTAATTGCTCCAGCGCCGCATCAACATGACCTTGACAGAACTTCTGGTAGTGGGTGATCAAGGCTCTAGGTTTCCATCATGTGGTTTTTCAACCAGCTTGCCATTTTGCTCAAGCAGAACTTGGACGCGTTGTTCTGCGTCTTGCAATGCGCTTTGGCATTCACGGGTAAGGGCAATGCCTTGCTCAAAGGTGGAGAGCGAGTCTTCAAGGGATAAGTCGCCGCTTTCAAGACGCTCGACTAGTACTTGTAGAGCATCTAAGGATTGCTCGAAAGGAGGTGTTTCTTTTTGGCGAGCCATACAGCCCTCACAAAATTAAGTGGTAATAAACAACAGGGTGACTTTTACGGGGCCGCTTTAAGGCAAAGGCAACCTGTTGTGAGGAAGCACTCTAATGGGCCAGTGTTGTTGCTGCCAAAGCGCACAACTCAATGCCGCAGAGCACAGCAGCCGCTTATGCGAAGCGCGGCTGCTCTGATTTAAGCTGTCTTACTTGTTAAAAGCGGCAGCAGCTTTGCTGATTTCGGCACGGGCAGCAGCGGCATCACCCCAGCCTTCAACCTTAACCCACTTGCCTTTTTCTAGGTCTTTGTAGTTCTCAAAGAAATGTTTAATTTGCTCGATGAGTAAAGGTGGTAAATCGGTGTACTCGTGTACGTCATTGTACAATTGAGTGATTTTTTCATGTGGCACTGCAATCAGTTTAGCGTCACCGCCTGCTTCGTCAGTCATGTGCAAAACACCAACTGGACGAGCGCGAATTACCGCACCTGGCGCTACTGGGTATGGCGTTACCACTAAAACATCGAGCGCATCACCATCATCAGCCAGAGTGTTAGGAATAAAACCGTAGTTGGCTGGGTAGAACATAGGGGTCGCCATAAAACGGTCAACCATGAGGTTGTCGGTTTCCATATCAATTTCATATTTGATTGGCGCGTGATTGGCGGGGATTTCGATAGCAACGTAAATATCGTTCGGTAAGTCTTTGCCAGCTGGGATTTTGCTAAAGCTCATGTGGGCATCCAATTGTAGGTGAAAAGTGCAGCAATTATAGGGGTATTTGTTTCGCTATACCAAGTGCTGAAGGGCGGCTGGGAAGATTGCCGCTGTAGAGCTTCAGTTTTGCCGCGCAGTCTGTGCTAAAAAGCACAAGTAAGACTGACTTATAATAATAAAATATAATTTCTAAAGTGGCGGTCTTCGAAAAAATTAGCTGATTCATATAGGCGCTGGGCAATTTCGTTACTGGCATGGATGGAAACCCGTAAGCGCACGGCATCCTTGGCCCGGGCTTGTTCGGTAATGGCTTTGAGGAGTTTGTGCGCGACCTGTTTGCGCCGTGCACCTTCTGCTACATACAAGTCATTAAGAATCCAAATAGGGCGCAGTGACACCGAGGAAAAGCTTGGGTACACCAAACAAAAGCCCAATAAAGTATCTTCTGCAAAAGCCAGTAAAATAATTGCTTCTTGCTTACTTAAGCGCTGGGTTAAGAAATCTTTTGAAGCCTCTGCTTGCGGCATAGCACCATAGAGTTCGCGGTAATGGATAAACATGGGTGTTAGTTGGTCTAGATGCTCTAAGTTGGCAGAAATAATGCGCATGGCAATTCTCTTTTCGTGTTTTGGTCATCAGTGGGGTAACAATCCTGCCCTATAACTATAATGGCTGGCAAATGTGCTGGAGGTGCTTGGCGCGCAGTCGCATGTTGATCCTTGTGTTAATCTTGCGGGCAATTATTTGAGGTGTATATGCATATTCATATTTTAGGTATTTGTGGCACATTTATGGGCTCTTTAGCCCTCTTAGCCAAAGAGTTAGGGCACCGCGTCACCGGCTCGGATGCCAATGTCTATCCGCCCATGAGTACCCAGCTCGAAGAGCAGGGCATTGAGTTGATGCACGGCTACCATGTTGAGCACTTACAGCCTGCACCAGATTTAGTCGTGGTAGGTAATGCGTTGTCCCGAGGTAACCCAGCTGTTGAGTATGTGTTAAACACAGGCCTGGCGTATGTGTCTGGCCCGCAATGGTTGGCCGAGCATGTGTTGCAAGGGCGCTGGGTGTTGGCAGTGGCAGGTACCCACGGCAAAACCACCACCAGCAGCATGCTGGCATGGATTCTAGAGTACGCCGGAATGCAGCCAGGGTTTTTAATCGGTGGTGTCCCGCAAAATTTTGGTATCTCAGCACGACTGGGTGAAACAGACTTCTTTGTAGTTGAGGCGGATGAGTATGACAGTGCCTTTTTTGATAAGCGCTCAAAGTTCGTCCACTACCGCCCGCGCACCGCAGTGCTCAATAATTTAGAATTTGATCATGCGGATATTTTTCCTGATTTAGCCGCCATTGAGCAGCAGTTTCATCATTTAGTGCGTACCGTGCCCAGCAATGGTTTGATTATTTACCCAGCACAAGAGCAAGCCATTGAGCGAGTGCTGGACAAAGGCTGCTGGACGCCGCGGCAAACCACAGGCCCCGATGGCCAGTGGCAAGCGCGTTTGCTGAAAGACGATGGATCTGAGTTTGTTGTGTCGTTAGACGGTGTGGAGCAAGGCGTGGTGCGCTGGCCCTTGACCGGTTTACACAATGTGGCCAATGCGTTGGCGGCACTCGCCGCGGCACGCCATGTGGGCGTAACGGCTGAGCATGGTGCACAAGCATTGCGTGAATTTGAGAATGTGAAGCGTCGTATGCAAAACCTTGGTTGCGTGCGCGGGGTGACGGTCTATGATGATTTTGCCCATCATCCAACAGCCATTGCCAGCACCTTAGATGGTTTGCGCAAGCAGGTGGGCAAGCAACAGATTATTGCGGTGATTGAGCCGCGTTCCAACTCAATGAAACTGGGTGCGCACCGTGAAGGTTTAGCACCGTCGACAGCCCTAGCCGATCATGTGTTTTGGTACGCGCCAGACAGTCTGGGCTGGGATTTAGCGAGCACAGTTGCTGGTGCACCGGTACCGACGCAGGTGTGTAACAGCTTAGAAGACATTATTGCTGGCGTGTTAGCGCTGGCGCAAGCTGATACCCAGGTGGTGATTATGAGTAATGGTGGTTTTGGCGGTATTCATACACAGCTTATGGAAGCTTTGGAGGCAACACAATGATGGGGCCGCGGCGAGTCACTTTAGCCATGACCGGGGCGTCTGGCGCGCAATATGGCTTACGCTTGTTGGATTGCTTAGTGCAAGAAGACCGTGAAGTGCATTTTTTAATCTCCAAAGCCGCGCAATTGGTCTTGGCCACGGAAACCGATGTGCTGTTGCCACCTAAGCCGCAAGCCATGCAGCAGTTTTTAACCGAATATACCGGTGCTGCTGCAGGTCAGGTGCGGGTATATGGCAAAGAGGATTGGATGTCTTCTGTGGCATCTGGTTCGGGTGCGCCGAGCGCGATGGTGGTGGTGCCTTGTTCGACAGGTACGCTGTCGGCGATTGCCACAGGCGCTTGTAATAGTTTGATTGAGCGTGCTGCTGATGTGGTGCTGAAAGAGCGGCGCCAGTTGGTTATAGTGCCCCGTGAAGCGCCGTACTCCAGTATTCATTTGGAAAATATGCTGAAATTATCGAATATGGGCGCAGTGATTTTGCCAGCTTCGCCCGGTTTTTATCACCAGCCACAAAGCATTGAAGACTTGGTCGACTTTGTTGTAGCGCGCATTCTGAACATCTTACAAATTCCGCAAGATATGTTGCCGCGCTGGGGTGAGCATCACCAAGCGGACTGGAATGAGTAATAAGCTTGCTGCACTGCTGTTGATGGCGGTGCTATTGAGCAGTGGTTGCGCCAGTGTGCGTACTTTAGATGCTGCGCAAGCAGGAGCTCCGGTGATTTATTCTGGAACTCGACTGGACTGGTACAGTGTGCAAGGTGGCTGTTATCCAGTTGAGCGCTTTGGTGCACAGGCGCCAAAATATGCCGCACTGGATTTACCTTTTAGTCTGCTCTTGGATACTCTGTTATTGCCTTGGGCGTTGGCAGTGGAGTTAGGCGTTGGTCTGACTGTGCAAGGCGGGCGCTAAGGCAGAGCATGGATTTTTCCATTGGTGTTTTAGTAAAGCGCTGCAAATGCGCTATAATTGCGCACTTCTTACATCTTAACTATTTCATTAACTAAGCCACGCCGTGTTGCGTGGTTTGTTATTTTTGCCGCACTAACTGGCGGCCAAACTTGAAGAGGCAACACTGATGAGTCCACTGGTAGGCGTGATTATGGGTTCCAAGTCGGATTGGAGCACAATGAGCCACAGCGTAGACATGCTGGAAACCCTCGGTATTCCTTATGAGGTGCAAGTGGTTTCGGCGCACCGCACTCCAGATTTATTATTCAGTTACGCTGAAAAAGCCCATGAGCGTGGCGTGCAAGTGATTATCGCAGGTGCCGGTGGTGCCGCACACTTGCCGGGTATGTGCGCGGCCAAAACGCACTTGCCGGTACTGGGTGTGCCCGTGCAATCGTCTATGTTGTCTGGTGTTGATTCGCTGTTGTCGATTGTACAAATGCCGGCGGGCGTTCCTGTGGCAACCTTATCCATTGGTAAAGCAGGCGCAATCAATGCGGCTTTATTGGCGGCCAGTATTATTGGTCATCAGCATCCAGAAATTCATACCGCACTGAATGCGTTCCGTGAGCAGCAAACGCAAACCGTGTTAGATAACCCAGATCCACGGGAGGCTTAAGTCATGAAAGTTGGCGTGATTGGTGGTGGACAGTTAGGGCGCATGTTGTCACTGGCGGGAACACCCTTAGGAATGCAATTCACTTTTCTCGATCCCGCAGTGGATGCCTGCGCTGCGGCAGTGGGTGAGCACTTGTTGGGTGGTTACGACTCACAAGAACACTTGCAGCAATTAGCGCAAACAGTTGACTTGGTTACCTTCGAGTTTGAAAGTGTGCCGGCTGAAACTGTGGCTTTTCTTGAGCAGTTTGTGCCCGTATATCCCAGCGCTAATGCGTTGCGTATCGCTCGGGATCGCTGGTTTGAAAAATCCATGTTTAAAGCATTGGGTATTCCCACCACTGAATTTGCTGATGTGTTGTCGCAAGCCGATTTAGAGGCAGCCGTGGCGCAGATTGGCTTACCGGCAGTTTTGAAAACCCGCACTTTAGGTTATGACGGTAAAGGCCAAAAAGTCTTGCGTGAAGCCGCTGACGTGGTGGATGCGTTTGCTTATTTAGGCAATGTGCCCTGCATTTTAGAAGGCTTTGTGGCTTTTAGCGGTGAAGTGTCATTGATTGCAGTACGCGGCCGTGATGGCGAAGTGCTGAGCTACCCATTGGTGCATAACGTGCACAATGACGGTATTTTACACCTGTCGGTGGCCAGTGATGAGCATCCGTTGCAGGCGCTGGCGCAGGATTATGCTGAGCGGGTACTGAAAGAGTTGGATTATGTGGGTGTTTTGGCCTTTGAGTTCTTTGAGGTGGATGGCGGTTTAAAAGCCAACGAAATTGCGCCACGGGTGCATAACTCAGGACACTGGACGATCGAAGGGGCTGAATGCAGTCAATTTGAAAACCATTTGCGTGCTGTTGCGGGCTTGCCATTGGGCTCCGTAGAAAAAGTGGGCCATAGCGCTATGCTGAACTTTATCGGCAGTATTCCGGCTACCGCTGATGTAGTTGCCGTGGCTGACTGCCATTTGCATGACTATAGCAAAGCTTTTAAACCTGGCCGTAAAGTCGGGCATGCCACCTTGCGCAGCCAAAGTGCACAGCGTTTACAAGAGCAAATTGCTGCGTTGGAAGCATTATTAGACAATTAAAACTGCCCTGAACTCTGATACTGTGCAGCAGTCCACTATAGCCACTGTGGTAATCCAGTGGCTAAGTTACTAGGAGCATTGCATGCGTTCTTTACTGCTAAGTGTGTTGTTGCTGGCTGGCGCTGCGCAAGCTGCGTTAGAGGAAACCGACTGGCTGGACCTTATGCCAGAAGCGGACCGCAAGGCGTTGTTAGAAATGCCAGAAATCACCCATGACAGCCCAGAGGCTGACAGCGGCTTTTATACCCCTGACGGCGGAGGCCTGCGCAGCGCAGATAAAGCGATGCCGGACTTTATGTATTCCGCGCAAACCGTTCCGGCGCTGGATGGCCGCGAGATTCTGCTGGGTGGTTACCCTGTGCCTTTAGAGACTGATCAACGCGGCCAGTTTGTTGAGTTCTTTTTGGTGCCTTATCCGGGTGCCTGTATCCATGTTCCGCCCCCGCCACCAAATCAAATTGTATTGGTGCGTTATCCGCAAGGGATAAACCTCGAAGATATTTATGCCCCCTTGTGGGTCGAGGGTGTTCTACGGGTTGAGGTCAGCAGCAATGCATTGGCAGACTTTGCCTATGCCATAGATGCCGAAAAAGTTGAGCTAATTACCGAATAAAGAGAGTCTGGGCAAAGCTTGTGAGACAGACTTAGAGGCGCTGTGACTAGCCTTAGCTGAGCTGTAATTGATTGGCGCTATAATACTTTGTAAACATTCTAGTGCTGGCTCTAGCATGGCTTCTTACTGTGAATAACTTCATGATAAAGCGATTGTAGGCTAGGTTTCGGCATCGCTATGCTCAAGAAAGTTTCCGTAACAGATGTGGTGTTGGGTATGTATATCCATGAGCTCTGTGGTTCTTGGATGGATCATCCTTTCTGGAAAAAAGGGTTTGTATTGCAAACTCAGGCTGATTTACACAGTTTGCAAAGCAGTGCTATTAGCGAAGTGTGGATCGACTCCACGAAAGGGCTGGATTTGCCCGATAACCTCGCTAGCGAACCTGCCAGCACAGTAGCAGAGAGGGCAGAAAATGTTTTGCAGGAAGCTTTAGCTACTACTGAGTCATTGACACCTGCGGTGACCATGACTGATGAAATGCAGCGTGCATTTGATATCTGTGAGCGCTCCAAGCAGTCGGTGCTTACCATGTTTTCTGAGGTGCGCATGGGGCAAGCCATTGAGCTGCATGGGGCGAATGAAGTGGTTGCTGACATCACGCAATCTGTGTTGCGTCACCCCTCAGCGCTGCTGAGCTTGGTGCGTTTAAAAAATGCCGATGAATACACCTATATGCACTCTGTGGCCGTGTGCGCCTTGATGATTGCTCTAGCGCGCAAGCTTGAGCTCAGTGCCGAGCAAGTACAAAAGGCTGGGGTGGCTGGTTTGCTACATGATGTCGGTAAAATGATGATCGACGACACAGTTTTAAATAAGCCAGGGCGGCTCACCGATGAGGAATTTGCCAAGGTACGCTTGCATCCTGTTTATGGAGCCAAGCTGCTTTTAGAAAGTGATTCTGTAATTAGCCCTGAAGTGTACGATGTGTGCTTGCACCACCATGAAAAATATGACGGTAGCGGCTATCCAAAAAAGCTGAAAGGCCAGGATATTAGTTTGTTTTCTCGCATGGCCGCAGTCTGCGATGTGTACGATGCGATTACCTCAGACCGCCCCTATAAAGCTGGCTGGGGGCCTGCGGAGTCCTTACAGCGCATGGCACAGTGGCAAGGGCATTTTGACCCTCAAGTGTTTCAAGCATTTGTGCGCACTATGGGTATTTATCCTGTGGGCTCTTTGCTGCGTTTGCGCAGCGGTCGCCTCGCTGTGGTGACTGAAAAAAATGAGGTGAACTTGCTAAAGCCAAAGGTGAAAGTTTTCTTTTCGACTAAGTCAAACATGCCCATTGAGCAGCGAGTGATTGACTTGGCGCAAGCGGGTTGCAGTGAAAGCATCATCGGCCGAGAGTCAGTCGAAGACTGGGGTTTTCCTAATTTGGATGACCTATGGTTGAATTAATTGCGCTAAGATAGCTACTTTTGCGCACAACAGTATCGGTTGTTAACGACAGCCATCGCTTGCTCTATTGACCGTGAGGACGCTATGCAGCCTTTTGTAATTGCCCCATCTATTTTATCCGCCGACTTTGCCCGCTTAGGTGAAGATGTTGACCGTGTCCTCGCTGCTGGCGCAGACACAGTGCACTTTGATGTGATGGATAACCATTACGTGCCGAACTTAACAATTGGGCCGATGGTGTGCAGTGCGTTACGTAAATACGGCATTACCGCACCCATTGATGTGCATTTGATGGTTAAGCCTGTGGATCGCGTTATTGGTGATTTCATTGAGGCGGGTGCCAGTTACATTACTTTTCACCCTGAAGCTTCTGAGCATGTGGATCGCTCCTTGCAATTGATCAAGCAGGGTGGCTGTAAAGCCGGTCTGGTATTTAATCCGGCGACGCCGCTGGATGTGCTGAAGTACGTCTTGGATAAAGTCGACATGGTGCTTTTGATGAGCGTTAACCCGGGTTTTGGTGGACAGTCATTTATTCCTGGCACTTTGGATAAGTTGCGTGAAGCGCGCGAGTTGATTGATGCCAGCGGTTTGCCGATTCGTTTGCAGGTGGATGGCGGGGTCAATGTGCAAAATATCAAAGCAATTGCCCAAGCAGGCGCTGACACCTTCGTGGCTGGCTCAGCCATTTTTAATGCGCCAGATTATGCTCAAGTGATCTCGGCGATGCGTGCAGAGTTGGCAGGTGTGCAGCAGTGAAAACTTTGCTTGGTGTGTTGAGCGGGCAGCTGCCTAAATTGGTCATGTTCGATCTGGATGGCACCTTAATAGACTCAGTGCCGGATTTGGCTGTTGCCACGGACCAAATGTTAGTGCAGCTTGGCCGCGCCCCCGCGGGGATGGATAAAGTGCGCAACTGGGTCGGCAATGGTGCACCTATGTTAGTGCGTCGCGCCTTGGCCGATGGTTTTGCTGAGCAGCACATTAGCGCTGAGCAAGAAGCCCAGGCGCTGGCAATCTTTATGCAGGTGTATGGCACAGGTAACAGTTTAACGACGTTGTATCCCGGTGCGCTGGAGACTTTGCAGTCGTTGAAAATGCTGGGAGTGAAGCTGGCTTTGATCACCAATAAACCAGAAAAGTTTATTCCCGAGTTGTTGGCGCAAACGCAAATGGCTGAATATTTTGAGTGGGTTGTTGGTGGCGATACTTTGCCGCAGAAAAAACCTGATCCTGCTGGACTGCTTTGGGTTATGCAGCAAGCAGGCGTGACTGCGGAGCAGTGCCTGTTTGTAGGCGATTCTCGTAATGATGTGCAGGCGGCCCGCTCTGCTGGCGTGGCATGTATTGCGGTGACCTATGGGTATAACTATGGAGAACCGATCAGTGCAGAGAATCCAGCGTTAGTGCTAGAGGATCTCCGGGAACTGTTTCTCTAGTGTTACTCTGCTTGACATCCTCACGCCCTAAAGAGGCGCTGATTTCTACTGCTAGACGGCCATGCCTGACCGCGAGAATATTTCGTGCCGCGTTTATATCGCGGTCGCTGTGCGTGACACCGCACGCACTGTACGTCCATTCTCTTATTTCAAGCCCTGCGATACCTTTCGGCCTGCTATCGGGCAGTGCGCCACAACAGCTACAGGTTTGGGTGGTGTATGCCTCGTTCACTTCCTTAAAAACAATGCCTGCGTGAGCGCATTTATAGTCCAACATTGTTTTTAATTGACCCCAGCCAGCGTGCGACTGAACTTGTGCGCGCTCTTTAATCGAGCGCTGGCTTAATTCATTGACAAAGTTCCAGACGAAATTAACGCTTCGTGCCATGCTGTTTAGCAGTGGCGCATGCTTATCTCGAATGCGAACTTTTAATGTTTTGGTGTGTTTTGTCATGCTGTATATAATACCAGTACGCACTCGCACTGCAAAGATTTTAACAACCTATTAGGGGGCAGCTTACGCCGCCCTAGCTATTCATCCTCGCACTAAAAACACGAGGCTTTTCGCGATTTTGGTAAAGACATCGACCATTAAAAAACCTCTGAATAACCATCTGCGTAGCTACCACTGCGTTAAAAACTTACTCAAAACGCTCATCTGCTCGTTGTAAACTGCGCTTTTTCGTAAGTTCTGCCTTGTGTTAGCGTCCTCGATAACGTTATTCAGAGGATTCTTAAGAATCGACAATACTTACAAGGTTAAATAGAAAAAACAGCATCTAGCAGTTGCGCCTTAACATTGGCTGCGCTAGTGTTAACTAATATTTAAGACCATCCCAAGGGACCCGCTCGTGGTTGTTGATCGCAAACTATTGATAGGCACATTACCAGCGGCATCAGGCCGTTGGCGTTGGCGTGTCTAATTGTTTTTGGTTGCCATTGTGGCGACATTGTTTGTGATTATCCCTTTTCCCCCTCTTGCCACGAGGCTGATATGACCCACGAAGAATTTTTGCGCTTAGCTGCAGAAGGCTATAACCGTATTCCTTTGGCGCGTGAAACGCTGGCCGATTTTGATACACCTCTCTCAATTTACTTAAAACTCGCTGATGCACCTTATTCTTACCTATTGGAATCTGTCCATGGCGGTGAGAAATGGGGGCGCTTTTCTATTATAGGTTTGCCCAGTAGCACTCGTTTACGGGTTGATGGTCAGCGGGTGCGGGTGATTACCCATGAGCGGGTGGTCGAGGACCTTGAGGTTGAGGACCCGCTAGATTTTGTTGAGCAATTTAAAGCACGTTATCAAGTGCCAACTTTGCCGGGCTTGCCACGTTTTAATGGCGGTTTGGTCGGTTATTTTGGCTATGACAGTGTGCGTTATGTGGAGCAGCGCTTAGCCGAGTGCCCCAATCCTGATCCGCTGGGCACCCCAGATATATTATTGTTGGTCTCCGATGCTGTGGTGGTTTTTGATAACTTGTCCGGCAAGTCGCATTTAATTGTCTTGGCTGATCCGAGCAAACCGGATGCTTATGCGCAGGGTGTGCTTGAGTTGGAACTGCTGAGTGAACAGTTGCGCAAACCATTGACGCCACGCTCAGGTGTCGATCTCAATGCGCTTGATGCCCCTGAGCCAGAGTTTTCCTCAAGCTTCAGTCGTGAAGATTATCAAAAAGCAGTGTTGCAGATTAAAGACTATATCGCTGCTGGTGACTGCATGCAGGTGGTCATTTCGCAGCGTATGTCCGTGCCTTTTACCGCGGCACCAATTGATTTGTATCGAGCACTGCGCTGTTTTAATCCAACCCCTTATATGTACTTCTTTAACTTGGCTGAGTTTCATGTGGTGGGCAGCTCGCCAGAGGTGTTAGTGCGGGTTGAAGATGGCTTAGTCACAGTGCGTCCCATTGCCGGTACCCGTCCTCGTGGTGCCACTGAAGAAGAAGATAATGCCCTTGAGCAAGAGCTGTTAGCCGATAAAAAAGAGTTGGCTGAGCACTTAATGCTGATTGATTTAGGGCGTAATGATGTAGGGCGAGTAGCAGATATCGGTAGTGTCAAAGTCACTGAGAAAATGATTATTGAACGCTATTCGAATGTCATGCATATCGTTTCCAATGTCACTGGGGAGTTACGCAGTGAGCTGAGCGCTATGGATGCTTTACGGGCGACTTTACCGGCAGGTACGTTATCCGGCGCACCGAAAGTACGGGCGATGGAAATTATTGATCAGCTCGAACCAGTGAAACGAGGGGTGTACGGTGGCGCCGTGGGGTACTGGGCATGGAATGGCAATATGGATACCGCCATTGCTATTCGTACCGCGGTGATTAAAAACGGTCAACTGCATGTTCAAGCTGGCGCCGGTATTGTCTCCGATTCGCAGCCAGAGTTGGAGTGGGAAGAAACCCTAAATAAGCGCCGCGCCATGTTTAAAGCGGTGGCTTTGGCGGAGAAAAGTAAGCCGTAAGCGGCTGGGTATTTTTAATAAATTGATGTGTTAACGCAAAGGTAGGTCGAAATGTCTCATCGAATCAGAGTAGCAATTGCTGGTTATGGCAATTTAGGACGTGGCGTTGAAGCAGCGCTAGCGCAAAACCCAGACATGCGTTTGGTTGGCGTGTTCAGCCGTCGTGAGCCTAGTAGCGTGAAACTGTTAGATAGCAGTACGCCAGTTTATGCCATGGCTGATATCGAACAATATCAAGATGATGTGGATGTGATGATTTTGTGTGGCGGATCCAAGTCTGACCTGCCAGAGCAAGGCCCTTATTTAGCTAAGTTTTTTAACACTGTCGACAGCTTTGATACTCACGCTAAAGTGCCTGAGTATTATGAGGCACTGGATCAGTCAGCCCGGGATGCTGGCCGTGTGGCCATGCTATCGGTGGGTTGGGATCCAGGCTTGTTCTCACTGAACCGTTTATATGGCGAAGCTATTTTGCCGGAAGGTGAAACCTATACGTTTTGGGGCAAAGGTTTAAGTCAGGGGCATTCTGATGCGGTGCGTCGTGTACCGGGAGTACAGTCCGCTGTGCAATATACGCTGCCGTCTGAAGATGCCATGGCGCGAGTACGGGCCGGTGAGCAACCCGAGCTGAGTACCCGTGAAAAGCATACCCGCGAGTGCTTTGTGGTGTTGGCTGAGGGTGCTGATGCTGATGTGGTACGCGAGAGCATTGTCAGCATGCCCGACTACTTTGCGGACTACGACACTGTGGTCAACTTTATTGATCAAGAAACCTTCAAGACAGAACACAGCAGCATGCCCCATGGCGGCTTTGTCATTCGCAGCGGTAACACCGGTGTGAATACCAAGCAAACCATTGAGTACTCATTGGCGCTGGGCAGTAACCCAGAGTTTACCTCCAGTGTGCTGGTGGCCTATGCGCGTGCGGTGCATCGTCTAGCGCGTTTAAATGATATTGGCGCGAAAACTGTATTTGATATTGCTCCAGGTTTGTTGTCACCGAAAAGCCCAGCGCAGCTGCGTAAAGAGCTGCTTTGATCTTATAACTTGATCCCTTAATCGCCTAAGGACCTGCTGTCATGCTGCTAATGATCGACAATTACGACTCTTTCACTTGGAACTTGGTGCAGTATTTTGCTGAGCTGGGGGCGAAGGTTAAGGTGGTGCGTAATGATGAATACACTGTGCCTGAATTGTTGGCCATGCAGCCTGCGCAGGTGGTGATATCACCAGGGCCTTGCACTCCAAATGAGGCCGGCGTTTCCTTGGCAGCGATTCAAGCCTTCGCTGGTAAAGTGCCGATTCTTGGCGTGTGCTTAGGGCATCAAAGTATTGGGCAGGTATTTGGCGGTGATGTAGTGCGGGCCAGTCAGCCTATGCATGGTAAAACCAGTCCGGTTTATCACCGCAATCAAGGGGTGTTTAGTGGCTTAAATAATCCGCTGACGGCCACCCGCTACCACTCTTTAGTGTTGGCACCCAGTAGCTTGCCAGCAGAGTTATTGGTTACCGCTTGGACGCAAACAGAGCAGGGGGAAATGGACGTCATTATGGGGGTACAGCACCGCAGTTTAACCATTGAGGGGGTGCAGTTTCACCCTGAGTCAATTTTGACTGAGCAAGGCCATGCTTTGCTGGCTAACTTTTTAAAACAAACGGGAGGGAGACGTTAATGGATATTAAAGAAGCGCTGAATCGAGCAGTGGGTCATTTGGATTTAAGTACTGCAGAGATGCAGTCGGTGATGCGGCAGATCATGACCGGGCAATGCACTGAAGCGCAAGTTGGCGGTTTTTTAGTGGCCATGCGTATGAAGAGTGAAAGCATCGATGAAATTGTTGGTGCTGTGCAGGTGTTACGTGAGCTGGCTGAACCTGTGGATATTGCCGGTGAGCACCTGGTGGATACCTGCGGGACTGGCGGCGATGGGATGAATATTTTTAATGTTTCCACAGCTGCCGCTTTTGTGGTGTCTGCCGCCGGAGCTCAGGTGGCAAAACATGGTAACCGTGCGGTGTCGGGCAAAAGTGGCAGTGCCGATTTGCTGGAGGCTGCAGGAGTATATTTGGACCTTAGCGCTGAACAGGTTAAGCGCTGTGTTGATACTGTGGGCGTGGGCTTTATGTATGCACCCGCACACCATGGTGCCATGCGGCATGCCAGTGGTCCGCGTCGTGAACTGGGTTTGCGTACTTTATTTAATATTTTGGGCCCCATGAGTAACCCTGCGCAGGTGAAAAACCAAGTCATTGGTGTCTTCAGCAAGCAGCTGTGCCGCCCGTTAGCGGAAGTGCTATTACGTTTGGGCAGCAAGCATGTGATGGTGGTGCATGCGCAAGACGGTATGGATGAAATCAGCTTAGGTGCGCCAACTTTTGTTGCCGAGTTAAACCATGGTGAGATTACCGAGTACCGTATTCAGCCCGAAGATTTTGGCATTAATAGCCAGTCGTTAATTGGTTTAGAAGTGGCAGATGCAGCGGCGTCTTACACTTTGATTCGGGATGCCTTAGGTAAGCGTGAGTTGCCTTGCGCGCACAAAGCGGCAGAAATGATTGCTCTTAATGCTGGCGCAGCCTTGTATGTGGCCGGTGTGGCCAGCACTTTAAAAGAAGGTGTAGCGCGGGCCCATGACACTATCTACACTGGGCTTGCCTTAGAGAAGCTTGTTGAGCTTGTATCCTTTACTTCCGTGTTTAAGCAGGAGGCTGCCACCCTATGAGTATCCCAACTGTTTTAGAAAAAATAGTCGCGCGCAAGCATGAAGAAGTCGCCCTGCGCAAACAAGTTGTCAGCATCAGTGAGTTGCAGGCGCAAGCCGCGCAAGCTTCTGCACCGCGCGGTTTTGCTCGTGCTTTGCAGCAGCAAGTGCAGAAGAAATTACCAGCAGTCATTGCTGAAATTAAAAAAGCTTCGCCCAGTAAAGGGGTTTTGCGTGAAGATTTTGTGCCTGAGTGGTTGGCGAAAAGTTATGAGCAAGGTGGTGCAACTTGCTTATCAGTGCTGACTGATATTGATTTTTTCCAAGGTGCTGACCGTTATTTGCAAGAAGCTCGCGCCGCTTGCTCTTTACCCGTTATTCGTAAAGATTTTATGATTGATCCGTATCAGATTGTTGAAGCACGGGCGCTGGGTGCAGATTGTGTGTTGCTCATTGCAGCCTGTTTAGACGATGAACAAATGCGCGAACTGGCTGCAACTGCCAAAGAGGTTGGGCTTGATGTGCTTGCTGAAGTGCATGATGGCGAGGAGCTGGATCGAGTGCTGACCCATTTAGACACACCCTTGGTGGGGATTAACAACCGCAATCTGCATAATTTTGAAGTGTCTTTAGAAACTACCTTAGAGTTGTTGTTGCGCATTCCTGAAGAGCGTTTAGTGATTACCGAAAGTGGTATTTTACAGCGCACCGATGTTGAACTTATGGAAATTAACAATGTGCATGCGTTTTTGGTGGGTGAAGCCTTTATGCGCGCGAATGACCCTGGGGCAGAGTTAAAGCGTTTGTTTTTCCCGCGCTAGGAAAGCGTAGCGCTTTAGTGAGTAGCTATTACTTTGCGCAGTTGCATGGAGTGTTGTGCAGCTGCGCAGTCAGTAGCGACCAGCCTTAACCGCGCTGTAGGTTGCGGATCAAATAGGATAAAGCTTTGGCGAGCTGTTTAGCTGCCTCTGGATCTCGAACAATAGTGAGTATGGCGGTCTTTTTATCATCGCCAAAAATCACACAGCGGATGCCTTGTGCTGGGCAGGCGTAGCTCAGAAAGGGATCAATGCCAAATACATTTATGCGGTTACTGCGCACTTCTAAAGCAGCATTTTGATTGCTACGAATTTCTTCGCGAATGAGTAGTTCGCCAGGTTTTTGTAAGCTGACACTGTATAAAAAATCCTGTGGATTAGACTGACCAACCTGATAACCTGCGCGTAAAGCATATTGCGACAGCAAGGCATTCACTTCCGCGAGCAAGGCCGTGCGTTCATTATTAGTGGCGTGTTGCTGTTGCAGCTGTTTGAGGTAGTTGGTCTTTTCACTGCTTTCTAAAACTGGTTGGGCCAAGCTAAGGCTGCTGGCGGTGATTAAGCTCAAGGTGAGCCAGCGCAAAGCCAGTAAAGCTCGGGAAAGGTGCTGGAGCATGTTTAAATCCCTATAAAGTTAGTTAGAGTAATGGTTGGCAGCCGGCAGTGACTGCAGTGCTGGATGCTGTTATCAGCTAAGGTTACGCAATTTGTAGCTTAGATTAACCGATTAAGCACTACTAAAGCTGTGATTGAGTTGCCAGCCTGTAATTAAATAGTGCATGAGTGTACACATCGTAAAGGGGCGGGGTTTTGAGTAAAGCATGGGTGTTAGGGCTAACGGGTGGTATTGGCAGTGGGAAAAGTGCTGCTGCTGAAGCTTTTGCGCGTTTAGGTATTGATACGATTGATGCCGACCATGCTGCGCGCTGGGTGGTCGAACCGGGACGTCCTGCACTACAGCAGATTGTGCAGCGTTTTGGTGAGGCTATTTTGCTGGCTGATGGGCAGCTCAATCGTGCGGTTTTACGCGAACATATTTTTGCGGAGCCGGAGCAGCGGCAATGGTTAGAGGCTTTGCTGCATCCGCTGATTCGTGCGGAAATCAGTCAGTATTTAGCTGCTGCGCAATCACCTTATGCTATTTTGGTTTCGCCATTACTGGTGGAGTCGGGGCAATATAAAAATGTGCAGCGTGTTTTGGTGGTGGATGTGCCAAGTGAGGTGCAAGTGGTGCGTGCTTTACAAAGGGATCAGGTTTCGGAGGAGCAGTTGCGGGCGATTATGCAGACTCAGATGAAGCGCGATGAGCGTTTACGCTATGCTGACGATGTGTTGTGTAATACTGCAGATAAGGCCACGCTGGAGCGAGAGGTGTTACGTTTACATGAGTACTATTTAACTTTAAAAGGAGGCCAGTAATGACTGCAGTGACTACGGTTGCTTGTCCAACCTGTGGAACACCGGTGGAGTGGGGCGAGCAAAGCCCTTCACGACCATTTTGTAGCGAGCGCTGTAAGTTGATTGATTTAGGTGCTTGGGCAGCAGAAGAACATGCTATTCCTGGCGAGCCAGATCTTGATACTCTGTTTGCTGATGAGTTTAATCACTAAAAGCTTTGAGCTGCAGGCACAGCATACTTCGCGTTTTCTGGTCATTTAAAATCAAAAGCAGTCGTTATTGTGCCTATGTCTATGCCGTACCGTGCAAGTGCCGTTTTCCCTCAGTGCGCCTTCCTGGCGCAACTCGGGTGCTGCGCCATCCCTGGTTTTGCTTGCCACGCCACCTGCGCGGTACTTATTGACCACTGATGCTGTGATCAAGTCGGTAATACGGCTCTTTTAAAGCTGGCGAGCCTATGTGCGGTAGGTTGTTTGATTCAAATGCTGGGTTTTGCCGTTGCTGGTGCGCCCATAAAGCGCAGCAGTGCACTGAGCAATAAACCATACAGTGGAATAAATAGCAGCAAGCTAATCAATATCTTGATGATATAGTCCACTACGGCGATCTCGACCCAGTTGGCTGCCATAAAAGCGTTGCTGCTGTACCAAAAAGCGACCGAGAAAAACACAAATGTATCGAGCAAATTGCCCAGCACCGTAGAAGCTGTTGGTGCGATCCACCATTGCTTCAGCTGGCGCAAACGGTCAAAGACCTGAATATCTGCCAGTTGGCCTACCGCATAAGCAGCAAAACTGGCTAAAGAAATACGCAAAATAAAACTATTAAATACCAGTAGCGCCGCAGCACCGCGGAAAATACCCTCTTGGAATAAAACCGATATGGCGTAAGAAGCCAATAGCGCTGGCAGCATCACATAAGCGATGACGCGCCGAGCCGGTTGCTTACCCAGTAAGCGCACTGTGAGATCGGTAGCTAAGAAAATAAAGGGAAAGCTAAAAGCTCCCCAAGTGGTTTGCCAGCCAAATAGCTGCATGGGGAACTGCACCAGATAGTTACTGGCAATCACAATAAAAATGTGGAACGCAATCAGCGTCACCACCGCCGCCCGCTGACGGGGGCCGGTTAGAGCAAACATAAGACACCTTTTTGAATGGGGTGAGGGAACCATAGGCACCTAAGCTCGGTGCAGCGAGCGCGTATTGTACGCACAATGGATTACAAAATGTAGGGCGCGCTGCTCTGTGTTGCCGATGTTCGCGCAGAGTGGCAGATGCTGATTGGCCCCTACAACAATGCTGCATTGTTGTAGGGGGCAGGTTTGCTTGTGCGCGCTTTTCCTAAGCCTGATCAAGGCTGTCATTAAGCTTCGTTGCTAAGGTGCTAATGCAAGCAGCAAAACGCTGGATAATTTAGACAGAAAAGAGGGAAGTAAGATGAAAAAATATTCATTTGTATGGACTTTGGCTGGACTAGGTTTAGCAGTATCAATGAGCTTAACTGCACTGCCGAGTATGGCTACGGAACATCAACACCATGGTGTAAACACCGTTGAGTTGCAGCTCAATGCAGGACAAAAATGGCAAACCGATGCCCCATTACGCCAAGCTATGCGCGACATTGGCGCAGCGGTGAATAGTGCTTACGATGCTATTCATAACAATCAGCTGGATGCCGTCGGCTACGAGAAATTGGCCGCAGAAGTGAATCAGCAAGTGGCCTACATGATTGAAAACTGCGAGTTAGAGCCAGCCGCGGATGCGCAGTTGCATATTGTCATTCACCGTATGCTGGACAGTGCGCAGGTTATGGAAAAACCGAGCGCTATAGAAGAAAAGCGTGAAGGTGCTGTACAGCTGATTGGTGCACTGGAGAGTTATGCCAAGTATTTTAGCGATGCGGACTTTATCAAACCAGCCCATTAATGCGCCGCGCTTAATAAAGTATGGCTTTTTTACAGCGGCTGGCAGCAAGTTGCTGCTGCCGTTTCTATGGACTGCTGTTCAAGCCGCAAAACAGCAAGGCGCGGCCACTCGTCATGCTATCTAAAGCGAGTTGCAGCGCTGGCGGCGATACTGCTCCGGCGTGCACTGGGCATGACGCTGGAACATACTAATAAAGGCACTAGGGCTGCTGTAGCCCAAATAAAAAGCAATTTCCTTAATTGATTGCTGCGTCTCCAATTGCTCAATAGCGGCCAAAAAACGTAAACGCTGACGCCATTCGCCAAAGCTGATACCAGTCTCACGAATAAACTGACGAGCTAAAGTACGCTCGCTAACAAACACTCGTTCAGCCCATTGTGCGAGGGTGTCAGCATTGCCGGGTTCAGCGCGTAAACTGTCCACCACAAAAGAGGTTTGCGTACTGCTGGCATAGGGCAGGTAGCTGTGTTCAATGGCTGCCACGTACTTATCACCAATTATGGTGGGTATGCTGTTTATTATGGTGATTGGTTCTCTATCTTCTACTGCTGACTCTGATTTGTCAGCGTTATCGGCAATTGTAATGACCGATATTTACGCCAAGCATGTGGCAAAAAACAATCCAGACCCATTAAAAATGCTTTGGGTAGGGCGTCTAACCATGGTTGTGGCAGCACTTTTAGGTGTTGTTTTTGCCAGCTTAAAGTTAGATATTTTATCCATGCTGATTTTTGTTGGCGCACTTTGGGGCTCGATTGTTTTCCCAGTGATCGCTAGCTTGTATTGGAATCGGGTGACTAACGCAGCCTTTACTGTTTCTGTTGCGGTGTCATTCTTGTTATTCCTAGTTGTGCGTTTTTCCTGGCTGCCCATTGAAGGCCCAGTAGCCGTCTTTTTTGAAGTGATTGCCGCGGTAGGTGGCGGTGTAGTGATTGGCTTAATGACCTTTGGGTTTTTGGGTAGAGTCGCGGGTTTGCTGTTTGGTACCCTTGCCGCCATTGTGTTGGTGTTCTTTACGGTCGGATTTTTACGCGAATATATTGTTTTGTTGAGTTCGCTCACAGCCTATGGTGCGAGCACTATTATTTGCACCCTGATGACCTTGCGCAGCAAAGCGCCTGATTTTGATTTTGATATGATTAATAAACGGGTCATTGAATTTCATAAAGAAGCGAAAGTTTAAGGAGATTTAAGATGTCGGTATTTGGATTAACAGTGTATGTCATGATTTGGCCAGTGCTTTCGGCCATGGTGCTGATAGTGTTGTGCACAGCGGTGGTGATTGATGCGCGCAATGCCCGAGCTAAGGGTGAGTCGCTGATTTAACAGGCAGGGTGCAGCCTAACGCAAGCTAAGCAGGCATGTGGCTATGAGTCACTTGCCTGAGCCGTTTGTGGGCTATGGTCAGTCCTATGCTGATAATGCTCTAGTTTGCTCGCTGATTGCTTGGCTATAGCGTTGCTGTGCTTTTGCTGCATCAGGAGATGTATGCAGTACAAGTATGAATGAGAGCTTACAGAAGCGGTGCATGCAACAAACTCAGTCGCTATATGCAGATAGTTCTAGTGTTGGAGGGCTGTTGCTATTGCTTGAAGCCCGCGAAAAGCGGGGCTTTGAAGATGGTGGGCCTGCACGGACTTGAACCGTGGACCAAAGGATTATGAGGGGCTAATTATCATGTTTC
>SMER01000069.1_pt1 | contig 22531 bp, 18 predicted proteins | sample 2456411 | NCBI WGS metagenome assembly SMER01 (sample SAMN10132597, study PRJNA489261) | soil metagenome | isolation source: day1 antibiotic-silt loam soil ammended with raw manure from dairy cow... | place: USA | collected 2015-05-01 | reverse complement strand
ACTATCCTCAACCAGAAATGTTTTACAAACTTGCCGACGAGTACGGAATTTATGTAATTGACGAGGCCAACGTAGAGAGCCATGGCATGGGATATAGTTTATCTAAAGGTGGCACATTAGGAAATGACCCGCTATTCTTAGAAGATCACATGAACCGCACCATTGGTATGGTTGAGAGAGACAAAAACCACCCATCGGTAGTTACTTGGTCGCTGGGTAATGAAGCGGGTAACGGATTTAACTTCTACGAGACCTATTTGTGGACAAAGAATAGAGATACCACTCGCCCCGTACAATACGAGCGTGCAGTATTGGAATTCAACACTGATATTTACTGCCCAATGTATTCGCTACCAGGCGATATAGTGAAATATGCTGAGAATCCAAATTCAGACCGCCCCCTTATTCTTTGTGAGTACGCTCACACCATGGGAAATAGCTTGGGTAACTTTACTGAATATTGGGACGCTATTCGCACGTATCCACTACTACAAGGTGGTTGTATTTGGGACTGGGTAGACCAAGGTTTGGTGGAAAAAGATGAAGAAGGTACTAAGTATTGGACATGGGGAGGCGACTATGGCGAGAAAGGTACACCTTCAGCCGGAAACTTCTGTATCAACGGAGTTATATTCCCTGATAGAACAGTGAAACCTCACACCGAAGAGATGCGCAAAGTATATCAGAATGTATGGTTCAAAAACTTTGACGCTGCAAATGGCACAGTTGATATATACAACGAGAACTTCTTTATCGACCTTAGTCAATACAATATTACCTATACTATTAAATCGAATGGTAAAGTATTGACCTCAGGTATGATTGATGCAAATGTAGAGGCACAGGAAACAAAAACTGTTACAGTTCCTAACTTTGCAAAAGCTGCTAACACATCGGCACAGTTAAGCGTTGAGTTTGAAGTAAAACAAAAAGAAGAAACACGCTACATACCTGCAGGTTGGGTTGTTGCACGCGATCAGTTTTTGGTAAACAACTACCCTGCTCTTCAACTATCTAGCAAGATGAAACCTGCTACGTTGAAAGAAGGTGACAACCAAATTGAAGTGAATGGTAAAGGTTTTACAGCGCTGTTCGATAAAACAACGGGCGTTATGACTTCTTACAAATACAGAAACACCGAGTATGTAAACAACGAGTTCGGATTGCGTCCATTCTTCTGGCGTGCTCCTCTCGATAATGATTATGGTGCAGGTCTACCAAAGAAACTGGAAGCTTGGAAAACTGCAAGCTACGAAGATTTGAGTGTAGAAGATATTTCAGTTGTATCTAACAATGAAACAACAGCTATCACTGCTAAATATATTTATCCTGAGTCCAAAAGCACCTGGGAGGTAACGTATACTATCTACAACAATGGAACTATAAGAGTTGACAATACTTTTGATGCATCGGAATCTGATACAGACCTTATTCCACGTATTGGAATGCGCATGCAGCTTCCTGCTTCTGTAGTAAATGCTGAGTATTACGGACGTGGCCCATGGGGAAATTACAGCGACCGCAAAACATCTACTTTTGTTGACAGGTATCAATCGCCCATTTCAGAGATGGTAACAAAGTATGTTGCACCACAAGAAAACCACCATCACACCGATGCACAATGGTTGGCTTTGACACAAAAATCGGGTAGAGGTCTTCTGTTTGTGGCTGATAATAAGTTTGAGTTTAATGCTTCTAACTATCTGTTAGAAACAATCTCTAATGGAGAAACTCTCAACAACGATGCACCAGTAGGTACAGCCCCACTCAATAAACATATCAATGCCCACAAGCCATCGCAGCTAGTAGATCTATTTATAGACCACAGCATGCAAGGGGTTGGAGGTAACAATAGTTGGGGACGATTGCCAATGGACGACTATCTAGTGAAACCAGCAAATACACCTATTACATACAGCTTCACCATTATCCCGATTAACAGAACATCTGAGATTAACGGCCACTTTGGTAAGTAAACCAATATGTAAGGAATCTTTGATATAACAAAGATGATTGAATAATTAAAAAGGATGCACTCTAAACTGGGTGCATCTTTTTTTATTTTCGGTTGAACTGTTTAGCATATATTTAGCATAAACTCCTTCGTGATATTTTAAAATGCACTATCTTTAGGGCTAATAACAAAGACTAGAAACTAATTATGAAATTAAGCATCCATCATTTTTCGAGAGCTAGCTACACCATTCTTATTGTAATTTTACTATTAACCGTATCATGCAAATCTAATAAAGAAAAAGTCGAACAAGCTAACTATTCCAATTTTGAGTTTAAAAATAAAATAGACGAACAAGTTCTTAAGAACTACCTATCTCGTTCAATAACACTAACCTTTATATCAAGTCCATCTGCCAATGTTGAAGAAGACTTGCAGTTTATACAAGACATTGGAGCTAAGTATATAAGCCGAGCAATTACACCCTGGCGAGCTGAGACAGATTATGAACAAGCAACCCTAAAGTATAAAACAGTAATTGATGAAGCCCACAAATTTGATTCTGATATCATCTTCGAAACTTGTATTTTCGAAACTGTGTTTCCAAACGTTGATGAAGTGGATATCCCCAATTGGGTGTTCAACGCATTTGACTTACCTGCTGAGAAAAGAGTTTTCAATTATAACCATATGCTTTTCCCTAACGGCGATTTCCACAACCATTGGGGAAGTGGAGGTTCGGTTCCAGACATTACACAATTAGAAACACAGTTGTATTTTTATTTTAGAGCTTGCAAATATATCGATGCTGGTTTTGAAGCTATTCATTGGGGACAAGTTCTTCTGATGGGAAAAGACGACCCTAACTATTCTAGCTATTTCAAACTATTTGAAAAAGTGAGACAATATGCTAAAGAGAACTCAAGAAGAGGCTTTGTACTACATAACGCACATACACACGGAATAAAAGATAAACAAAACAACCTGCTATTCGATTTTCACTGTTTCCCCATCAGGATGCGCACTCCAAAAGGAGCCCAAATGCATGCAATTTCAGATACCACACCTCAAATCACTTTGCTAGAAGAGGGCTATTTAGATGCTATTTACAATAAAAGTGTGGGAGGAATAACACCAAGTGGGTGGGAATGCAACTCATTGCCCTATTTTGTAGAGATTGATAATTACGGGCAAGATAAAAACAACTTGAATATTCCAGGCATTGAATATTGGCCTTGGGGAATGGACGAAATAAGTTGGTTTGCCAATCAGCCCGCCTCCTATAGATCAAGCTGGTTGCAATATGCTCATGATTGGATTAGAGAAACTGATGACGCAGGCTTCTTGTGTATGCCAGGCAGCAGGCCTTATTATTCTATTGAAGAAGATAGAAATTCTTGGTACAATATAAACAGCCCTTTGTTTAAAGATGATGAAGAAGCTGTAGTGTTGATATGGGGGAATTAGTATTACATGCTCGATGAACACAAAACTAAATATAAAAGGATGCACTCTTAACTGCGTGCATCCTTTTTTATACTACTATTCTCTGTTTATTACTTTTTAGTTATGGCTTACTCTCAACCCTCTCAATCAAAAAGCCTTTAGTATCTTCCTCATCAGCAGTTGAGATAAAATGTACATAGTTAACACCATTTACTGTGTCAAAATTAAGAGGTAGTGTAGCTATTTCATTACCCTCAATATCTTTTACAGAACAGCTTTTGGTGTCACTTGCAAGGTCCCATTCGAAAACTAAATCGTTCCATCTGTTTTGCTCCAATTCAGATAAATCGAAGTTGTACATAGCAAACTTATAGGCTGTAGTGTCAGATGCATTGAACCATCGATCGGTAAGGCTTAGTCTGCCGCCTTTACTACCCTCAGAAATATATACTGAGGTTTCAAAGCGTCCTTTATGCAATGTAGGGAAATTCCAAACCGCTCCTTGATTCGATATTTCAAGTTCTTCGTTATCTATTCTGGCTACTTTCAATACTTCTTTACCTTCACGTTCAGGATTCGGAACTAATTGTGCACCAGAAGCTCTATTGTATGCACAATGACCCACAATTCCTTTTTGGTACAGGAATGTACTCCAATTGGCTAATCCTTCCGAGAAATCATCGGCTCTTGAAGTTTCATTCAACCAGTTAGGGTCGAAAAGCAATAACTTTCGAATATCCTTATGTTGCCCAAGTGAAACCAATACCTCGCCATTGGGCAGTTCCACAGATTGAGTTTGGTGCACACTCATATCTATACTCATACTTCTATCAGCATTTTTATAGTCAAAATCGTTACGATTTGGATTGATATAAAGCTCACGGAAACCTTTCCAGGTTTTTCCATCATCGTCAGATATAGCTGCATGTAGCACATCGCGATTGGTAAAGACATCTTCCCAAACACCACTAATGCCTTCTTTCTCTGGCAGAGGTGTAGTGTTATTCCAGATAAAAAGTATACGCCCATCATTCAATCTATTCATTGATGGCATGGTTATAGTTCCATAAAAACGCGATGGTTGCAACTCGCTCCATGTTTCACCACCATCTTCAGAGAAGCTCTCATAATGTTGGTCTTGAGCAGTGCGGGCTAGCATCCATATTCGTCCATCTTCCAATTCAATTACGGTTGGCTCTACAGCTCCATGATTCCATCTAACACCTTTGTGAACACCACCAACTTCGTGAGGTGGTGATTGAACAAACTGCGAGCGTTTCCAACTCACGCCATCATCATCAGAATAAAACACACCACAACCAATACGAGCAGTGCTATGTGCCCCTACCAACACACGTTTACCGTCTCTTATAAACACAGGTGGTTTCAACATAATATAGGCTCCTTCTCCCTCTCCTGCTGTGTACACTTCGCTCTTTGTCCAATCACCATCAATACCACCTTTTGAACGTACAGCTACCAACCCGTTTTCACTTGTTGCCAAGCGGAGATATTCTCCTGATAGCGGACTTTTCACATCTGCACCTACCCAATGGTTTTCAACATACACAGTATCCCAACTATGGCCATTATCTACACTTCGGATATAGAAAGACTGATCCCCTTTATTACCTTCACCATAGTTGTAATGACGAATCTCTCCGTTTTCAAGTTGCACCAAACCTACAAAAGCATTATCAGGTGGCGAACCCACTACAGTAGGTTCGTATACTTTGCTCGGCTGATCACCGTTAGAAGCAGTAAACACAAACGAGACTACAAGTAACCCCAAAATTAAAAAATTAATCCTCTTCATAATATCAATAATTGCTTTAACATTAATTCTACCCTACTTCAAAAACTGTTTCAACTTCATTTCTTCAAACTCGCCCATCTGCTGAAGTTGAGTCATATCTATATTCTTCTTATTCCCAATAACAACATACACCACTGTTTGCCCCTGAATATGCTGTTTATAGAAACGCTCCAAATCACTTAATGTCATGCCCGAAACCTCATCTACCAATTGCTTATTTGGATCTTCAGTGTAACCCAATTGCTTGTATTGCGCTATTCGTTGCGACTTATCGCGAAAGTTGGGATAGGCACTTTGCGCTTGATTTATTAAGTTCTCTTTGGCAGCATCCAATCTTTTCTCACTCAGTGGCATATCTACTAGCAAAGATTGTAGTGCTTGCAATGCATCGGTTGTTTTGTCTGCTTGGGTAGATAGATGCATGTTGAAGAGCATAGATTTATCACTCAGCTTTACTGGAGGATTTTCTATGGTTGAACTTGCACGATAGGCCAATGAGCGAAACTCGCGAATTTCCTGAAACATCAGCGAACTCATTCCCGCTCCAAAGTAAGTATTGAATAATTGAGATAGAAACTTGGCTTCTACTTCACTTTGCTTTGGACCATGCATATAAGCCTGAACAATGCTTTGTGTTGCCTTGGGGTCGTTAAAGAAAAACACTTTTGCATTTGAGTAGGTTAGCCCATCCCTAAAAGTTGGATTAACTGACTCATTAATTACTTTATCTGCTGCGAAATACTTCCCTACTACATCTGAAACATCTGTGCTAGGAAGCGTACCCGAGTAATGGATGCTGGTTTGGGTAGACAATACTTTTTGCAAAGTAAGTGTGAGCTGTTGTGCCGAAAGTCTCTTCATCTCTTTCAGAGACAAACGGGTTAGATATGCTGAATTATCTCCATACTTCACCTGCTCGGCCATTGCTTTGCTCAACTCGTCCGATGATTTTCGAGTAGCTTTATCTTCAAGGTTTCTCTCTTTCACCACCTTTTTCAGTTTCGATTTATCAGCTTCCAGATTAGTGAGGAAATGAATAACTAAATCGAATGTTTCTTCAAATGCATTGTCAAATCCCGATACAGAGACTGTGAATTGAGCTGCAGAAGCATTAAAATTGAGTGTGCTACCAAGTTCTTGCAACTTCTGGTTGAACTCATCAACAGTATACTTATCTGTGCCAATATAATTTAAATAAGATACCAATGGTGGAAGTGTTGGAAGTTCCCGGCTTCCTATTTCAAAACGCATGGTTAGGTTAAACACACTGTTCATCTCATTAGCTGTGTGATATAGGGTAACCAATTGATTGTTATTTATCGCTGTTGTGTTTGCTTCCTCATCGAAATTAAGAAAGCGCGGTGTAAAATCTGCACTCTCTATTGTTTGTAACCATTTGCTGTAATCCGACTCCTCCTCCCTATTAGTTGTTTCAATAGCTTTAAAGGGTGGCTTCTCTATTTTAGCATTGGGGTATTTGCCTGTTTTCTTCTTTACGTCGAAATAATTGCTTGTTAGGTATTTGTTGGCAATAGCTATTACATCTTGCTTAGTAATTGTTTCAATCTTTTCGGCTTGCTCCAAATAATCGTTCCAAGTGAGTCCTTTGGCAAACACCTCAATCATTTTCTGATTGCGCTTATCTAGGCTCTCCAACTCTAGTAAATAGTTGCGCTGTTGTTCCAACTTTAAGCTCTGAAACATTTCGTCTGAAATATCTCCGCTCTTTATTTTCTCTATTGCAGAAAACAGACGTTTTTGAGCCGATCGATATGTTTGGAAAGGAATGTTTGGAATTGCTATGAGCGCTATTGCACCCGCATCATTCATACTTAACGATAGTCCAGCGCTCATCATCAACTTGCCATCGATGGTAAGTTTATCTAATAATCCTGTCTTATTTTCATTGCTTAAAAGTGACATCACTAAGTTCAAAGCAACCTCATCGGGGTGATTAGACGGAACACCTCGCCACAACAAAGCATTGGCCCTTACAATTGGAATAGGAATCTTTGCAGTAAAGTCTATCTTCCCATTGATAGGTGCGGGCATTTCAATATCCTGTTTCGCCACCTCGCCTTTTCTAATTTTCCCAAAAGTGTTCTCAAGTATTGGCAACACGTCTTCAGAATGAAAATGACCACTTAGTATGAGTCCCATATTCCCCGCTACATAGTAAGTGTTGAAAAACTCTTCCATATCCGATAGCTTAGGATTTTTCAAACTCTCTGTACTTCCTAAAATTGGATATTGATAAGGGTGAGGTTTAAAGAATTCTCCTATTATCCTTTCAGCTGCTTGGCTACCCAGCATATCGGCATACATATTTTTCTCTTCGTATACCGTTTCAAGTTCACTCTGAAACATGCGAAAGACAGGATTGATTAATCGTTCGCTATTTATCTCGCACCACTGCGCCATATATTGTGGCGAGAATGTATTGAAATACATGGTAAAATCCCAAGATGTACCTGCATTCAGGCCAGTTCCACCATATTGCGATATCAGTCGGTTAAATTCGTTTGGGATAACATAATCTGCCGCTTGTATAGAAAGTTCATTTATCTCTTTTTGAATTTCTAAACGTTGCGCCTCATCAGCTGTACCAGCTAGTTTGTCGTACTTGTTTGATATTGAATCTAGCCACACCTTCTCTTCTGCATAATTGGTAGTCCCAATCTTGTTGGTTCCTTTAAACATTATATGCTCAAAGTAATGCGCAATTCCAGTGTTAGGCGAATCTTTTGCACCTGCTTTCACAATTATGCTCCCTATAACCTTTGGCTGAGAGCTATCTTCGTTTAACCAAACGGTTAAACCATTGCTTAATATATATTCTTTCACATTGAGCGGATTTATTGGATTTTCGGAAAAGAGAGAAAACAATGAACATAGTAGAAGAGCATTTACAACAACTAGTTTTTTCATAGTCTCATGTTTATTAAAATGATTTTCAATAGACCAATAACAAAAATACAAAAACCATTGAACTGATTGCTATATAATGAGATAAAAAAAATACGCTTCACATGAAGCGTATTTTATATTTATGCGTATTGTAAATATATACTACAAAGAGTATATTACTTTTTCTTCAACAACACCTCGTCGATAGCTTGTTTGAAACCATCTTTAGGAAGTGCACCTTGCGCCATTTGTGGTTGTTCGCCCATTGGGCAAAATAGAATTGAAGGAATACTACGAATACCAAAAGCCGCAGCTAATTCTTGCTCTGCCTCTGTATCTACTTTGTATATATAAATTTCACCTTCGTACTCTTCTGCTAATTCTTCTAATATAGGAGCTACCATTTTACACGGACCACACCAGTCTGCATAAAAATCAATCAAACATGGTTTGTCACCAAGATATACCCACTCTTGTGGATTTTCTTCGTAGTTTGCTACTTTTGTTAAGAATTCTGCTTTTGTTAAGTTAATTGTTTTTTGTGTCATGTTAGTTTCTGTTTGTTCTGAATTTGTTTGTTCTTTTTCTTTGTTATTTGTGTTGGTGCATGACGCCAAAATAATTGCCGATAACACACCTATTATTATAAACTTTGTTTTCATATAATTATGGTACTTACTTTTTGTCAACTTTCTGTTCTGATACTTCTTTCTTCGGACTTTTGGTGAATAAGCTAAACAGCAAGTATCCCATAAGAGCTCCATAAAACATACTATTGGTTGGATCTGATGTTATAGGACATGTACCAGATAAGCAACCAACCTTTACATAATATATATACCCGCCTAATGCGCCAACTAGTACACCTGCAATTTTAAGCCAATACTTTGATAATAATTTTTTCATAAACTTTCTACTTACAGTAATTTAAAATACACTCTAAGAGTGGTATTATTTGCTCGTTATTTAATGAATAGAGGTTTCGTTGTCCATCTCTTCGTGCGTTTAATATTCCTTTTGCTCTCAAGTCTGTGAGGTGATGAGATAAAAGTGACTGCTCACATCCCACCTCTTGCTGTAGGTCTGAAACCGATTTCTCTTTGGTTTCTGCCAGCTGCATCAGCACACACAATCGTGTTTCGTGTGCCATAGCTTTTAAAATATAAGCTGCTCTTTCTAATTTTTCCTTGTCCATTTTCATAATTATATCGTTCACATAGATACATGAACATGCATTCATGCATAATTGTTCACAAAGATATCACTTTTATTGAAAAAGATTCAATTTACAGTTAAGAACTTAATAAAAAGCCTGTTGCTTTAATGGAAAACAAATAAGAAGGAAACAAAAAATAGAGCGTGTTTGTGTTTAGAAGCTGAAGAAATAATAAGTCAACTTTGCTGCCATATAACGGTGTGCAGAGCGAGAGAAATTTCCTGGCTTACTACGACTACTGTCGTAAGAGTCGCCCAAACCAAAATAATAACGACCCTCTAGAATAAAACTCCCAAGGCTGGTGTCAAATTCAACCCCTACACCTGCTAGCAGACCATAGTCAAACTTACTGTTTACCTCCTCATACTGCAGCCCTATCGGATTATCGGGGTCTTCTTCTCTTTTGCCATTAATATATTCAGTTAATGCATCATTCATTGTTCCTTTGTCGCTAAACATATAACTAACCTGAGGACCTAAATTCAAAACAAATTTCACCTTATTACCAAAATATATGTGTGTCAATAGTGGCAACTCTATGTAATTGAGCGTTCGAGAATAAGCATGATCGGGGTTTTTAGGTGCTTCACTAAAATCCTCGGTCCATCCGCGTTGCGTATAGTTAAGTTCTGCAACAAGCCCAAGGTGCATTTCTGTTATATACCTAAGAGAAACTCCACCAGAAAGACCTTGAGTAGTGTTTTGTGGAACTGTCGTAACAAAATCTACTGATGAAAACACAGGACCCGCCCCTACCCCTAGTGTAAGCTTAGGCTTAAAGGTTTTGTATTGCTGTGCCTGTATATGTACATTTGCAGTTAACAACAGAACAACTAATGCTAACCATTTTAATTGATATTTCATCGACTCTTATTTGATTTGATGATGCGTGAATTTGTATCGTAATGTATTAAGTATAAACCTGTGTTAATAAAACCACTCCAATTGTTTGCTCTCTCAAAGTTGAATGCAAACTGTGTTGTATCAACATACATAGAGTTTAATTTTGTTTCGAAGTTCCTACCATATTTGTGCAAAGCTGTCAAAAAATAGAGCCCCGTATCATATCCTAACATTGCATACTGAGGATAAGTTTTCTGAAGATCCTTCTTATACCATTTCTTGAAGCCGTCTCTAAAATCGACAGTATCACTTGCGTCATTATCCACATAAAACGAAGCGTAGATATAAGTACCATGATTGTGATAATCCTTCAGATAATTATACTCATATGTTTGCCACTCTGGATAGCCAAACATATGGATATTATATTCTGAGTTCAGTTCGCTTAACCCGTTTAAAGTGCTCAACACTTCACCCAACACCCCAATATTTCCCGATGATGGAATCAAGATATTATCTTTTGAAGCATCCAATAGTGGCGTTAGTTCTCTATCCATCGACTCTGAGATAACAATAGATTTATAAGGAATAGATCTGCTATTTAAATCTTTCTTCATTATAGCCATTAAACTATCTTTCTCATGATCTTCATTGGTTTCTAGAAAGATAATATTAGCAATGCTAAACTTATCAACAAAGACCTGCGAGGCTTTTGAATAAAGTTTTGTTTGCGGAGTATTTACTTGAAAGATATTTCCATTATTCAACACCTCGGTATTCTTAGATGAGAAAGGAATAACATATTTAATATTTTTCGATTTTGAAAAATCAGATAGAATTTTTATTTGCTTATCAGATACACCTCCAATAACAAGATCTAAATTTTGAATCTCCATAGTTGTCAACAAGCTTTCTAGCTTCTTGGTATTGCTATCAGTTCCTATATCGAATACATAAAGCTCAAGATTCACACCTTCTTTCTTCAATTTCTCTACAGCCAACAGAAAACCTTCATAGTACTCTTGAATACGAATCTTCTGAGCATCATTTTTCTCTAAGAAAGGCATCAACAATCCTACTTGCATTACATTTACTTTCTCAAATATTTTTCTTTGCGACAAAAGAACATTTGCCTGCGACTCGTATACTGCATCTTGACGTGCCAATTCGCTATTATACTTCTTTACGGGTATCATCAAAACACTATTAGTACCCAATTCATTGGTTTTAATGCTTGGGTTTTCTCTTTTAAGCTCATCAACACTCACATCATACATTTGAGAAATACTGAATAGTGTTTCTCCTCTTTTCACTTTGTGTTGCTGTTGCTCCACAACTACGGGGCCAGCATAAGAAGTGAAAGTTTCGTTCGATTCAAAGAAGGGAATTCTTAAGGTTTTACCAATCTGAAAAGTTTGAACAGACAAGCCCGGATTGGCTGCTATAATATTTTCGGGTGTTAAAGAGTAGGTACGCGACACCGAATAGAGTGTCTCTTTGGGAGAAATGGTATGATAACGATAGTTCTCCTCTTTTACATCACTAATTATCTTTCTTTGTGGAATCTCTAAAACAGCACCTACAGTAATACCATCGCGTGCTGAGGGGTTTAGTTTATAGATTGCTTCGGGAGTAGTGTTGTACATAGCTGCTAGCGTATATACAGTTTCGCCCCGCTCAATATTGTGATAAAAAACAGAGTTTTGATCCAAAACAAGCTTTTGCTTTGAAGGCGGAATAGGAATATTCAATTTCTGCCCATTCATTAATCCATCTTTAGCCGAAGGATTGTATTTTAGAATCTGATCGATGGGTAGTTCAAATATTCTTGATACAGAAAAAAGCCCTTCTCCAGGTTTTACCTCATAGTTGTAAAACTCTTGACCATCTATAACTACCTTAGGATAAGGTAAACTTTGAGCAGAAACCCAAAATGTGAATACTGCAAAGAGTGCTATTAAATATGATTTATTCATGTTTTTATCTATTGTTTTTGATGCAGATTAACAAGTTACTCTCATCTTTTTTCTTATCATTTCGTTCAGTCCTTGTTTGAAGTTCAAAATTACACATAATTCAGCTTGTTAACATACTGAATTAGTTTATTTTGCACTTTGTTTTTTTTCTTTGTCTCTATACTCAGCAAAATAGTCATAAAACTCTGTTGTTTTATCACTATCAACGTACTTATTTAGAATCTCTTGGGCTTTTAAATAAGTCTTCTCAGCCTTTTCTAGCTCAAGGTTATGGGTTTGCTCTATACTTTTATTTATTAGCGATGCTGCCTTTTTCGCATCCGACTCTACCGAGCTACAGCTCATTGTGGCAAGCAAAGCTATAGCAACAAAATACTTCAACATACTGTTTATCATTATTTAAAAAGGATTCTCGTTATTTCTTGGGAAATTTCCACCCGCCTCTACAGGATAACTTTCGTGAGGAGGCAAATTGCGTCTGTTCATACTAGAAGAAAACTCTGCATACTGTGGCTCTTCGTCTTTAAATAGAACATATTCATTCACAAACTGCATGCGCACAATTCCTGTAGGACCATTTCTGTGCTTTGCAATCACAATCTCGGCTAAACCAGCAGTTGAACCGTGATCATCCTCAGTAATTTTATAATATTCGGGTCGATGTATAAAACATACAATATCCGCATCTTGTTCAATAGCTCCCGATTCACGTAAGTCGGAAAGTTGAGGTCTTTTACCTTCTCCTTGTCTCGACTCCACACCACGATTCAACTGTGACAATGCAATAATTGGTATATTCAATTCTTTAGCCAATCCTTTTAGTGAGCGCGATATCATACTCACTTCTTGCTCACGGCTACCATAATTCATACCACTTGCATTCATCAACTGTAAGTAGTCGATAATCAATATTTTCACATCGTGCTCACGCACCAAACGACGTGCTTTAGTTCGCAACTCAAAAATAGAAAGACTTGGAGTATCATCCACATAAATAGGGGCATCGTACAGCTCCTTTATCTTACTATCCAAACGTTCCCACTCGTGATCGTCGAGTCGTCCACTCTTTATCTTTTCACCCTCAATCTGACAAACATTCACAATTAACCTGTTCACCAATTGCACGTTCGACATCTCAAGAGAAAAGATTCCAACTGGTTCTTGAAAGTTTATCGCCATATTTTTTGCCATAGATAGTACCAAAGCAGTTTTACCCATAGCAGGACGTGCTGCAATAATAACCAAATCAGATTTCTGCCAACCCGATGTAAATTCATCTAGTTTCTTAAAACCCGATTGCAAACCACTCAATCCATCTTCACGATTGGCTGCCATTTGCAAATTAACTAGTGCCTCTTTAATTACGGGATTAATCTGTACAACATCCTTTTTTACATTACGTTGCGATATCTCGAAGAGCTTGCTCTCTGTCTCTTGCATCAAGTCGTCAACATCTATCATTTCGTCAAACGCTTGATTCACTACATCAGACGAAAAAGTGATAAGCTGACGTGCCAAATACTTTTGAGAAATAATGCGTGCATGATATTCTACGTGAGCAGCTGAGGCCACCTTATCGGTAAGTTCGGCCACATATAAAGCCCCACCTACTGCTTCAAGCTCTCCTCTTCTCTTCAACTCTTCAACCACAGTAAGCACATCAACCGGTTTTTGCTGCACAGCCAAATTGTGTATTGCACCAAAAATCGCCTGATGAGAGTCTTCATAGAAACTCTCTGTTATAAGAATATCACTTATTATAGAAAAAGCATCTTTCTCAAGCATCAATGCTCCTAAAACAGCCTCTTCAAGCTCAGGTGCTTGTGGTGGCATCTTGCCAATGTCGGCTACCATAACTGTTTTCTCTACAACCCTAGTATTTTTTTGTCGTTTCTGTTTTTCCATTTTATTTTTTATGATAAGAGTTCAAAGGTACTCTTCTATAATGATATTTGAAAGTATTTTGTTTGTAATTATAATTTTTTAGACTGCACGGCATAAAGAACCAATATAACAAATTCTGTTTGTAAATCGGTATTTATAAACAGTAAAACCTCATCGTAAATGAACATATTTTATTCTAGCGTGTTAGTTCCATCAATAAAACAATCAACATAACAATTAACACAATACACACAAAAAAAATGAAGAAGAATTTAAAAGACGCTATTCAAGATAGACGCTCGTACTACCAGTTGAAAAACACTTCACCAGTTTCTGACGATGAAATACAAGCAATAGTAGAACATGTTTTGCTTTATGCCCCATCGGCATTCCATTCTCAATCAGCAAGAATGGTGCTATTACTCGGAGACAATCACACAAAAATGTGGGAAATAACCAAAGCAGAATTAAAGAAAGTAAGCAAATCAGAAGAGGCTTTTAAAGCAACAGAAGATAAAGTAAAAACCTCTTTTGCTTCAGGATATGGTACAATCTTATTTTTTGAAGATAAAGCTGTTATAAAAGGTTTGCAAAACAATCTTCCAACTATGGCAGAAAAATTCACAGAGTGGAGTGGACACTCTTCGGCTATTGCACAAGTTTTAACTTGGATAGGACTTGAAAGCGTTGGATTTGGTGCATCGCTTCAACATTACAACCCTTTAATAGACGAAGCTATAAAAAAAGAGTGGAATTTGAGCCAAGACTGGGAGCTAGTAGCTCAAATGCCTTTTGGTGAACCAGCAGGCGAGCCAGGCGAGAAAACACAAGTGCGCTTAGAAGAAAGATTATTTGTGGTTAAATAATTTCACGAAGAGATAATTATATTATAGAGACGCTCAATCTACTTGAGCGTCTCTTTTTTTAAACAATCGTGTCATCTTCTTGTTAATAATATAATAGTGAACACAAAAACAAGATATTTAATGAACAATTTAACCGATTTATTTAACAGCGAATTCAAAAACCTATATGCCCTAGAAAAAGAGTGTGTAGAAATATTTGAAGCAGTACAAGAAGAAATAGAAGACCAAGATTTAATGCAAATAGCAAAAGAACTTGCTCAAGATTCTGGAAAACAATTTGAACTCCTACAAGAAGCACTAAGAAAGACAGAGGTAAACCCAGGTAACACAACCGATTCTGTGGCACAAGAAATGATTGAGAATTTAAAAGAAATATCATCTTTAGAAATTCCACAAGAGGTGAAAGATGAAAGCATTCTTGGTTCTTTCAACAGATTAAACTACTACAGAATGGCCTGCTACGAAAACACATACGAATTGGCTAAGAAATTAGAATACGATGATTTGATAGATCTATTTTATTACGACTTAGAAGCATAAAAGCTTTTCCAAATCTTATTTAATAAATATAGATGTGCAACTGCTCATCTGCAAAGACGCCTTCTTTTTGAGGCGTCTTTTTTTGTTTGATAGCTAAGGTGAATAATTAAACCGGTTATTGAGTCTGTCAAAACAGGTTAAGATAGACTTCAAAAGCTATTTCCCATAAAAAGCGTCAAAAGGCTCAGCCACACATACTATCTTGACATCTCTACGCACCGTTGCCACCATCAGTTTCCAAACCAGTATTACTATCTATATATAAATTCTTAACCACAGTTATTAGAACTACCAACATTGGCACGGCCAATACAATACCCCAGCCCCCAGCCAACGTTCCCATCAAGACTTGAAAAGATATGAGTAATGCTGGCGGAATACTCAAAAGCTTTTTCTGTATATTTGGTGTAATAAAATTACCTTCTATTGCCTGCACAAGAATAAAAGAACCAGCTACCAACAAAGCTTGAGTAGGACTGGTTAACAAAGCCACCATAACTGCAGGAATCATAGCCATGATAGGCCCGAAGTTTGGAATAACATTGAGAAGGCCAGCTGTAATAGCTAGAATCAACCACATATCTACACCCAAGATTAGGCAGACAGTTGAAATAAGTATAAATATTACGAAACCCGATATCATTGCTCCTTTAATCCACTTTAGAAGATTTTCTCCAATATTCTCAAATAACAACTTGGCTTTGGCTTTACCTTTTCTGGGCACAAGATTAACTACACCATTTAAATAGTCGAAAGGAGATACTGAAAGAAACATGGCAAGAAAAACTACAATATATAAATCGCCAAACACACCAAACGAAGATTTAAAGAAGTCTTGTAAAAAGGGAATTACCTTCTTTTGATTCTCAATGTCTGTAATTTGCTGAGATATCTTTTGTCCTAATGTAGTTCTATCCAAATAATCTTGCGCATTGTCAATCATGATAGGAACTGCTTCCTGCATTTCCTTGTATTGCTTTTGAGCTTCTGCTCCTACTAACCAAAAGAAAAAGCCAGCTAGCAAAACCATTAATATAATGGTTACTGCAAGAGAAACTCCATCTTTCAATCCAGTCCACTTCCTTATTTTACTAGACACAGCATTAAGAAACAAAGCTATGAGCGAGGCCGCCAAAAGCAGCATAAAAACATTAAATGTCTTGTTAATTATCAAAATCATAATTACCACAAATGCTGTTATGCCTACTGTGGTCCACACTTTCTTTTCGAAACTAGTTGCTTTGAGTATGTCTTTTTCTTTTTGCATGTCGAGATTGGTTTTGTTAGAAAGTTGCACAAGTTGATTTCAAGAAGTATTTTCGCAAAGAATATTTTTTACTTTAAACTGATTGTCAAGCAGTTCACAATAACCTTAAGATGTTATTAGGTTTATCTTACTGCTTTTATCACATCTAATAGCCATTGTGTTTATAATGGGATAAAATTAGATATAATTTAAAGATATCCCAAATATATTTGAATTGTCTCATCATACATTACAGAGAATATCAAAATAAAACACTAGTACTCTTTAAAGTATTTTTACCTTAAAGCACCATCCTCATATTTCACAACTACCTATTACAACTCATGTCATTAATTTGTTGAAATACAATGACAAGTATAGCTGATAAAAAAAATATTCTGATGAAAAAAAACATTAATTCCAAATATCAATATCAATTTCACACTAATTGCTTTATATGTTTTTTTACCTTTGCACCCGAATTAAAAGATTGAAATAGGTATGATTTATTTGATGATTGTTGTTTTCATATTGGGCTACATATCCATAGCCATGGAACACACAATAAAAATTAACAAGGCCAGCGTAGCCCTGTTAATTGGTATGCTTTTATGGGTAATTTACATATATCTTGCACCATCTATTGTGCAAACCGTTTCGGCCGAAAGCTTTACCGACTTCTTGTATCACAACGAAGCGCTGAAGCAGCTCCCCTTTAAAGAACAAGTACGCAGCTTTGTGGTCAATCATCAATTACTTGAAGCAATTGGCGATATATCAGAAACCCTTCTTTTTCTTACAGGCGCCATGACAGTGGTAGAGGTAATAGATGTGCACGGAGGCTTTAATTTTATTACCAACTGGATTGTAACACGCAAACGCAGAAAACTTCTTTGGTTAGTAGCTATTATAACTTTTTTCTTATCGGCGGTGCTCGACAATCTTACCACCACTATTGTAATGATAATGTTGATTCGAAAAATTGTGGAAGATACCCGCGAGCGATGGATATTCTGCAGCATGATTGTGCTTGCAGCAAATAGCGGGGGTGCATGGTCGCCCATTGGCGATATTACCACCATTATGCTATGGGTGAAAGGAAATATTACTAGCATGGCTATAGTTAAAAACATTTTCTTACCTAGTTTGGTGTCTTTGATTATTCCACTTTTTATTGCACAATATTGGCTAGAAGGCAGACTTCCAACTAGCCCCAACGAAAAATATTGGGAAGACCCAAAATCGCTCGACTATTATCTCACACCCCTCAACCGTTTTATTGTGTTTGTATCGGGTATTTCTATACTTATACTTGCCCCTGTGTTTAAGGCTGTTACTGGTCTACCCCCATTTGTAGGCGTGCTTCTTGGAGTGAGTATTCTGTGGATATACACCGAAATAATGTACAACCACAAGAAGAACATGAGCGAGGATATTAAAGTGCGCGTAGCACGTATATTTCAGCGACTAGATATTTCCACCTTAATGTTTTTCTTGGGTATTCTATTAGCTGTTGATGCGCTGTCTAGGGCTGGCATCTTGTTAAATCTTTCGGGATTCATGACTGCGCACATGCCCAATATTTATGCGCAATCGGTGGTAATTGGTATTATGTCGTCTATATTCGACAATGTTCCGTTACTGGCAGGTACTATGGGTATGTATCCCGTTGCCACCGAAGCCATGATGGCCTCTGCTGCCAATCCAGAATATCTGCAAAACTTTGTAGTAGATGGTAACTTTTGGCATTTTATTGCCTATTGTGTGGGTACTGGTGGTAGTATATTGCTTATTGGCTCTGCTGCAGGTGTAATTTTGATGGGAATAGAGCGTATCTCTTTTATGTGGTATCTCAAAAGAATATCTTTGTTGGCATTGATAGGTTATTTGTGTGGAGCTGGGGTTTATTTGTTACAGTTGATGGTAATCTAGAGATACCCATTATGGGTGTCTTGATTGATTATGCCACAGACAGTAGTATCATTGATACCAAAATAGAACTGTTTTGAATGTTTCAATCTTTAATTGATACCAAAAGAGCTGATAGGTAACAACTAAAACCTTTCATTTATACAATAACACTTGTAAGAGGGGTTGTTTTGCTGCTCATTCATACTATCTTATATGTAGAAAGACAGTTTTGAGTACCAATTCATACCGTCTTGAATGCAAAATGAGTGCTTCCATTTCCTAATCATACCTTTCTTTATCAAAGTTAGCTATTTTGAGTACCAATTGATGCCATCTTTCATGTAAGCTGGTTACTTCTATTACCAATTCATACCCTTCTTGATGTAAGATGACAGTTTTGAGCACCAATTCATACAACAACACGTCGAAAATGGTAGTTTTTATTTCCAATTCATACTAAACACAGTGAAAGATGGTAGCTCCAAGCACATTTTTATCATGTCTGTTGCTCCGTCAACATAACCATCTACATGTTTCTACAATCAGAGCGTCCGACAGACCATCCATCTACATGTTTCTCTTAGCGGAGCGACCGAAAGTCCATCCATCTACATGTTTCTTTAATCGGAGCAACCGACAGGCCGTCCATCTACATGTTTCTTTAATCGGATCAACCGACAGGCCATCCATCTACATGTTTCATTAATCGGAGCAACCGACAGACCGTCCATCTACATGTTTCTTTAGTCGGAGCAACCGACAAGAGAAAAATCTACTCAGCTTAGCTAACTTCTTCCAACAAAGGTATGAATCAGCTCTTGAATATGTAATCTTACATCAACAACACCACAAATAGGAACTGAAAGTGATCATCTTTAACCTGCTTTACAATGAATTGGTTGTAAAACCTATTAACTTACATCTAAGTAGGTATAAATCTGTTTAATGAACTGTAGTTGTTAGTGATGAGAAGCATGAATCTGGTGCAAGCCTAGTCAATTTAGATGGCAAATGGTATCTATCAATTCTAAAAACACCCTTCTTTAGCATCGGAGTGGAAAGACTAAAAACATAAAAGCTATCTTATCTACCATAAAGCAGCAAAGAGTTTATATAGCAACCATTAAAGCTGTAGACATGTAACAACTCTATTACAAGTGTAGACATTTAATCCGCTTGTATCTAAAACGCCGTCTGATGAAGAAACAAAGACTATCTTACAGTGCAAGCCGACTACAATTTCAAGTAAGTAAAGCCCACCACACAAGTATTCTTACAATATAGAGCCAAAAAAATAGCAACCCAATTAGGATTGCTATTTTTATTATAATCAGTTTTGACAATTAGGTAATTGTCAAAATAAGTTTCTTATCTCACTTTTGTATAACCATATACTGCACGGTCGCCCAACTCCTCTTCAATGCGAAGCAATTGGTTGTACTTAGCCATACGGTCTGAACGGCTCAACGAACCAGTTTTGATTTGACCAGAGTTAGTTGCAACAGCAATATCAGCAATAGTTGAATCTTCTGTTTCGCCAGAGCGGTGAGAAGTTACACTTGTGTATCCATGACGGTGAGCCATTTCAATTGCATCTAATGTTTCTGTAAGCGTACCAATTTGGTTTACTTTAATAAGGATAGAGTTTGCACAACCCATTTCGATACCTTTTTCTAGGTATTTTACGTTTGTTACAAACAAGTCATCACCTACCAATTGAACTTTATCGCCCAATTTATCGGTAAGAATTTTCCAACCATCCCAGTCAGCTTCGTCCATACCATCTTCGATAGAATCGATTGGGTACTTCTCAACTAACTCTGCAAGGAAATCAACTTGCTCAGCTGGAGTGCGCACTAAACCTGTATCGCCTTCAAACTTTGCATAGTTGTACTTACCATCTTCGTAAAACTCAGATGCAGCACAGTCTAAAGCAATTGTAATATCTTTCTTAGGTTCGTAACCAGCTCTCTTAATAGCTGTCAAAATAGTTTCCAATGCATCTTCGGTACCATCAAGTGCTGGAGCATAACCACCCTCATCACCTACAGCAGTACTCAAGTTGCGCTCGCCCAATACTTTCTTCAACTCATGGAATACTTCTGCACCCATTTGCATTGCTTGTGTGAAAGTCTCAGCACCAACCGGACGAATCATAAACTCTTGGAATGCAATAGTAGCATCTGAGTGAGATCCACCATTGATAATGTTCATCATTGGCACAGGAAGTGTTACAGCATTTGTGCCACCAATGTATCTGTAAAGTGGCATTCCTAATGCATCGGCAGCAGCTTTAGCTACAGATAGAGATACACCCAACATGGCATTAGCACCAAGTTTAGATTTATTCTCAGTTCCATCTAACTCTAAAAGTATACCATCAATAACTACTTGTTGTGAAGCATCCCATCCTAAAAGTTCAGGAGCAATAATGTCATTAACATTAGCTACTGCTTTTAAAACACCTTTTCCACCATATCTTTTTTCGCCATCGCGAAGTTCAAGTGCTTCAAGAGCACCAGTTGATGCGCCAGAAGGCACAGAAGTACGGCCAAAAGCACCACACTCTAATCTTACATCTACTTCAACAGTTGGGTATCCTCTTGAGTCTATAACCTCTCTACCAATAATACTTTCAATTCTCATGTTTTTAATTTTAAAATTATATTTATATTGATTTTATTAATGTCCTTAAATAGCAGTTTGATAACCCTATCAAACATAAGGTTACAAATATACGAAATATATAGAAATTCTCTTTCTATATATCTTTAATAATTGCAAAGGAAATCGGAAGAAGTGGTGAATAACAACCCTATAGTGACAAATAAGAGATACTATTATAGAATTTGTTTAAATGTTGTTTCTCTAGTCAAACTGCAAAACTCTATAAATTTGCCCACTTTATAACTATAGAAGCGCCTTTAGAGACTTGCATGATAGACAAGATAACCGCCCATTTCTTGTAAAAGCAAGCAGCAAACAACTTAGTGGTTCAAAACAATTATAGCTATCTTTTGTTTGATAAGTTACATTGCAAGCCTATCTCTTTGCTTAATAACAACAAGAAATATAACACTACAAACAATAATGAAACATCTATTTTTGACTGTTGCTCTTTTTATATTATTTGGAGCTCCCTCTGTTGGAAAAGGAGGAAGGAAAACCTTTATAAACAAGAATCCCCATGAAGTAGCTGCCCTTAAAGAAAACGACTTCTTTAGCAAGCAGCCTAAAAACATTATTCTGCTTATTGGCGACGGCATGGGAGTAGCCCAACTATTTGCTGCATTAACAGCTAATAGAGGGGTGCTAAATATAACACAAATGCCTTTTACTGGATTTAGCCTAACCCAAAGTGCAAGCAGCTATATTACAGACTCTGCGGCAGGCGCAACAGCCCTTTCTACTGGGCAGCGCACATTTAACGGGGCAGTGGGTGTAGACACATTAAGTGTAGCAATACCTACAATTTTAGAAATAAGCAAATCGATGGGATATGCAACAGGATTGGTGTCTAGCTCATCAATTACACATGCCACACCAGCTTCGTTTATAGCACACCAACCTTCTAGAAAAATGCAAGAGGAAATTGCTGCAGATTTTATAGACTCAAATATAGATCTGTTTATTGGTGGCGGACGCAAGTTCTTTACTAATAGAAAAGATAAACGTAACCTATTAAAAGAGCTACAGAAAAATGAATACCTTGTATTTAGTTCACTAGATGAAGCTGCAAATGCAAATTCGGGTAAAATGGCTATCCTCACAGCAGAAAAGCATAATAAAGCTTACCCCAAAAGAGGAGAAATGCTACCCGAAGCAACGCAAAAAGCTATCGACATTCTTAAGAATAATGAAAAAGGTTTCTTCTTAATGGTTGAAGGCTCTATGATTGATTGGGGTGGTCACGATAACAATACAGC